>CDZO01001063.1_pt1 | contig 23778 bp, 19 predicted proteins | sample 480641 | NCBI WGS metagenome assembly CDZO01 (sample SAMEA3182088, study PRJEB8094) | gut metagenome | biome: human; feature: gut; material: Stool; isolation source: human stools | place: Canada | collected 2013-02-05
GGACGCGAGCCCATCCTTCAGCGGATTTCTCCTTTGACCTCTGTGTGATGCCACACCGTGGTCTTATGCGGTATTAGCAGTCGTTTCCAACTGTTGTCCCCCTCTGAAGGGTAGGTTGCTCACGTGTTACTCACCCGTTCGCCACTAAGTTATATCCGCGTCCGTCCGAAAACTTCTGCCAATATAACTCCGTTCGACTTGCATGTGTTAGGCGCGCCGCCAGCGTTCGTCCTGAGCCAGGATCAAACTCTTCATTAAAATGGTATTTAAACCAGCTTAATGCTGAATTCAAATCTTAGCATTCAAAACGCAATCGCTTGCGTCCTAAATTACTTAAAGGAAATGTTTTCGTCGCACTCTTCCGTGCGCTCTAAGGGTTCCGTTAAGCTTCTCGATATTGTTTAATTTTCAAGGTCCTTTCGCTCACCCGCTCCCGCGGACAGCTTTTATATTATATCCCATCCGTTCCCCTTTGTCAAGAACTTTTTTCGGGATTTTTTAAGCTGTTTTGCAGTTTTGAAGGTTCGCGCCGCTGCCCTTCCGGACAGCTTCCATATAATATCACGTCCTGTTTTCAATGTCAAGAGAAATTTCGCCTTTTTTTGAGAATTCTTTACAGGGCGTGCAAAACCCGGCCGCGCGCCGCTTTAAAATGCGCTGTTTCCCGGAAAGGCAGAAAGGGCACGGCCCTGTTTTGCGCCGCGCCCTGTGCGCCATTCTGCCGGCGGGCACGAAAAAGCGCCCCATGCCGCGGCCTATTGCAGCATCTGCCTGCGCATGGCCTGAATGATTTTGCGCTCGCGGCGCGAGATCTGCACCTGCGTGGTGCCCAGGATGCGCGCCGTTTCGCTTTGCGTTTTGTTTTGGAAAAAGCGCAGGTAAATCAGGCGTCTGTCCTGCGGGGCAAGCGCATGCAGCGTGCTTTTCAGGCTCAGGCGGTCTGCCAGGGCTTCCTCGCAGCTCTCCTGCGGGATGTCGAACTCCCGGTTGCCGTCCTCGCTGTTTGCCGGCGTAAGGCTAAGCGCGGGCAGGCTGGCGCTCATGGCGTCCGCCACCTGCTCTGGCGTCACCTGCAGCCGGGCGGCTATCTGGGTGACGGTGGGCTCCTGCCCTGTCTGCTTGAGCATTTTTTCCCGCACAGCGGCCACCTTCATGCCAAGCTCTTTCAGCCCGCGGCTTACCTTTACGCTGCCGCCGTCGCGGAACAGCTTTTTAATTTCGCCCAAAATTACCGGCACCGCATAGGTGGAAAAGCACAGACCGCGGCTTTCGTCAAAGCCATCGCACGCTTTTACCAGGCCCACGCAGCCCGCGCCGTACAGGTCTTCATATTCAATGCCCCTGCCGCGGAACCGGCCCGCACAGGCGTGCACAAGCCCCAAATTTTTTTCAATGAATTCCGCGCGCTGCTGCGACGTGGCCGTCATGTGGCCGCCTCCCTTTTCATTTATGTACTCAGCGCCGGCCCAGCCTTTTCTCCAGTGTCACCCGGGTGCCCTTTCCCGGCACAGAGCGCACCTTTACCCTGTCCATAAAGCTTTCCATCACGGCAAAGCCAAGGCCCGCGCGCTCGGGCCCGCCGGTGGTGAACATGGGTTGCATGGCCCGGGGCACATCGTCTATGCCGCACCCTTTGTCGGCAACCACAATGCGCAGCACGCCGCCTTCCTGCAGGGCAGCGGTGAGTGTGACAGGGCCGATGACGTTGGGGTATGCGTGCACGATGCAGTTTGTCACTGCTTCGCTGACGGCCGTTTTGATGTCTGCCAGCTCGTCCATTGTGGGGTCTGCCTGCGCGGCAAAGGCCGCCACCGCGCTGCGGGCAAAGCCCTCGTTGGCGCTGCGGCTGGGAAAGGACACTTTCATGGTGTTCAAGGCTTTCATCATGCTTCCTCCTCTTTTGAATCAATGCCCGCAAGGGCAAGCATGCGGCGGATATCCTTCGGCACATGCTGCACCACCACGGTGCCGCCCAGCTCCCGGGCCAGCTTGTAGCGCCCGAGGATGAGCCCGATGCCGGAGGAATCCATAAAAGTGACGGCAGAAAAATCCAGCAGCGTCACAGCGGGCTTTGCTGCCTGGATATGCTCGTCTATTTTTTCCCGCAGGATGCCCGCCCAGTGGTGGTCTATTTCGCCAGAAAGCCTGGCGGTAAGCGTTTTTCCGTTTTGTTGCAATTGCACCTGTGTCATGGTTGTGTTCTCCTTGGCTCAAATTCCGCGCGCCGGGCCTTTGCCCGGCCGGCAGTTCCCGCCCGTTTTCGGGCGGGCAAAAGGTTTCCTTTGCAAAGTGGCAAAAAAAGAAGCATACCGTTTATGAAACCATCATAAACGGTATGCTTCGTATTTTTTGTCAGAGTGCGCCGCACCGCCTAGGGAAGGAACATGGGGCGCACCTGGGCCGCCAGGTACAGGCTGCCGCAGATGAGCACGCCGCCCTGGCAGGTGCGCAGCGCGTCCTGCACGGCAAGCGGCACGTCCTGCCACACGGAAACCTGCCCGCACACCTGCCTTGCCGCCGCGGCCAGCTGCCCGGCTGGTAAGGCGCGCGGCGATGACGGCTGCACGGCATAGACGCGCGCAAGGTGCGGCGAAAGGGCGCACAGCATTTCGGCCTCCCCTTTGCCCTGCAAAACGCCCATCACCGCCGTCAGGCCCTGCACGTGCCCGGCGCGCAGCACATCTGCCAGGGCGCGCGCGCCGTCCGGGTTGTGCATGCCGTCCAGAATGACGAGCGGCCTGCGCTGCAACACCTCGATGCGCGCGGGATTGCGCGCGGCGGCAATGCCCTGCATGATGGCGTCGTCCGAAATATCGAACCCGTGCTCGCACAGGGCAAGCGCCGCCTGCACCACCACCGCGGCGTTGTAGGCCTGATGCCTGCCGGCAAAGGGCACTTCCAAGTCGTACCCGCCGTAATTCACCCGGTTTTCAAAGGGCCTGCCGCGGTAGAAGTGAAAATCTTCCGGCTGCGGCACGCACAGCGGGCAGTTTGCGGCCGCAGCGCAGGCCTCAATTTGGCGCATGGCCTCTTCCGGCTGGGCCGGATAGGCCACCACGGAACAGCCGGGCTTGAAGATGCCGCACTTTTCTGCGGCAATGCCGGCATAGGTGTGCCCCAAAAGCTCGGTGTGGTCTTTGCCGATGGCCATGATGCAGGCCACCAGCGTGTTGTCCACCGCGTTGGTGGCGTCCAGCCTGCCACCCAGGCCTGTCTCCAGGCACACAATGCCACACCTCTGCTGCGCAAACCACAGCAGGGCCGCGGCCGTGACGGCGTCAAATTCTGCAATCTGTTCCCGCTGTGCGGGCGGCATCTGCTCCAGGGCGCCGCGCACCTGGGTGAGGATGCCGGCACAGGCCTCCCGGCTGATCATCTCGCCATTCAGCTGAAAGCGCTCGCGGAAATCCAGCACAAAGGGGCTTACCGTGGCGCCCACCCGCAGGCCCGCCGCTTTCAGCACGCTGGCCAGCATCAGCACGGCGCTGCCCTTGCCGTTGGTGCCCGCCACATGCACAAACTTCAAAGCGTCCTGCGGGCGCCCCAGCGCCTGCAGCAGGGCCCGCTCGTTCTGCGGGCCGGGCGCGCTGCAAAGGCGCGGCAGGCTGTGCACCCAGGCCAGCGCTTCTTCATACTGCATGTTCACTCACCTGCCCCAAACACCACGGGCAGCTTTTTGCGGCACAGGTGCCACAGCACCGCGCACAGCGCACAGATGCCCGCAGAAAGTGCCAGCGTCACAAGCTGGCCTTCGGCATTGCGCGGCACGCCCAGAACAGCCGCAGCCGTGTCTGCGCACAGCGCCAGCGCGCCGCCCAGGCCAAGCACAGCGCCCGCTGCACGCCCCAATGCCGCACACAGGCGCAGGCGGGCCAACACAAGGGCCACCAGCGCCATGCCTGCAATGCCCATCAACGCAAACACAAAGTTGCACGCCTGCACCAGCAGGAACTGCCCGCCCAGGCGGCCTGTGGCCCAGCCGGTGCCAAACCAGAAGCAGAACGCCGCCAGTGCCAGCGCAAGGCAGCCCGCCCCCAGCGCACACAGGCGCAGGCCGCGTGGAAAAGAGGCATTTGCCTTGTTCTGTTTTTGCACAAGCGCCGCCGCAACAGCGCCCAGCGCATAATAAATAAGGTACCGTAGCGCGCCGTCGGCCCCGTACGCCACCTGGCCCGGCAAGCCGTACGCCATGCTGGTGCCAAGGCTGACAAGGCCACAGGCAAACAACAAAAACCAATTGCCCGGGAAGGTGCGGCGCAGCAGCACAAACAGGAACTCCGCCAAAAGCGTGCTGGGCACAAGCCACAAAAGCCCGCCGCCGAAGGGCGCTGTGCCAAGGCCGAACAGGAACTGTGCCGCCAGCGCGGCCGGCCCTTCGGTGCCCGGCGCGCCGCACAGCGCATACAGCGCCAGGCTGGCAAGCCCGCACGCCGCATACAGGCCAAGCAGCACCCTGGCGCGCCGCAGCGCCCACGGGCCCACTTCAAAATTGCCCTGCGGGGCAAACAGCCCGGCAGAGAAATAGTACAGCTGATAGGAAAACAGCAACAGAAACGGATGCAGCCGCACCGTTTCAGCCGTAAGGCTTCCGGCCACAAGCCAGAACACGGCAAGGCCTATCAGAGACAGGGCCCATGTGGAAAATGTGTTGCTGCGCACAAAGCGCCCCCCTTTCTGTGCGGCGTGCGCTTCCCCGCTGCACGCCGCAGGCCCGCACCGGCTGGGCGCCTGCGCGGGCCGCATGTTCAAAGATACAGGTTCATCCAATAGGCGTCTGCATATTCGCCCGGGCCGTAGCGGAAAAATTTGCGGTATGTGCCGGCAATGGAAAAACCCAGCTTTTCATACACATGAATGGCCGCCGCATTGCTGCAAAGCACCTGCAGCTCCAGCACTTCGGCGCCCATACCGCGGGCCCGCTCTGCCAGGCGCTGCACCATTTCCGTGGCAATGCCCCGGTTCCAATGGCTTTTGCGCACGCTGACGGCCAGGCTGAAGCGGTGCTCCATGCGCGGGCGGCGCGACACGCGCGCCACACTGCCCGTGGCCACCAGCCGCGCGCCGTCAAAGGCCCCCAGCTCGCAGGAATCTGCGCTTTGCCCATGTGCCGCAAGGTAGGCCTGCTCGGCCTCCGGGCCAAGCGGCAGGCCCTCGGGGCCAAAGGTGAGGTTTTGCGTCTCGCCCCCTGCGGCCCTGGCAAAGGCCAGCATTTCTTCGGCGTCCTCCGGCCCCAGTGGGCGCAAAACGATATGGTTCACAAAGGCCGCCTCCTTTTGTGTGCTCAGTTCAGGGCCGCAATGGATTCCTCTATCTTCTGCAGCTTGGCCCCGGCCGCCGCATGCGTGTCGCGAATCTTCTGCACCACGGCCGCGGGCGCCTTGTTGACAAAGCCCTCGTTCGCCAGCTTGGCGGCCGCCGCAGCCAGCTCTTTTTCACAGTTCGCCTTTTCCTTTGCAAGGCGGGCCAGCTCTTTCTCCCTGTCGATGAGCTCCATCATGGGGATGAAGGCGCGGGCATCGTTCGTCACCACCTGCACGACGCCCTGGGTTTGGCCCGCGTACTGCGCCGTAAAGCTGATGGCCTCGGCGCCGGCAAATTTGGCCAGGTAGGCCTGCCCTTCCTCAAAGGGCGCGGCGTTGGACGTCTCGATGACCATGCTTGTCTTTTTCGAGGGCGGCACCCCCATATCGTTGCGCACCACGCGCACGGCCTTAATCAGGTCCATCACCTTCTGGAAGGCCTGTTCCTCTTCGGCATAGTGCAGGTTCGGCTCGTACTGCGGCCACTTCTGCACCATGATGGAACCCTGGGTGCCCGGCAGGGCGGAATAGATTTCCTCCGTGATGAAGGGCATAAACGGGTGCAGAAGCTGCAACGCCTGCACCAGCACGCTGACCAGCACCTGGCGGGCGCTGTCTGCCTCGGCCTCGTCCTGCGAATTCAGGCGCAGCTTGGCAATTTCAATATACCAGTCGCAGTACACGTCCCAAATAAAATCTTGCACTTTCTGCGCCGCAAGGCCCAGCTCGAATTTATCCAGGTTGGCTGTCACATCCGCCACCAGTGTGTTCAGGCGGGACATCACCCATCTGTCCGCCATGGTAAGCGAGGCGGGCAGGCCCAGCTCAAAATCTTCCGGCAGGTTCATCAGCACAAAGCGCGCGGCGTTCCACAGCTTGTTGGCAAAGTTGCGGCTTGCCTTCACCTTTTCGTCCGAGAAGCGCATGTCGTTGCCCGGGGTAGAGCCCACCACCAGCGTCAGGCGCAGCGCATCGGCGCCGTAATCGCGAATGACCTCCAGCGGGTCGATGCCGTTGCCGAGGCTTTTGGACATTTTACGCCCCTGCGCATCGCGCACAAGGCCGTGGATGAGCACCGTGTTGAACGGGGCCTTGCCGGTGTAGGTGAGGCCCGAGAAAATCATGCGGCTCACCCAGAAGGTGATGATGTCATAGCCGGTGACAAGCGTGCTGGTGGGGTAGAAATAGGCGAGGTCTTCCGTTTCATCGGGCCAGCCCAGCGTAGAGAACGGCCACAGCGCGGAGGAAAACCAAGTGTCCAGCGTGTCCTCGTCCTGATGCACGGCGCCGCCGCATGCGGGGCAGGTGCTGATGTGCTCGGCCGAGACGGTCACCTTTCCGCACTCGTCGCAGTAATATGCCGGGATGCGGTGGCCCCACCAAAGCTGACGGGAAATGCACCAATCGCGCGTGTTTTCCATCCAGAAGAAATAGTTTTTTTCAAAGCGCTCGGGCACAAAGCGGATGCTGCCGTTTCGCACAGCCTCGATGGCCGGGCCCGCCAGGGGCGCCATTTTCACAAACCACTGTTTGGACACCATGGGCTCCACCGTGGTGCCGCAGCGGTAGCAGGTGCCCACGTTGTGCTTGTGCGGCTCTACAAAGGCAAGGTAGCCCTGGGCCTCCAGGTCTGCCACAATGGCCTTGCGCGCCTCATAGCGGTCCATGCCGGCATATTTGCCGCAGGCCTCGTTCATGTGCGCGTCGTCTGTCAGCACCTTCACAATGGGCAGGCTGTGGCGCACACCCACTTCAAAGTCGTTCGGGTCGTGCGCGGGGGTAATTTTCACCACGCCGGTGCCGAACTCCATATCCACATAATCGTCGGTCACCACGGGAATCTCTTTGTTCACCAGCGGCAGAATAACCGTTTTGCCGTGAAGGTGCGTATAGCGCCCGTCCGCCGGGTTCACCGCAATGGCCGTGTCGCCCAGCATGGTTTCGGGGCGGGTGGTGGCAAGCTCCACAAATTCGTCTGTGCCCTTCACGGGGTATTTCAGGTGCCAGAAGAAGCCGTCCTGCTCTTCATATTCCACCTCGGCATCGGAAATGGAGGTTTTGCAGTGCGGGCACCAGTTGATGATGCGCTCGCCGCGGTAGATGAGGCCCTCGTCGTACAGCTTTTTGAACACCTTCAAAACGGCTTTCGAGCAGCCCTCGTCCATGGTGAAGCGCTCGCGCTGCCAATCGCACGAACAGCCCAGCTTTTTCAGCTGCTCTACAATGCGCCCGCCGTACTGTTTTTTCCAATCCCACGCGCGCTGCAAAAACTTTTCGCGGCCAAGGTCTGCCTTGGTAAGGCCCTCTTCTTTCATTTTGGCCACAATTTTCGCCTCGGTGGCAATGGAGGCATGGTCTGTGCCGGGCACCCAAAGCGCGGCATAGCCCTGCATGCGCTTATAGCGAATGAGGATGTCCTGCCAGGTTTCGTCCATGGCGTGGCCCATGTGAAGCTGGCCCGTGATGTTGGGCGGCGGCATCACAATGGTATAGGGCTGTTTGCCCTCGTCGCGCTGCGTGTGAAACACGCCGCTTTCCTGCCAGGTGCGGTACAGCCTGTCCTCCACCTGGGTGGGGTCGTACACTTTTTCCAGTTGTTTCATAGCGATTCCTCTCTTCTCCCATCACTGCGGTTTTACGGGTTTTGAAAACTTGCCAAGCATCCAGGGGAAATATTTCTGGATGGGTTTTGCGAAACAGAAGTAAGCCACCAGCATCATGCCAAAGGCCTGCAGCACCATCATGGCGCCGCCGCCTGCCGGAATGGTAAGGCCTATGGCCTCAAATGCCATGGGCACCAGCACTTTTACAATCTGCTCGGTGCCGCACAGCACCAGTGTCATGCGCCCCATGGCGCACAAAAGCGGCACCTGCTGAAAGGCAAAGCCCAGCACCATGGCGCACACAACGGCGCTGCACTGATATAAAAACGTGAGCAGGCTGAGCATCCAGTACGGCGCCTCTTCCATGCCGGCCAGGCTGGGGAAATAGGTAAGGCCGAAATAGAAATTGACATACAAAATATAAAAGCTGAACGCTGCCACCACGGCAAACACGCCCTTTGCGGCCAGCCCGAAGGGCCTGCCCTGCCTGGAGCGCCAGAAGTGAGAGAACACATCGCCCAGGGCATAATAAATAAGGTAGCGGCCGGCCACCTCTACGCCCCACAGGTACTCTGGCCCTTCGTGCACCATTTTCACCCAAAAGCTGATGGCCGCGCACACCGCCAGCACCAGCCAGCGGTTTTTCAAAAGCCTGGTGAGCACATGATAGTAGATTTCCATACAGAACAGGCACGGCAAAAACCACATGGCAGCCAGCGGCACCTGGTTGCGCACGCCGCTGAGGATGCCGCGCGTCCAGGCAATCATCTCGCCCATGGACATCTCCAGCATGAAGGCGCGGATGGCCAGCGTGAGAAAACAGAAGGCAAAATACGGCACCATGATGCTGATAAATTTGCCCTTGATAAACTGCAAAAGCGGGCTGTCTTTTCTGGTAAAAGCCGTGAAGCCCGAAGAAAAGAACAGAATGCCCAGCACGGAATACAGCCCAAGAATGCCAAAGCGCCCCATGCCGTCGTAGTGCGTTGTATACATCAGCCAGATGGCGATCAGCTTCATAATGTCCAGCCAGTTGTAACGTTCCCTTGCCATTCCCAATCTCCTTCAAAAAACAGAAAAGCCGCCCCATGTGTTGCCATGGGACGGCCTTGCATTTCAAAACCGCGGTACCACCCAAATTGCCGCACACAGCGGCCACTTTTGCCTTGATAACGGGGCCTGGCCCCCGTGCACGGGTACTGTTTTCCCCGTGCCTGCCTTGGAAGCGACAACGCGCCGCGCACACCCGCCGGGCTTGCACCCTCCCCGGCTCGCTTGCGGTGGCCTTCGCCGCGCCCTCTTCCGCACTGCATTTTTCTTCCGGCTCAAAGCCGTATCCGTGTACAAATGATATGTCATTTTCGCCCGCTTGTCAAGTGGCGGGCCGCCTGCCGCGCCGCTGCCAAAACGCCAGCACGCGGGCCCACACCGTGCTGAGCAAAGTGCCCGCGGCAAACGTGGCCACAAGATATACGGCGCACAGCAAAAACGCCCGCGGCCGCGTGAGCGGCAGCGCCACCCGCGGCCGGAACACAATAAACAACAGCACATGGTGGATGAGAAACACAGCATAAGCCGCGCCCGCCAGCGGCCGGATAACGCGGTATGCCCCTTTTGGCAGCGCGCGGCCCAGGGCGTGCAGCAGCAAAAACGCGGCCACGCCCAGCAAAAGGTCGCACACCTCCTGCGGCAAAGGCAGGGGCACAAAAAGCACCAGCGCCGCCACGGCCCCAGCCGCCCACAGCGCCCGCACCTGCACGCGGCGCGCCCCCAGGCGCACCGGCCAGGCAGGCACATGCACCGCGCGTGTGTGCGCCAGCACCATGCCGGCCATAAAAATGGGGATGCAGGTGATGAAATCGTGCTCGCGCGCAAAGGGGCCGGGGTAAAACGCCAGCCACACGGCCCACAGGGCCAGCGTGACGCACACCGCCGGCCGCACCGCACGCAGCAGTGCCGCGCGCAAAAGCGGGAATACCAGGTATAAAAGCACAATGCAGCCCACAAACCACTCGCCCAGCAAATAGAACGTGGGCACCACACCGGCCAGATAGCCGTCCAGCGCCAGCACAGACCAGATGATGCTCCACCCCGGCACACCGGGGGGCAAATTGCCGTGCAGAATATCGCTGTAAAGGAACAGGCTGAAAAAGCACAGCCAGTACAGCGGATAAATGGAGAGAAAGCGCTTTTTATAAAACGTTTTCAGCGGGCACGCCTGGCCGTAGCGCAGCATCAGCGCATAGCCGGAAAGCAAAAAGAACAGCGCCACGCCGAAATTGCCAAACGAGCCGTTCGCATAGCGCAGCGGCCCGGCCGACACATCCCCCTTGGGGGCAAACATGCTGTTGAAATGGAACACCACAATCATTACCGCGGCCACAAGGCGCACAAAATCCAGCGCATCATCCCGCTGTTTCACGGCGTTCCCTCCCCTGCTGTCAAAATGACGGCCCGCCTCAGCCGCCGGCCCACGCCAGCATGCGGGGCAGATAATCCAAAAGCCTGTCGGTGTTGCGCTCGGCCAGTTCAAACACAAACACGCAGTCTTCCAGCCCGGCCATTGCCGCCTCGTCAAAGGCGTTGATGTGCAAATAGAGGCTGTTTGCATAGCATTTGGAGAGATAGGGAATCATCCCCTCGCCAAAGCTGTCGCGCAGCATCACCAGGCTGCCCTGGGCCTGCGGGCACGCCGCCGACACGCGGTAGCCCATTTCGTCCTCTGCCACGGGGCCCTGCAGCACATTCTGCGCCAGGAAGCCCTGCACTTCCACTTCTTCGTCCGGCTGCAGCACGGTGTAAGTGGCCGAGATGTCGGCAAGGTCTCGCTTGGGCTCGCCGCCTGGCACAAAGCGCACGGCGTCAAAGGCTTCGACATCCTGCCCCAGCGCGGCCTGCAGGGCGCGGCTGCCCACCAGCGCGCCCGCATGGTTCCAGTGGGTGTCCTGTTTATAATACACCTGCACCTGCCCGGCGGCCTCACGCAGCTCTGCCTGCGGGAACACCACCGGCACCGAGGTGTTTGCCTGCAAATATTGCACCAGAAGCTGCGCTTTTGTGGGCCCCACCTGCGGCACGCCCGCCGGCATGTATTCGCTGTACACGCCCTCTTTGTTCGGCGCCACCAGCAGCACCAGCTGCACGCCGCGCTGTGCCAGCAGCTGCTGCAGGGCCGTGAGGTCTGCCGCAATCTGGCCAAGCTGTTCGGGCGAATAGGGGTTCAGGCCCTGGTAATCGTCCAGGCTGCGGGAGTCGGACACATTTTTGTAAAACAGCCACTCGTCCCTGCCCAGCAGCACCTCGCTGCTTTGCACCGTGCCGAACAGGCGGTAGTTGAACGCCGCATTCAGCGTCATAAACTGGTTGCGGAAAGCCGCATGGTCGCCCAGCATCTCTTCAAACACGGCTGTCTTCTCGCTCCACGGGGCCTCGGCCACGTCCTGCCAGGAGGTGAGGGTGCGGTTTTCATGGTTGGACGTATCCAGCCCGCCGCGCAAAAGCCAAAACAGCGGGAACGGCAGCACCAGCGCCGCAAAGAACAGCGCGATAAACCAGATGTGCACGCGGCCGCGCATGGCCTCGCCCCCTTTCAAAAGCGGAAATAGATGAATGGATTATACGTGCTGCTTACCAGGCTCATTACGCAAAGGAACAGCAGCACCAGCTGCACGGCGCATTCGGCCGCATACACGCGGTCTTCCCTGTAAAGCATAGCCTTCCATTTGGGCAGCAGCGCCTGCACAGGCCCGCACAGCAAAATGCCCACCGCCGCAAACACAAGGCGTTTTGCGTCCAGAAAGCGCACCAGCGGAAATGCCGCGCTGCCTGCCGTGGGCAGGAACATGGCCTTCAGCCAAAGCGCCCCCTCCCGCAGGCCCGGCGCGCGGAAAATCACCCAGGCCGCCAGCACCACCACCAGCGTGTAAATGTGGCCCGCAAGGCGGTGTTTTTCCAAAACGGGCTTCAGCCAAAGCCGCTCGGCAATCAGGAACAGGCCGTAATATACGCCCCATGCCACAAACTGCCAGTTGGCCCCGTGCCACAGGCCCGTGCACAGGAACACAATCATCAGGTTCACCAGCGTGCGCGCCTTGCCTTTGCGGTTGCCGCCCAGCGGGATGTACAGATAGCTGCGGAACCAGGTGGACAGCGAGATGTGCCAGCGGCGCCAGAACTCCTGCACGCTGGCGGCAAGGTAAGGGTAGTTGAAGTTTTCCATGAAGTGAAACCCGAAGATGCGCCCAAGGCCGATGGCCATATCGGAATAGCCGGAAAAATCGTAATAGATTTGCAGCGCATAAAACACCGCCCCGGCCCAGGCCACGGCCGTGGAGGCGTCGCGCGCGGCAAGGCCGAATATCTCATCGGCCGCCAGCGCAAAGGTGTTGGCAAGCAGCACCTTTTTTGCCAGGCCGTACAAAAAGCGCTTGATGCCCACGGCCGCCTTCATGGCAGTTTCCGTGCGGCGGGCCAGCTGCTCTTCCACATCGGCATAGCGCACAATGGGCCCCGCAATAAGCTGAGGGAAAAAGCTGACGTACAGCGCCAGCAAAAACCAGTTTTTCTGTACTTTGATTTCGCCGCGGTACAAATCGATGACATAGCTCAACGCCTGAAAGGTGTAAAAGCTGATGCCAAGCGGCAGCGCAATGTTGCGCAAAGGCACCGCCTCGTGCCCCAGCAGGGCGTTCAGCGCGCCTGCCGCAAAATCAAAATATTTAAAATAGCCCAGCAGCAGCAGGTTTGCCGCCACCGTGGCCGCCAGCACCACCGTGCGGTGGCGCAGCTTCCACACGCACAGGCCTGCGCCCCAGTTCAGCGTGATGGACGCCAGCATCAGCAGAATATACACCGGCTCGCCCCAGCCGTAAAAGAAAAGGCTGGCCACCAGCAGCAGCCCGTTTTTTGCCCTGCGCCAGGCCTTTGGCAGCAGATAATAGACGCCTGCCACCAGCGGCAGAAAAAGCCACAGGAACAAAAGCGAACTGAACAGCATAGGCCCGCCCCCTTTCCGGCCGCCCGCACACCGCAGCCGGGCGCCCCGGGCTGCGGGAAAGAGCCGCGCCGCAATTTTCGACTGTAAAAGTATACCACACGCGCCGTGCGCCTGCAACAGGGGAAAACCCCGGCGCCCTGCCCGGCAGGCGGGAACGTCCGTTCCCCTGCCCGGCAAAGCCCGGGGTGTGCAAACGCGCTTAGCCCAGCGAGATGCCCATGCGGCGCGCCACGGTAAGCATATCGCAGGTTTCCGGCACAAGTTTTGTCTTCCCTGCAATGTCCTTCAGCGGGTTGGAGGTGACAATGTTGTTGCGCATGGCCACCGCCACGCCGTAGTGGTCTGCCTCTATCAGCTTGGCGGCATAGGTGCCAAACTCTGTGGCCAGCACGCGGTCGTAGGCCGAGGGGCTGCCGCCGCGCTGCATATGGCCGGGCACGCACACGCGTGTTTCAAAGCCGGTCATCTGCTCTACCTGGCGCGCAATGCGGCTGGTGGCCGTGCGCTCGCCGCGCTCGGCGCGCCGGGCCGCGCGCTCTTTTTTCTTCATGGCAGCTTCGGCCACGTCGTAAGCGCCCTCGGCCACGGCAATGATGGAGAAGGTTTTGCCCTGCTCGCTGCGGCGCTTGATGGCGTCCACCACGTTTTCGATGTTATAGGGCAGCTCGGGAATGAGGATGATATCCGCCCCGCCTGCAATGCCCGAATACAGCGTCAGCCAGCCGGCCTTGTTGCCCATAATCTCAATCACCATGCAGCGCCGGTGGCTGGAGGCTGTGGTGTGGATGCGGTCTATCACTTCCGTGGCAATGTCCACCGCCGTGTGGAAGCCGAACGTCACGTCTGTGCCATAGATGTCGTTGTCAATGGTTTTGGGCAGGCCAATGATATTCAGCCCCTCTTCGCACAGCAAATTGGCCGTCTTGTGCGTGCCGTTGCCGCCCAGGCACAGAAGGCAGTCCAGCCTGGCGTCGCGGTAGGTTTTCTTCATGGCGGCCACCTTATCGACATTGTCGCCCTCTACCACCTTCATCATTTTGAAGGGGGTGCGCTTGGTGCCCAAAATGGTGCCGCCCACTGTGAGAATGCCGGAAAATTCGTGCTGCTGCATCTCGCGCCATTCGCCCTTGATAAGGCCGTCATAGCCGTTCTGGATGCCCACAATCTCCACTTCGCTGCCAAAGCGCTGATACAACGCCTTTGCCGCGCCGCGGATGGTGGCGTTCAGCCCGGGGCAATCGCCGCCGGATGTAAGGATACCCACGCGTTTCATCATTGCTTCCTCCTGTCTGTGCTGTGCCCGCGGGTGCCGCGTTTTGCGGCTTATACCCCGTGGGTGCCGCCCTCCACCACGCCGTCGCCTTTCACCACGCCGCGCGCCGTTTTGAGCAAAATTTTCATATCCAGCGCAAAGCTGATGTGCTTTGCATAATAGCCGTCCAGCTCTGCCTTCACCGGGATGGGCAGCTCATCGCGCCCATTCGCCTGCGCCCAGCCCGTAAGGCCGGGCACCAGGCTGTTTGCGCCGTATTTGTCCCGCTCGGCAATGAGGTCGTCCTGGTTCCACAGCGCGGGGCGCGGGCCCACCACGCTCATCTGCCCGGCCAGAATGTTGAACAGCTGCGGCAGTTCGTCCAGGCTGGTGCGGCGCAGAAAGCGCCCGCTGCGCGTAATCATGGCCTGCGGGTCTTTCAAAAGGTGGGTGGGCACGTCCTTCGGCGTATCGGCATACATGGTGCGGAACTTCAAAATGCAAAACAGCGTTTTGTCTTTTCCCACGCGCTTTTGCCGGAACAGCACCGGCCCGGGGGAATCTGCCTTTACCCAAACGGCCAGCGCCAGCAAAAGCGGGCTTAACAGCACAATGCCGGCTGCCGCACACACCAAATCGAACGCGCGTTTTCCAAACCGCCGGTATATCACCGCAGGCCCGCCCCCTCTCGTTTATATTTTGGTGCAACCGCGCCTGCCGTTACGAAGAATGCCATGTCCCCGCGCCGGGCATGTCCTCGGCATGGTGGAACGTGGGCACAAGGTCAATCAGCGCCTGCACCAGGTTTTCGCTGTTGTTGGAATAGGCAATTTCTTTCAGCGTTTTCAAGTGGTCAAAGAAGGTGTCTTTGTTCAGCTTCAGGGGCGAGCCCACAAAAATTTTGCGGTTATCGGTTTTGCGCACGCCCTCTTCGTCCATCAAAAGCTCTTCATACAGTTTTTCGCCCGGGCGAAGGCCGGTGAATTTAATCTCGATATCCCGGTACGGAATAAAGCCGGAGAGCTTGATGAGGTTTTCCGCCAGGTCCAGTATCTTCACGGGGTTGCCCATATCCAGCACAAAGATGTCGCCGCCGTCGCCCATGGCCCCGGCCTCCAGCACAAGGCGCACGGCCTCGGGGATGGTCATAAAATAGCGCACAATATCCGGGTGCGTCACCGTAAGCGGCCCGCCCGCGGCAATTTGCTCTTTAAACAGGGGCAGCACCGAGCCGTTCGAGCCCAGCACATTGCCAAAGCGCACGGCCACAAACTTGGTGTTGCTTTTTTGCGCCAGCGCCTGCACAATCATCTCGCACAGGCGCTTGGTGGCGCCCATCACGTTGGTGGGGTTCACCGCCTTGTCGGTAGAAATCAGCACAAAGCGCTCGGCACCATAGCGCTCGGCGCACTGCGCCACATTGTAGGTGCCGAATACGTTGTTCTTCACGGCCTCTTCCGGCGCATATTCCATCAAGGGCACATGCTTGTGGGCCGCCGCGTGGAACACCACCTGCGGGCGGAAGTGGGCAAACAGCGCGTCCATTTTGCGGGAATCGCGCACCGAGGCAATGCACACATCCATTTCCAGCGCGCCGCCGTATTTGCGCCGCAGCTCCTGCTGAATGGAATAGGCGCTGTTTTCATAGATATCCACAATGATAAGCTTGGCGGGCGCGCTGGCGGCAATTTGCCGGCACAGCTCAGAGCCGATGGAGCCGCCGCCGCCCGTCACCATCACCACTTTATTGTTGACAAGTGCGCTGGAATAATTCGATAATTCTATTTCGTCGCGGCCCAGCACGTCTTCCACGCGCACATCGCGCACGCGGGAGAGCAGGTCTTTCCCGCCGGAGATCAGCTTGACAATATCCGGCAAAATGCGCACGTTGCACTTGGTTTTGTTGCAGATGCGCAGAATGCGCCGCTTGCCCGCCTCGTCCAGCGTGGGAATGGCAAGCAGGATGGTCTCGATGTCGCAGCGCTCTACCAGCTCGGGGATGTCCTCTGTGGTGCCCATAATCTCTACGCCCATAATACGGCGGCCCACCTTTTCGGGCGCGTCGTCCACACAGCACACCACGTTCATATCGCGGTTGTTGCTTTTAAACACCTCGTGCAGCAGCGTGCTGGCCGCGTCGCCCGCGCCAATCACCAGCGTGCGCCGGCGGCTGCGCGCGCGCTGCGCCAGCTTGGTGTTGCGGTACATACGGTAGGTAAGGCGTGAATACAGCGTAAGCGAAGAGGCGAACATGGCGCTGAGGAAATAGACAGAAATGGGCACGCGCCGCTCTTGGAACATCACGAGGGTGAACACGATAAAAATGGCCACCGCCACAATGGAGGCCACACAAAGGCGGAAGAACTCCACAATTTCGGCATAGCGCCACAAACTGTCGTACATGCCCATCAGGCCGTACACAATCTCATAGCAGCACACAAAGAAAAAGCAGCTGGAAATCAGCAGGCTGTTGTATTCGGAAAACGAGGTGCGCCCCGAAATGAGCACCCACGGCAGCAGATACGAGCACGACACCACCACGATGTCGAATAAAATCAAAATCTGCTTGCGGTATTTCTGAGCAAACGCAGACAGAAAACTGGACAACCCTTCATCACCTGAAACCGAATCGAAGCGCGGGGCCGCACTTGCGGCCGCCAACGCGCACGAATCCATGATATTGTTATTATCATACAATATTTGGGTATAATAATCAATGTTTCGGCCGCATTCCCTGCCGTTTTTTGGCACAAAAAAGCGGCGCCCTGCACGCAGTGTGAAAGTGCGTGCAGGGCGCCGGGCCCTTCCCGCGCCTGCCGGCCCCGCGCAAAAGCGACGGCCAAAGGCGTGTTCTGTTTTACAAAAGAATGCAGATCAGGCCGGAACATCCCTCGTTGATAACGCGCTCCAGCGTCTCCTGCATTTTGGCGCGGGCGGGCATGGGCATGTTCAAAAGCTTTGCCTGCAGGCCCTCGTTCACCAGCTCGTGCAGGCTTTTGCCAAAGATGTTCGACTGCCACAGCTTCAAGGGGTCCTCTTCAAATTCCTGCAAAAGGCTTGCCACCAGCTCTTCTGTCTGCTTTTCGCTGCCCACAATGGGCGACACCTCGGTGTGGGTTTCAATTTTCATCATGTGGATGGATGGCGCGCTGGCCTTCAGGCGCACGCCGCTGCGCCCGCCCTGGTGGATGATCTCGGGTTCTTCCAGGCGCAATTCGTCCATGGAGGGCATCACAATGCCGTAGCCGGTGGCCTCCACCTCTTCCAGCGCGCTTTTCAGCTTATCGTACTGTGCCTTCACCCGCGCCAGCTTCAGCACACAGGGCAGCAGGCTTTCTTCATCGGGCACATCCAGGCCCGTCTCTTCGCTGAGCACAGTGTAAAAGATGCCGTCGTCCAGCTGCAGGGCCACCTCGGCGCAGCCCGTGCCCATGTGCAGCGCGCGCACGCAGCTTTGCTTTACGCTGGGGCAGGCCGGGCCCGCGCCGGCCGTGAGGTCCCGCATGGATGTAATGCCCTCGGCATATTCGCGCACGGCCGCGTAAATCTCCTGCTGCAGCCAGTGCCCGGCCGAAAGCATGGTCACCCATTTGGGCATGGCAAAGGCAAGCTCTTTCACCGGGAACTCCAGCAGCACCTGGCGCAGCACCTCGTGGATGGTGCCCTGCGTCATCTCGGCGCATGACACCGGCAGCACGGCGTGGCCGTATTTCTCCTGCAGGTGGGCGGCCAGGGCAAGGCTTTCCGGAGCCTGCGGCTCCACACAGTTCAGCAAAATGACAAAGGGTTTGTGGATGGCCTCCAGCTCTTCCACCACGCGCTGCTCGGCCTCGACGTAGTTTTCGCGCGGGATGTCGCTGATCGAACCGTCTGTGGTGACGACAAGGCCAATGGTGGAATGTTCGCATATCACCTTGCGCGTGCCCATCTCGGCCGCCGTGTCGAACGGCACTTCGTCGTCAAACCAGGGGCTTTTCACCATGCGGGGCCTTTCGCCCTCCTCGTGGCCCATGGCGCCGGGCACAAGGTAGCCCACGCAGTCTATCATGCGGGCGCGCAGTTCAATGCCGCCCTCCAGCTCCAGGCGCACCGCCTGTTCTGGCACGAACTTCGGCTCCGTCGTCATAATGGTGCGCCCTGCGGCAGACTGCGGCAATTCATCCCGCGCGCGGCGGCCAAAGGCCTCGTCGCTGATCTCCGGCAGAATCATCAGCTCCATAAACCGTTTGATCAGCGTGCTTTTGCCCGTGCGCACCGGGCCCACCACGCCAATGTAGATGTCGCCGCCAGTGCGCTCGGCAATGTCGGCGTAAAGGTCAGAGTATTCCATCGTGCTTTCCTCCTCTTTTTTTCTCAGCGCGCGCACGGAATCAGCAGCCTGCGCGCTGCGTCAAGGCGCACATCGTCGTCCAGCGCGTTTGCCTGCACGATGCTTTGCGGGCTTGTGGCATAGCGGCGCGCAATGTCGAACACCTCTTCCCCTTCGTGCGCAAAATAGATGCGCAGCGCAATGTCGCTGGCCGTCTCTTCGCGCGGCCCCGCGGCCTCCACGTTCTCCAGCAGGGTGTGGTGCGCACGGCACAGCAGCGCCCCGCGCACCGTCAGGGCCACATCCGCCTTTGTCTCGCTGCCCATTGTCTGGGCGCTCACACGTTCCACCTGCGCCTCGCACAGTGCTGTCACACCGCCGCTTGCCTGCGGCAGGGGCAGCGAATATTCGCAGGCTTTGTCATAGCAATCCACCTCGCCCACAGCGTTCTCACAAAGCAGGTGCACCATGGCGCGCCCGCGCAGCGTGGCTTTGCCGTCCTCTTCCAGCACCTCCGGCGGCAGGGCGGTGGCCATGGCGGTGATAATTTTTGCCTGGGGGTCTGGCAGCTCGCCCCCTGTGGTGGCCGTCACGGCCTGCTCGCAGGGCACGAACATCTCATCCAGCACCACGTCGCGCTTTGCCAGCACCGTGTTCTGCAGGGTGGAAAACGCATCGCACACGGCCAGCGTCTCTTCCTGGCGGAACACGCGCACGCACATTGCCAGCGTGGCCGAAAGCTCATAGCCGCCCGCCTCGCCGCCCTCTTCCTCACTTTGGGCAATGGTGCATCCGGCGGGCTGCACCGATACACAGGCGCGGCAGGCCTCGTCTGCCCCCGGGGCGTCCAGCACCTCGTTGAAGGGCGCCTCGCATTCCACCTGCTGAATGGCGTGGCCGGGGCCTGTGCGGTACAGCACCGTCATGTGGGCGCTGCCCTTTACCACGGCCTTGCCCTCTGTAAGCTTCACTTCTTCCACCGCCACGGCGCACGGGGTGTCCAGCACCATGTCCGGCGTTTCGGCAAACGGCACCTGGCACTGGGCCGTGCACAGCTTTTCCGGCGCACAGAGGAATTCCACATGCTGCAAAGCCTGCGTCTTCTGCTCTACCCCGTCGCCTGAAAGCGCCGTCAGCACGGGCTGCTGGGCCGCACACAGGGCCAGGATGTTCATAAGGAATGCGCCGCGCACATCCACGCGCCGCCCGCTTACCGCGCGGCAGTTCACATATTCCGTCTGGCCGCTCACCCACGCGTGCGCAGCCCCTGTGTTTTCGCCCGAAAGCTCTACCTGTTTTGTGAAGGGCAGCTTGTGCTCGGCGCGGCACAGGCTGGCCGCCTCTTCCGATTGGTACAGCACCACGCAGCGCAGATACCCTTCCACGGTAAGGCGCCCCGCAGAAAACTGCTTTTGCAGCACCACGCAGGCCACAAAGCATTTGACAATTTTGAACACCTGCGGCAGGTAGTCGGGGATGAGGATCTCCGCCTCCACGCTGAGTTCCTGCTTTGTATCACAAATGACCTGCCCCGCGGTAACGGTGTCTTGGTACACCTTGATCTCCATACGGTATCGTCGCCCCTTTCGCTGTTCTGGTGTATCTATATTCGCGCCGCGGGCCCAATATTCTGCCTTTTGCCGCCGTGGACGAAATGTGCGCTGCCGAAAACGGAAAGGCGCCGCCTGCAAAATGCGGGCGGCGCCTTGGGGGCCTGCTGCATTTATTTGATTTTAAAAATGGCGCGCAGCAGCCCGGACAGGAGCTTTGGGCTTTTCCACACAATAATCTGCACGGCGCTTCCCCCTTCTGTGTGCCCTTTGGGGCTGTTTTCCGGCGCACGGGCAAGCCCCTTGTGCGCCGGGCCTACTGTATCGTATACCGCGGCGGGCAAAAATGTTCCGCATTGCAGGCAGAAAAAGCGCCGCGCGGGGCCTGCTTTGGCCCCGCGCGGCGGCGGTTAGCGGTCTTTTTGACACTGCAAATAAATCAGCGTGCCCTGTGAAAAGCTGACGTGGCCTGCCTGGGCGGCAAATTCATTGCTTGTGCCCAGAGTGGACGCGGGTTCCAGCACGGCGTCTTCCAGCGGGTAGCGAAACCCTCGCAGGCACAGCCCGTGCACGGCCCCGCACATGGGGAACAGCGACACATAGACATCTTTCTGCGCGGGGAACTTGTACTGCCCCGGCAAAAGCACCCGCACAAGGGCCGTTTCGCTTCGCAGCCAGGCGCGCACACCGTGCTGCTCTAAAAACAGCAGTGTGCAGATGTTGGCCAGCGTATGATCCAGCCGGCCGCCAATGCCGCCCAGAATCAGCACTTCGCTGCAGCCCATCTCCAGCGCTTTGCGCGCGGCAAAAAAGGTGTCGGTGTCGTCCTTTTCCGCCGGAAGGCGCAGCACGTCCGGCCCTTTGGGCGCGGGCGCCGTGTCGAAATCGCCCAGTGCCAGCGTTGGGGCAAAGCCCAGGGCCCGGGCCGTTTTCCAGCCCGCGTCCGCCGCAAGAATCACGTCCTGCGGGCCAATGTCCTGGCAAAGATGCGGCGGCACGGCCAACCCCGCAAAAATTACACAGCGCCGGTTCATCGTTTTTCCTGCTCCTTTGCCTCTTCATACAGCGCGGCATAGCTTTCATACCGCGTGCGGGAAATTTCGCCTTTCTGCACGGCCTCGCGCACGGCGCAGCCCACCTCCGTCAGGTGGGAACAACCGGTAAAGCGGCATTGCCCGAACAGGCGGGCAATGTCCGGGAAGGCCAGTTCCAGGTTTTCTTTGGGGATGGCGGCCGCGCGGGCCATATCCAGGCTGGCAAAGCCGGGCGTATCGGCCACCAGGCCGCCGTGCGCCTCATACAGCGTCACTTCGCGCGTGGTGTGGCGGCCGCGGCCCAGCTTTTGAGAAATTTCGCCCGTGGCCAGCGTCTGGCCCGGCATCAGCGCGCCCAGAAGGGTAGATTTGCCCACGCCGGAGTTGCCGCTGAACACGCTGAGCTTGCCGGCCAGCATGGCGCACAGCGGCGCCAGCCCCTCGCCGGTGGCAGCGTTCACGCACAGCACGGGAAAGCCCGCCGTGCGGTAGCACTGCATAAGCGCCCCGGCGTCCTGCAAATCGCCCTTGGTGATAACCAGCACCGGCTGGGCGCCGCGGTCCACCGCAATGGCGCTGAGCTTGTCAATGACCAGCGTGCTGGGCGCGGGCTGCACCGTGCTGGCCACAATGAAGAACTGGTCTACATTGGCCACGGGCGGCCGCACAAATACATTTTTGCGCGGCAGCACCTCGGCAATGACGGCTGTGCCGGCCTCGTGTTCCAGCCGCACGCGGTCGCCCGCCACCGGGGTGATGCCCCGCTTGCGGAAAATGCCCTTGGCGCGGCATTCCACAACGCCATCGGCGGTTTTCACATAGTAAAAACCGCCGATGCCTTTTATAATATAAGGTTCTGTGTTCATCTTATTTCACCGCGTTGCACACCGTGCAGATCCAGTGCCCGTCCTGCCAGGCCACCCAGGTGTGATGGTGCCCGGTGACAGAGCCTTCGGCCACGTTCGGGTCTTGTATGGTTCCGTCGCCCGAGCCAAGGCCGTTCGACACGCGCAGCGTCACGCTGCCGCCCTGGGCCATGCTCTCGCCCGAGCGGGGCGACTGGCTTACCACATAGCCCTCCGGGGAGGCGCTGTCCACCTTGATGAAGGAATAGCTCAGCGCGCGCGAGGTGAGCAGGCGGCCCGCGGCCGACTGGCTGAGCCCCACGCAGTTTGGCGCAATGGTAGTGCCCACTGCAAGCTCTTCGCGGTTGATATAGACGGTAAGCGTCTCGCCGGCCTCCATCACAGTGCCTGCGGAGGGCGATGTGCTGAGCACGGTATTGTATGGCTTGCTATCATCTGTTTCATATTTGATGAGGATGCTCAGGTTGATGGATTTGACCTTCTCGCTGGCCGAGGTGCGCGTCCAGCCCACCATATCGGGCACCTCCACCTGTTCCACGCCTTTGCTGACGCGGACGGTGATGCGCGCGTTTTCTTTCACCTCTTTCGGCGGCTTGGGCGATTGATCCACCACATGGCCCTCGGCCACTTCGTCGCTGTATACATCCACAAATTCGATTCGGAAACTGCTGTAGGCCTCGTCTGCCTCAATCTCTTCCTGCGTCATATTGTAGAAGTTGGGCAGCTCCACATCCTGCGTGGTGCTGAACAGCGGGTTGCCCGTGGCAAAGAACATCACAAAAATGGAAAGCGCCGAGGCCAGCACCACCACGCCCGTGCACACCGCCACATAGAATGCAAAATAGTGACGTTTGCGCGCGCGCTTGCTGCGCTTGCCCGTTTTGGGCTGCGCTTCTTCCTGCGCGGGTTGGGCCGCGCTATCCTCTTCGCCCGGCGCAGCGTCTTCCCTCTGCGCAGTGCCTTCGCCCGGCGCGGTGTCTTCGCCCGGCGCAGCGTCTTCCCTCTGCGCAGTGCCTTCGCCCGGCGCAGTGTCTTCGCCCGGCGCGGTGCCTTCGCCCGGCGCGGTGTCTTCCCTCTGCACGGTGCCTTCGCCCGGCGCAGAGTTTTCGCCCGGCGCGGCGGCCGCATCTTCCGGGGCAGGCCCGGCCTGTGTGGCTGCATCCTGCTGAAGGGGGCCAGCCTGTGCCCCGGCATCTGCCGGTTCCTGCACTGCCCCGGCCGCAGGCCCGGTTTCCGCCGCAGAGGCCTTCTCGACAGTCTCCGCGGCCACAGCCGGCCTTTCGGCCTCTTTTTCGGCCGTCTCGCCCTGCCCGCGCGCCTCCGGCCCCTGCGGGGCGGCCGCGGGCAGCCCGGCCTCTTCGGCCGGGGCCATTGCCGCGCCCCAGGTTTGTTCGGGGGGCTCTTGCGCTGCCTGCAGCACGGCGGGGGCAGTTTCTTCCTGCTGTGCTGCAGGCGCAGAGCCCTTGCCGCCGTTGTTTGCCTCGCCCCCGCGCTTTTGTGCCCCGGCTGCAGCACGGCGCTTTTTTTCATTTTCCCGCCGCGAAGCATGGGCAGAGGCATTTTTGCGCGGCTTTTTGGCCGGCTTTTTCTGCGCTTCCTGCTTGGGCTGAGAGCCCTGCGGGGCGTTCTGTTCTAGCGTGTTTTTTTCTTCAGCCACGGCTTATTCCTCACTGTGTCAGCATTGGTTTTATTGTTATGATATCCACGCGCGCCATATGTCAGCCGCCTGTGCCGCCATTCCCGTTGTCAGAGCTTGAAGAATCCGACGGCGTGGGGGTTGGCACAGGTGTTGCGGGCGGCGTGCTGGGGCTTGCGCCGGGAGAAGGCGTAGGCGTCAGCGTGGGCGTGGGGGTGGGCGTGGGGGTGGG
>CDZO01009384.1_pt1 | contig 21756 bp, 18 predicted proteins | sample 480641 | NCBI WGS metagenome assembly CDZO01 (sample SAMEA3182088, study PRJEB8094) | gut metagenome | biome: human; feature: gut; material: Stool; isolation source: human stools | place: Canada | collected 2013-02-05
ACACATGCTTGTAACGCGGATCCTTTTTCGCCAGATCTCGGTACCCCAACCAACCTTCAAGTTCATCTTCGATACGTTCAATATCGTCGAATCCCTTTTCGTTGGCGTATTCATTCTTTTTACCATAGGACTCTCTCAAGTCCTTGATAAGGGGTCGCACTATGCCCATCAGTTCCTTGAACGGATGTTCAGACCTTTCCGAATACCGGTCTTGGTTCCAATCACGGCGATCATCATAACGGTCGTTGCGACGTTCATCTCTGCGATCATCGCGACGGTCATGTTCACGTTCACGGTCATGGTGTTGGGGTTCTACTTCACCGCCATTCGGGGCATACGTAAACAACGAGCCCTGATCACGGTATTCCTTCCCATGTTCATGGGAGGATTCCTCATTGTGTGCGAAGCCCTGCTTAGGGGCAGGACTCGTCGGAGCAAAAGGTCCCCGATACCCCTGATCTTCTGCCATTGGCTACCTCCCTTACGCGGTCGGAGCCGTAGCAGTCTGAGTGGGCTTATAGTGGCTGATGGCGAAGCCCTGCAGGGACTGCACAACCGAGGCGGCCGTGGAATCGGCAATGGCCTTGTTCTTGAGCGCTTCATTTTCGCGCGTCAGGCGAGCAATTTCGCTGTCACGCTGCATGTTGTCCAGCTTGCAATCGAGGCGGTCAAACCGCTGGTTCATTTCGCAGCAGCAGTCCTTCTGGGCCTGCACAAGGCGGCATTCCATAGCGGCACGGGCATTTTCAGCCTTCAGGGCTTCAAGTTCAATCTTGGCGTTGATGAGGCCGGAGGATTCGCGGATATCACGCTGGACACCACGGATTTCGCACAATACGGTAGCAAGCTGTGCTTCAACCTTGCAGCAGCAATCGCGCACGGCGTCGCCCACGTTGCGCGTGGCATCGTAGGTGCGGTCACCCTGGTTGCGCACGGACGCGATGACTTCGGCAATGGACGAACACAGCTTGGTGTCGAGCTGGAAGAAGCCCTGAGTGCTCGCAGCCTGAGCGGCGGAAATGCGGTCATGCAGACCAATGATACGCTGGCAGTTATCGGCGCCGACCAGACCTTCAGCACAGGCCTTGTTGCCATTATTGCCCCAACCAGCGATGTCGTTCATACCAGACTTCTTGTCTTCCATGTTAAAGATGTTGGTAACAGTAGTTCCCTCGTCACCATCGGGCTCCGCATGCTTACGCATCATGTTAAGAGCCGCGCCAAGACCGGATTCCATACCCGGTGCATACTTGAACATCACAAACCTTCTACATGTTACAGGATTATGGGATAGCCCAGACATTGTTAGTATATTATCACAATGTCTGGGATTTGTACATTATTTTTTCTCAGACATTTCTTGTAGAGAATATTTAATTATGACGTGATTCGCACATATTCGGCTTCGACGATCGGTTGCCAGTCACGAATCGCCGTAATCATAAGCTCATCGTGCACATTCCTATATGCCTGTTTCTGCATCTCAGCCATATACAAAATGTTCTCGTCTTCTGGTGACGCTTGTTTGAGTACATAGAGTGTGGCTAATGGACGAATCTGCTGTTTGTCAAGATTGTCCATCCTTGCCATAAATTCTTGCTCACGCGCTTCAATCGTCTCCAATTCAATGGTCGAAGGATCTTCCAAATCAATGGGATCTCCTATACGAAGCCAAGGGCTAGAAGTAATATCAATACGCTCATTGGGCGCTTCAGGAAAATCGTCTGCGCACATGATAATATTGTTAATGATACCACCTTTATCTAAAATAGCCATGACCTTCATAAATTACTCCGTCCACAGGCTATAAATATTAACTAAGCCCGGCGATCCTTGAGTAAGGTCTGCTGGCGCTGCAGGATCGCCGCCATTCGCCCAACCAGGCATAGCTTCACTGGCAACATTTTGCCCTTGACCACCGCCTCCGCAACCTGCTTTATATGAACCATCAAAACTAAAGCAACCACCGCCACCTGCACCAGAACCTCTCAAGTAAGTACCTGTTTGTTTACCGGTACCACCTGCACCTCCGGCGCAATTTATGCCACCACCCTGATTTCCATCACCAGAGTATGTACCACCTTGACCGCCACCAGTACCCTTTGCACCTTGGTATCCTGCCGCTCCACCGGCACCACCAGCCGCTGGTACATTGCTGACTTGACCGCCACCGGCACCACCACCGCCGCCAGGACCATATAAATCCATTTCTACATTTACATACGCCCTAGTTGTACCACCTGCACCACCAGTTGTTCCAGTAGTACCAGAACCTGAATCTGGCGGCGCACTTCCTCTACCACCTGCTCCTCCTGCTCCTACTGTACATTGAATAACAGTTCCGGCGTCAAACCACGAATCTGCTTGTCCCCATCCTCCTGTACCACCACCACCGCCACCTAAAGCAAAAGCGCCAGATGATGGTACTCGACCATAACCACCGCCACCACCGCCGCCACCTAGGGCTATAACTCTGTAAGTACCAGAATACGGAATGGTGTAGTTAGTAGTATATCGATGTGTAACGTTTACAGCAGGTGGAGAAGTACGAATAGTAAGCGCAGATGCCTTCCACTGATTGTATTCAGCAGGAGTACTAGTTCCACCATCAAGGGTTGCTACAACTTGGATGATGTACGGTGTATCCGCATTCGGCAAAGTATTGGCAGGAATATTAAAACTCCTAACCGCATTTCCCAAAAGGCCGGAACTGTACATGTGGTTCCAAGAATTGTCATACACATTGACAATATACTGAACACTACCATTTGCATTGGCAGTATTAGGATTATTCCATGTGACAGCTATCGGGTTTTTACGCGATATAAGAGACTGATTGGCCGTTGGCGCCGTAATAGGTGGCTGAGATGTCAATTCATTGACAAACGTTTTGAAATTGAAAGTATTCGACCAGGCACTCCAACCAGTGGCGGTACCATTATTTCGTACGCGCCAATAATAGGTTGTGTTCAGAGCCAAGTCTACTACATTCCAAGATGTAACAGTATTGATAGCGCCTGAATCCTTAACAATAGTTAAGAATGACGCATCAGTTGCGACTTGAACTTGGACCTTATCAATAGTCTGACCGACGGGAGTACCATTGTTCCACTGAAGAGTTACTCCAGTCTTCGGAATATTTCCTGTACCAGTGGCTGGAGTAGTAGGAACCGGAGCAGTCAGAGATGCACTCAAAAGTTTGAGTTCAAAGATATCCGACCATGGACTAACTACGTCTATTTTATACCCTTCCGGTCCTACTTGTCGCGCTGTTTGCCTTACTCGCAAATACGTCGGTTTTGCAGGAACACCGGCAGAAATAAATCCACCGCTAAGCGCCGAGGTATATGACGTAAATATGTTACCAGTATATCCGCCTTCATAAGCGTTGTTGAATGACATATTATCGGCAATGGAGATATCATTCCAGTCAGTCGCGTCGCCTGTGGGAGTGGTAGAACTGCCATTGACTGTAATGAGTACTTTAGAAGCTTCAACCATTGACTGCGTAGTAGTATCACCAGAAGTTACCGCAACACCATCTACCGTAACTACAAAAGTAGGTTTAGGTAATACAACCTGAGTGGTGAAGTTAATCTTAAGACTCGGTACGCCATCAATGCTATGAGCGTCGTTCCTATAACGTGTTTGGGCATAAAGTGTCTTATTATAAGGAAGATCTACAGCTATAGATGAAACTGCAGGTTTCATTTCCTTACGCCACACCGGATTAGTCATATCTGAAGTTTCAGATATGGCCAAAATAGCGATATCAGGATCAATGACATCATTTGCAATAGAAGCTTCACTCCAGGTAACAGTACCTTTTGGATTAAAGTCAGTCTGACCCTGACGTGGACTACCAATAATAGGAGCGTCAAAAATAACACTCATAACTGTGGTAATAGTTACTTGGTTTGTAGCTCCCAAGGAATCCGTTGCAATGACCTTAAACGTCAGAACATACGTTGTATTAGTCGCAGATGGCGGATACTTCGTATTGTCTTTAGGCAAAGTAAACTGCACATTCTGATTGTCAATAATACCGGTATTAGGCGTGGCAACAATACCGGTATCGCCGAAATCAAACTTGTATGTAACAGGGTCGTCATCCGGGTCTACGGCACCACTCATTTTAATGGTGTAAGTAGTACCCTTCGCGACATTGGCCGGAATCGTATGCGTGAAACCAGCCATATTTGGTGGTTCATTCAATCGAATTTCCACCGGCTTGGAAGAATACCGAGACAAGTTACCATAACTATCTTCGGCGTACACAATGAGTGTATTGACCGTACCGATGTTACCTGGGAAGGTAACATCGGTATCGAGAGTTACTTCGACAGCTTGAGAAGCCGTAGGTACATCCACCTTAGTCGGAGTAGGACCAAGTTCATCAATATGATAATAGAATGCCACAATCTTTGCATCAGGCAGAAGGGCTTTAGCATGCAAAGAATACATATGAGTACTTTGTTCACGTACAAAGTCCGGACCAGTAATGGTCGGCTGCGTGATAACAATGTTCACAAACTGCTGGGCAACTTGTTTTACACCAAGAGGCGTTGCAGCAATAGTGTCATCAGTAGCATCCAGGTGTTCCTGAGTAGTAGCCAAACGAGTGATGCCTTGCACAAAATGATTGGCAATAGGCAATTCACCAATGGCTGTCTGTTGAGCTCTGTCAGCCTCTGCCTTGGCGCGGTCAGCTTCGTTCTTTGCTCTATCAGCTTCCTGTCGTGCACCTTGTGCTTCCTGACGTACATCTTGTACAGCATTGGCTGCTACACCAATAATACGCGATTCCTGGAAGTTACCGGTGTCAGTAATAGACGTAATGGCATTAGACCCGGCCGTATTAACCAATGTAATATTGGTAGAACCAGTGTTAGTAATATCTGCCACCCATTTAGAACCGTCACCATTAATGGTGTTTACATACTGGGTACCAAGAGTCGCGATCTCCTCATGACGGGTATCGCCGATCGCATTAATACGATCAACTTCAGTCTGACCTTGGCCAGATACACGACTGACTTGGTTATTACCTTCAGCAGTAATTTCATTCTTTTTGGTTGCAGCCACATTACCAATTTCGGTAATCTGAGTCTGCCCTGCATTGTTAATAGCCGTAATCTGACCAGTAGCGGCAGCCTCAATCCTGGCTTCGGTATCACGCGCATCCTGTGCACACTGGCAAGCTTGTGTCTTACAAGTCTCAGCTTGTTCAGCAGCAGCAACAGCGCGCAAGGATGCTTCAAGAGCAATTTGGTTCTGTTTAAGAATATCCTGCCAATATTCTTGCGGATTCTTTTCAGATGTGACAGGCACAGTCATTGCACGCGAGCAGATTTCATCCAATTGCTGACAAATCATTGTCAGTTTGGCTAAAGCATCCTCGTGCGATTCCGCCGGAAAGTTGTCATATTGCGTGTACTGATGCAACTGAGTGATGGGCACATTTCGCACGATAGCAATGGTAGCACCTACTGCCCATCCAGTAGTACGCGTAAGAACACCACCTGCAGGATTTCCTGCACCAGTAATAGTATAGTTTTCTTTACCCAGGATTACGGCATTAGTATCCGGTTGACCAGGTTGGGCGTACCATACTTGAATATGGTTGTTATCGAGGAATGGGAATGAAATTGGGAAGTTGGTTTGAGAACCGTCCCAAACATAACGGTTCTTAAACACGTTATTGCTTACCAGCATTCTTCATCTCCTTATAGGCCTTATTAACCTCGTCAATGACAAGAAGACCTTGTTCTGCGACATCGATCATTTCACTATAAATTTGATCGACTAGTTGTCGCTTTTCATCTGCATCCATGTCTTCATTAAACTGAATCATTCTGACAGCTTTGCTCATGTTATTCAGAGAAGACCGTACGCCAGTAAACTGGCCCATAGGTCCGCTATTCATGAGTTCTTCAGCCATGGCTGCTGCAACGCCAGTACCTTCTTTCATGAGCATGTTTACTGACTTCAGACGATTCTCAAGCTGACCTGCCTTTGTCTGAAAGTCTTCAATTGCTTTAGCACTCACGCTAGGATATCTGAAAACAAACGACTTAACCACAGGTAAGTCAGCAAGAGTCGGTGCCGCACGTTCTACTTTGTCTATAATTCCCGCTTCTTGCGCCGCAGTATCCAAGGCAGAAAGGACATATTGTCCTACCTGACCCGTCCATCCTCTCACAAGATGTTCCATAATAAGTGGAGAAGATGCACGTCTACCAATTGCTGTTTCTGCTACAGGGTCCAGATAATTGAGGACACGCGACAGGCTCTTAGCAATCTCAGTTGTGTTGGCCTTATATTGCGTCTGCGGAAACATATCTTCCATGAATGATGGAATAATGGGGTTTCCGGTAAAGAAACTATAGTTAGCCGCAGATTCATACACAGGTGCAATAGCTGAAGGCATAACACTAGGTATAATCTGATCACTAACGGCGTCAAAAAATCCGTCATCCCACATTTTCTGCAGGAGACTTCTATCTTTATTTTCATACACCCAATCAACAAACATTTCAACTGGGGCTGCCGCGATTACTGCTAGCTCCTGCGGTTTAGGGATACGTAATACCGCCCAAGGAGTAGGAACGATCCAACAAGTAGCGCGTTGCCAGTCAGGTACGTTTCTGAGTGCTTTAGCGGTATCAGAGTCGGGGCTATTGTACATAATGTCATTATTAACTAATGACAGAAGCAAAGATGGCAGAACTATTCCTGCCCCCACACCTGACATAAACCTGATAGGGTCACCCTTAGCCATACGATAGGTTTTATCGAGACCTTGAACCTGGGCATTAAAGAATGCCGTAATGGCATTGAATCCTTTAGTAGCCGCTCCAATTCTCATAGAGTCCTGAGTAATATCTCTAGACTTAACTGCGGCTTCGAAAGGCGATATACCACGATTCACATCTTCAATAAACCCACCAATACGTGTGGCTTCATCAGTCATCTCAGTAGCACTCTGCAGCGCTCTCTTAACGATACCCGGAGCCTTACGAAGGTTCAACGGATTAATCATACTGATGACTTCTTTATAATTCTTGACAGGGTCCTTGAGCAAATTACGTGCAGGAACTTTAGCCATCTCAGTAATCATTTCCTGAGTGAACTTTCTGTCAAGAGCTACAAGGGACGCATTGCCACCGCCGTTCTTTGCCCAGTCCCAATAATATTGTTCCATCTTGGGAAAGAGTCGTCCACCAGTTCGCTTACTAATAACCGAAGTAAAGCCCTTCAGTGCGCTCAATCCATAAATATAACCTGGATTGCTAATGGCCGCAGTAAACTGGTCACGGAACAAGTTACGTACAACAAATTCAGGCGTAGTAATAGAACCTGCACGAGTCCAAGATGCGACCTCAGTCAGTCCTTTCATTATGCCGTTATAAATGAGTGCCGAATCCATGTCCAGTTGTCTGGCTGTCTTAGCGATTTCTTCAGGCACAGCATATACGCGCTTACGACCATTTTCTCTGACAGTAATCTGCGTTTTACGCGATACATCATGAGACAGCGGACTTTCACGCTGACTGACTTCTACAGCTTGACCGAAGTCCTTGGCAATCTGCTTCTTGACCGCATTAGACTCAGCCATTCGAATGACACTAAAGGTATTCCGAACTACACTCTCAAGTGGGTCAATAATGACGGCCTTGGGTGCAGCAAAGTCTTCCCCAAATGACGGTTCAAATTCAGTAACAACCTCGTTAAGGGGAACGTACTTCTTGTTCTTCGCTTTGATGTCACGCAGTTGGCGTTCACTGATAAGACCTGCATCTTTCATGTAATCGAGCAGGTTATTATTGTAGTCGTAGATCTTCTGTGCTGCAGTGTCATACTTTGCGACGTTTTCCGGATTCTTACCTACAGAATAGGCTACTTCCGGATTAATACGCGTATCTACACCTTGCTCAGACAGTTCCATGGTACGCTTAGCAATCAAGTATTCAGATAACCCACGAGGATCACCTGCTTCCTTAATTATCTTATCAAGAGGTACGCCAAAGTTCTCACGACTGCCAAACTTAAATGGCGAATGTTCAATCCAGTGCATAGCCATTTTAGGCGATCCCATAAGAGCAGATGCCATGGCGCGAGACTCAGTCATTTTACCTGGAGACGCTCCAGTATTGAGAGGAGCAAATTTATCTACCAATGACTGGTATGTCGAATCCTTGATTTCCGACCATGTGCGAGTACCTTTCTCTTCACCCAGGGAAATATTCTGTCGCAACTCAGCTTGAGCGGCGTCTATGGGCATTTCACCCTTAGGCGCGGCCTTTGCAGCTGATACTTTTTTCTGGTCGAAAATAAACATGCGAGAGCCCATTTGAATGCCCTCGATGTTGCGTGTAAGTTCACGAACCTTTTTACCCTTGGTTGCTCCGGCCAATGTTTCAATGGCCTCAGGAGATAGCTTATCAGATGACAGCCATTCAATAAATTCAGGTGTAGGGTTCTCGAACATCTTACGAGATGTGGGAATCAACCGTTCCTGGGACACGCTCTTATACTTTTCAATGAAGTTAGGATATTCCTGGAAGAACTCAGGATCCATTTTCTCCATAGAAGCTTTGCCTTCGGGCGTCTTCAGGAATTCTTTGAACAGCCTTGCGCCGCGCGCATCGGTATAATGGAACATTGGAACGCTGCGGTGGACTTGATATTCTTGTACAGACGCCCCTTCAGTCTTCTTCGCTGCGGCTTCTGCCACGTTTTTGCTAGTAGAATACCATACTCCCGCAGGCGCAGATTCCGGATTAAGATTGACTCCCTCAGTGAAGACTCGACGATACGAGGATCTATAGGCACGGGGCACCTCAAGATTAATAGATGCAACGTCTTCTCTGATAGTAGGTTCAATGATAGAATTAATGCGCACTGCTTCAGGCGTTTTACCGGTAACTTCAAATACGCCCATGAGGCGATTCGAATAGAAGCCTGCAGCCTTCATTCCGCCTAAACCCATACTGGCGATCATGAAATCTTCAGCAGTAGGCATTTTGCCTTCCATCAATGAACCTGCGGTAGTCATTGTAGTAATTTCAGAAAACAACTGTGCAGTAGTTTTCATAGCCGGAGTGGCTTCAGAAAAGAACTTACCAGTATATTTACCTGCTCCACCAGTAGCTGCACCAATGACTGCGCCTTTACCTGCAGATGACAAAGTATTGAGAGTACGGTCAACAACTTCAGTCCAAGTTGTTGCCTTACCCTCACGATACATATCAGTCATATATGTACGCAGGCCTTCAGTAAGACCCATCGCAGCTGCAGGAGATGTTATGGGCGCGGCGAGGCCAGTCGTAGCACCAGCAGCACCACCCACAACAAGAGCAGGTATATCCCCAATAGCTTGACCAGCCATCGCAAATACTTTTTGTGCAACACTTCCAGTCTCTGGTACGACCAAGTTTGGCAATTCACCACGAACTGCTAACCCAGTGATAGAATTTTGATACCCAGCAAGTGCGGCTTCTTTCCAGTCAACTACAGGACGAGGATTACCTTGTGCAACTTCCATATCGGCTTTCTCTGCCAATACAGGATCTACTGTGGCAACCTCTGCAAAATCCTGTGCTGCTTCAAGGTCTGCAGGATCATCCTTTAAGGAAAACCCATATTCAGTTTTAATGCCCTCATAGACCTCATCAGCAGTAAAGCCCGCCTGAATTGCTTCATCAGCTTCACGCTTAGCCTGTTCACGAATCTCTGACAGAGAAAAGCCTGCTGCCAGGGCTTCGTTAGTCTGCTGAGTATATGCCATAATTTACTTCCCTTGTGTACGCTTTTTCCATTCAGAGAAAGTCTCACCAGGTCGTTTTACCTTATCAGGTGAAATGACTGGAGTGCCTTTCTCCGGAATAGTCGGCACCCAGTTCGTCTTAGGTACAGACATCGCATCCCTAAAGTTCGGTTTGTCGCTTGTATTTGCGTCAATCAGTTTATTGATGAAGCTACCTGGGTCATTGAAATCTACCAGTTTAGCTACTTGCTCAGGCGTCTTCCCTTGCGCCTCACGATATAAAGCCTGATTGACTTTCAGATACTTATTTTCAGCATCAGGATTGGTTTTTCCCATAAGCCCATTACTAGGACTGATGAAGTTCTTAATATACTTCGATGCATCCGTCAGCATAGGTTTAATAGATGTATCCATCTTGCTTGCAATAGTATCACGAGCATTAAGAAGCGTCTTGTATTCAGTACCAGTAATCTGACCTGCCGCTACCGCTTTTTGAGCACGAGCAACCCATTGGTCGTCAGCCTGATTCTCATAGACAGCTACCATAAGATCGCCATATACAGCCTTGTTGATTTTAGCCATGTCATCTTTAGCCATGCCTTTAAAAAAGCTGTACATGTTTTTGCGAGTCTCACCAGACACAGCTTGGTTACCCATATAGTCATAAAACTTAGCATCATCCATTTCACCACTGATAGCGTCAGTAATGAAATCATTGAATGCTGCGTTATCTGCACGCTTCTGAGCTCGCTGTTCCCGCGTCCATGCTACCGATTCTAACGAATTGCGGTATGAAGCCTCTGCATGTATGCGATTTTCAGCTTGCTGAATGATAGTATCAATTTTAATGGTTTGACGGCCGACCACAGTCTCCAGGTCTTTTTTGTTTTGCCTAAACCATGCGATAGTTGCCGACGGATTATCTCGAGCCCACGATTGGACCGCCACAAGAATACCGTCATCGATTGCTTTTTCAGCTGCAATGTTATCATTAGGGTATGTCTTACGAACTTGTTCGAAGTAGCTTGTGAGAGCATCAACATCTCCTAATGGCGTTCTAATAAGGCCATCTTTCAGGGTATCAACATACGCAGCACGAGACTGTTTATCCGCAATTGTCTGCTGTTGAATCTGATATGTACCCATTTCATTCAGATAACTGGACGTATGCTTATGCCACAGCTTATCAAAGATGTACCCAGGTATTTTCATCTTCTCGCGAAGCTCACCAGCAGTCTTATTAGACCACTCTTCTTCTGCATTCAGAAGACCATCAGTTTGGGCACCAAGTTTCGTTTTGCGGATTTCCATTTCGCGGTCACGAAACAACTTGGTCATCTCAATATCAGCATCGCGTGCTTGACGTTCGACAATTTTGTCCATAAAAGTCTGAGCAAAATCGTCTGCCGCACCCATTAACCTACCAAGACCAGTAATGAATGAACGTTCTGCATCGGCAGGAGCAGCCATAGCACTGGCGCTAGGTACTGCTTCTACAGGAACTTGGTCAATTTGTGGGTCACCAAAATAGCGTGGAATTTCCTTAGCCATTAGTCCCACCATCCTGCTTTATTACCAACCAGGTACCCACTAGTTGTACCCTTGAACAAAGATGCTGCAGCGTTAACCCATCCACTGGTTTTAGAATCCTTTGCTGCTTTACCATATGAATCTGCTTCAACTCGTTTGGCTTCAGCTTGTAAACGCCCTGTACGAAGAACATCCTCACGATCAAGTTTGGCATTCTCCGCGGATTCATTAACCAGGTCCATAAAAGAACCGCTATCAAGTTCATAGCCACTAGCAGATGCCGCCGCAATCTGCTTAGCTTGCAGTCTGGTGGCTTCTACACCCATATTAGCAGCTTCTTTCCGCGAATTCAGCTCGTAAAGTTCTGCTTGATACTGAGATTGCGCCTGTTGGGCTTTATACGCAGCAGATTGTGCTTCAGCTTGCTGCAAAGAACCAATAGTTCCAACAAGTGTGGAACCTACGACTGCAGCCATAGCGAGGGTGGACATTGCCATATTCTACTCCCAATGAGCTTTAGAACTCTTTGTAGTAAACCTTCTCACGAAGATTGTACCCTAAATGAGCGAGGCACTTTTCTGCCATAGAACTCGGAGGTACATGAAAATTTATTTGCTTAATACCCTTGGATAAAAGCATCATTTCAGTGTACTGCATAAACCTGACTGCTGTACGCCCTCTATATTCAGGCGACACATAAATGGCCACATTAGACGCCGACCGTTCACTGGTAATAAAATCTTTTGCGATCATAAAAATCGCATATCCTACTACCTTGTCATTGTCCTCAATATCAAACGTATGCAGTAACCCAGTATTTGACCCCATGCAGAGATAATCAATGTCTGGATTATACTTTTTACCCTGTCCAACTACCTCTTGGCAGTGCGCATCAATCAAATGAATCGCTCTACCAATGTGATGTGCCAGATTTACTTCCCGGAAAATCGGCTTCATTAGTTAACCCGCCTCGGATTGATATGGTACACAATAGCCCTAACCATGAGAGGATAGGGTGTCTTGTGTTCAATTACGAGCTGTTGCGTTTCATTGTTAGAAGACGCTACAGACTCAGTAAAGTCTCCTGTAAACAACTGCTGTGCCTTATTCATAATTTTGGTCGGGCCAAAAAACTTCTCTTGCATGCTTTGGCCCTCAATGCCGAATCTCAATCCCAGAGAATTCAGCAAAGAGAATGTAGCACTAACAATCTTTCTCGATGCTCCTGTAGATACCTGGTCAGATGCCTGAATAACCATAGACTTAAACCGTGAAGTATATGGAACACCAATGACACAGTTAGTTACTGCTTGATTAAGCGTAATTGCGCCATTTTGTACATACACTTCAGGATGGACCCATCCATTAATAAGAGGAGCAACTTTAAGTCCTTCTAAATGATTGAGACCAGTAATGGTTGAAGTAGCAGTACCTTGATATACTGCCTGACCATCAGCAAAAGACTCAACACTCAAATTTGGTGACTCATTGACAATCTTGTCAATATACTCAATCGTAGATGTACGATTTCCTCTTTTAATAACAAGCCATAGTTGGTCGCCATTAGGACCAGGGATACAACTAATACTCTTCAGTTCGACATTCTCATATCCAGATTGGGTCTGTGCTTCGAATGAATGGGCATGCCAAGCAAGTACTTTCTGTTGCTTTTCATATGTCATGCCAATCAACTGATTAGTATCAGTAATACACCACAAGTACGTGTCTGGTGCACTCATATATGCCACATCTTTGACTTTACCTTTAAGAATGTGGTCTGCAAAGATAGTCAAATCTGTGGCTGCAAACTGGTTATCAAGAACCGAGTAATCAAGAGAACGCACACGATCTCGACTGTTTTGAATGAACAATACAGATGAGCCCAATTGGACAGCTTGTGCAGCCATAGAACCATAATTGGTCTGCTTTGTAATCTTGATATTACTTGGCGTAAGAGCTTCACCCAAGGATGATGGCGCAATACGGTATTCTGCACTACCAGTTCCACACAAAAGTACGTCAGTAGAGTGCAACCATTTAATACCATCTGCCATATCAGTGGCCATGGTATAGTTCATCGGGTCAGTATCAAGAACTGGATCAGAGGAAGCCCGATTACGATAGAATCGGGTAGTATCCCCGATCTCAGAAAACCACAATGTCAATGGTTGTGCAGGAGTGCTTCCCATGACCAAGCGCTGTTCATGATATGCAACAACTCTTGGCCAATTAAAATTCTGCCACTGCGGTGGAACTGGGTCATTGTCTGGCGTATGAGCAATGGGAGTATCTAATTTCCAGTTATTATTTGCCTTACGAATAAGACGTTGAGGTGAATAGTTGTAATAACACAACCATAACACGTCACCAGACTGTGCCCAGGTTACTTGATCATACCATGCGTCATCAAGAAAGTAGGTAGGCAGTTCATAAATAGATCCATCATCATTTACGACAGTTCCTCCGTTATAGTGAACACGCATGTATCCACCATAACTAGTAGTACCAGTTCGTCCAAATTCAAGAATGAACGATTGATTGGTACTAAATTTAAATGGAATGAGTTTAACTTTCTCACTCTTACAATTGATGACGAATCGTGAACCCATCCTACGAGTCATTGGTCCATGCGGGAGTGCAATCAGGTTACGCATCTCAGCAGCACCAGCGAAATAAGCATCCACGTCGATGCGATTATGCATTCGTGGGCTAAGTTCGCCGGAAGCAAATGATACTTGAATCGGAATTGCGTCCTGCATGTTTAATACCTCGACAGAATCCAGTTACCTTCGATGACCTCAGGAGGAGTACTCTCAATGGCCGATGCATTATAAGCCAGATTGATCTTGCGCTCAAGAAGCTGTTCATACATCGACTTGAGATCAATATTGCTGGTCAACGAAATGCACATATCAGCGGCCAACTTGAGTGTCAAACACTCTCTGAACATCGCATCCATTTCGTTAGGATCTTCAACCTTGCGTATGTATCGAAGTTGCGCCTTGTCTGCGTTGGTCAAGACCTTACGGCCTTCGACTTGCCATTCTTGTGTCCTGTCATTAATACTAACTACACGAACACAGTCTACAGGAAGAGAATACGCGTTAGCATATCCAAAAGCGGGAGATTCGAGATCTCGTGCAAGAATCTCCCGCTTCATAGCAAAGGACCACGGATAAGAGCGAAGCAAGGCGTCCCGTACCGGTTCATAACGCTGCTTGCACAGGCGAGAAGCCTTAGTTGTATCATCAAGAGCCATAACAGGTTCCTGACTCAACATAGTCAATGCATCGTTACAAATTTCGATAGAGGACGCCATGGCTTTGCTCCTTATTCGTAGGTGAAGTACAGTTCGCCGTCGAGCTTGGTGCCCTTCGCAGCGGAGGCCGAGAACTTCAGAATAACCGGGACCTGAGTCTGAGAGTCAATGTCTACGCCAGTGAGTGCATCCGTCATGGGGACACCACCCACAGTATTAGCCGCGGCCGCGGCGCGAATAGTCTTTTCAGCAACGTCTTCTCCACCCATGGACTTATGGGCGGGAATGACAATGGACGCCGTGGTGGCAATAGACGCCAACATACGAGAAATGCCGAGAATACTGGTCGTGCCGGACGGCAAAAACCCGATGGTGATATCGGTGTCAGCCGCGTCGGTCACAGTTTCGAATTTCAGGCGACGTACCTTGCCGGAGGTCAGTTCCGCCGGATACCGGTATACGTCATTGGACTTCTGCTTTCCAGCAACGTTGGAGTACTGCATTACGCACCTTCCTTGCACTGCAACTGCAGGACCTTTTCGTCTTCCATACGCACCGCACCGAGGTCCATTTCGGCGTAGACCTGCGTGGAGTAGTTCTTGTCGTCACGTTCAGAGATCTTGGTGGTGATGTCTTCCGCCTTAGCAAGGAGCAGACCGGGCTTGGACCACACGATGCACTTACGCGTCGTGCCATCCTTTTCAAGCTGCTCAGTGCGGATGAAGGTGAATCCCATGAAGGAATTGATTTCACCGCGCACGAGGGCCTTGATGGTGTTGTAGTCAGCCGACTGGACCTTGGTGTTGTTCAGCATGTCTTCCAGCTGGAAGCTGGTGACGGCGGCGAACAGGGGTTCACTTTCATCGATTTCATTCCGCCACAGCATGCCGCGGGCCTGAATAAGCTTTTCGATGGTCAGACCGGTGTCGCCATGCGGGATGATGTTGCTGGTCGGGAACGTTTTCTGGACATCGCCATGTTCGCCCGTCCAGACAGGGGCAAAGGCGGCATTGATGATGATTTTGTCTTTCGCGCGGTTGAAGGCCATGACGGCGTTCTGCACATAGGGCGACGTGGGATCATACAGCATACGCAGACGGTCGGGCTTGTCGACGAGGTCCGCCCAGTTGTACGGGGCAGACGTAACCCACCGGCGCATATGCGGAGTGTCCATCTGAGGGGTGTCAGCGTGACGACCGCCACGAGGCTGGGCTTCAACAGTACCGATGGAATCGAAAGCTTCACGCGTGCCACGGATGGTTTCCACGCGCACAGCGGGTTCCAGACGCGACTGTTTCTGCTGGGAAACCAGCGACACAGTGCTGTTGTACTGCTGCACAAAGGCTTCAGTAATCTGAAAACTCATTGGTTTTCTCCATAAAGTTTGAGTGAGGGGTTATCCTTTCGGGCCCTCATTCAATGGGCGACTCACGACCCATTGGGATACCGACGTTCAAACAGAACGCGGATCCTGTCAACAACAGACTTATGCTCGGGGTGAGTCGAATCGAGGAAGGCCGGATGACGCTGCAGTTCCTGAATCTGAGAATCAAGATCTGCAGGGGTATCCGGTTGTCCACCGAGATCCAAACCGAGTTCTTCATGCATCTGTTCACCAATACGAACGAACATATTGACGAATGCAGGGTTGCGACCCAGACTCGTCTTGTTCACTTCGTCAACCAGCTTTTCGCCACCCAGGGTAAACAGAGCACGCTGTGCAATGGTAATCTTCGAGTCGTATGCCTGACCATATTCCTTACGAAGCATATTTTCGCACTGCTTCAGTTCGGTATCTTGGTCCATAGTTCTCGAAGACATAGTTTCACTCACGTTAGCCACAAAGGCCTGCATGAGTGCCGTCGCCTGTCGGTCATTAAGACCGAGATTGTGCGCCGTGGGCTTGAACCATTTAAGGTCCTCTTCCAGGACTGATACTATATCCTCAGGAAGCTGCATTTGCTTAAGAGCATCAGCATTGAGAGAATAATCATCAGGCGTAGCAGGGCGCCCAAGGCGGTTATAGACGTCTTGCCAGTCTTCATCGGTCTTCGGTACCGGAATTTTATCGCGTCCAATAAGCGATTCCGCATGAACATAGGCCTGAGCAAGATTGTTGACGTCCTTAAACTTCGCCAGACTCTTGCTTCCCTTCAGTTCCTCAGGGAGCTGGTCAAACCAACTCCCTGAGGCCGGAGGATTGCCAGCCTGAGTGCTAGGAGCATCAGCGGGGGCTGGCGGCGGGGAAGCCGGCTGGGAAGGGGCCGGAGAAGTAGTGGTGGATCCACCACCAGCGGCAATTTCGCCGCCAGAAATCGGAGTGGGATTATCCATTAGAGGGTCCTTCCATCTTCGACAAGCGCCATAATGCGGAGAACCACGTTTCTCTCGCCTTCGCGCATGCTCATAAGGTTTGTGTTAACGTCAAACGTGGGACGGTTAATCCAATGAGCCTGTTTAAGGTCTTCCAGAACCAACTTACCATCGGTCGTATTAAACAACCGATTATAAGCCCGGATGACCTCGGCTTGCTTGGCTTGTCTCTGTTCAAATGAGAGTTCTGCCATTTACTGCTCCATCTGGCCCAAGGTATCCATACCCGAGGCAATGTTGTTCATACCGATACCCGCATTCTTGATCTGCTCTGCCATTTGGGCCTGCTGCTGAGCTTCTGCTCTCGCTTGCCGGACTTCTGCAGTTTCAGAATCATCTCGCAAGTATTCAGGATTGATCGAGTACATGTCGCACACACCTTCCACAGTCTTGTCAGTATTGAACTTGTCCATCGCGGCAGGATCAAATGACAGGAACGGAGTAAGGACTTGCATAGCTCTGGTAAGGTTATTAGCCTCAACCTGTTGCTGAGCTTTTGCAATGGGCGATGTATACACAATCTGCAGTTTCACACCAGGCTGCATCAACTCCTCAGGAGGAGTATCAAATTTGCCTGCTCTCATAAGAATACCAAAACACCGAATGATCAGAGGCGAGAGAAGCTCATTCTCAGCACGGCCCACAACCGGGCCCATAAGACGAAGCTTCTCTTCAGTTCTCTGCATAACCTCAGTAGCCGTCATCTGGGGTCCTGTGTTCAGCTGAAGCTGGTCCACAAAGAAGATTTCCCGAATGCGCATCTGAAGGTCTTTAATGATATCAAGACCAAGATCAGGGCGTCCACCTGTTTGCATAGGAACTACGCCCTTAGGATCCATGGAGCCGGTACGATAATAGTTAATCGCCGCAGGCTTGGTCGAGATGGGTGACACAAAACCCTGGTCCGGAATCATAAGAGCCGGATCAATCATTTTCTGTGCCGCACGCAGATTAGTCGAAACTATCTGCTGCAGCATCCGGAGATCGGGAAGAGCATTGGAACCTGGGCCACGACCATACGTCTCATGTGATGCTTTATAGAATCTCGCTGCCATGAAAGGACGTTCATTGTATCCCGATTCCTGAATGACAAGTCCATGCTTCGTGTCCACATACGTGGATTTGTAAGGCATGGCCTTGGCTGCTTTGATGCTGAGGGGGTCTGCTTCAATGTTCGGAGCCACCACATGGAGGATCTCAAACTTGGTGCTCAGTTCCCCATCATCATACGCCTTAACGATCTCCGGATGCAGGTTAGCCTTACCGAACGCCTCGACCAATTGAAGGACGGTGCGTCTGTATACTCGGTAGAGCGATCCTATCTGCCCCTCAGCGTTCTCTGCAAAATAGCATTCAGAGAGAGGCAGAGAATTGATTTGAAGCCCAGTCAGGTCCTTTTTCTCTGTGACAAACATGCACATGTTGCCATACGCGCCATATGAGCGATACCCTTCATGAAGAGAAGTAGTAAAGCCCGACTGAGGACGCTGAATTTCATAGGCCATGATGCGCGTTACATCTGCCAACCATCTTTTGACTGCCGAGTTATTTGCCAGTTTCTGATTGGCTACACTCAGGTCAAACCAGGGCGATGCAGGGTTTGTCAACAAAGAATAAAAGCCTGATGCCAACAGCTCATTAGAATGAATACCAGTCGAGTCGTACACACGAGGGTCGGTGTCTACTCCCTCAGTCTGATACTGCGAGAGAAAAGACATATCGAAAGGCATCACTACTTTGGCAATTTTTTGCCAGTGAGCTTCAAAATTCGCCCTATCAGACTTGAGCTGGTCTAAGCGCTTAATGATACGCTTGACTTCATCCCGCTCTCGCTGAGAGACCTCTGTGGAACGACCTACTGTCATGAATTAGCTCCCAGAGCCTAACGTAGGCTTCTTGATCTTGATATTGGACGACTCAGGTTGACTAAAAATAGTCGCCGGACGCCCAGAGGCAAATGCCTTGTTCTTATTGCGTTGCTCAGCATTACGCTTTTCTTCTTCAGTCAGTTCTTTGACTTCTGCCTTAGGCGCAGTTTCTTCAATGCCCTGCGACTTGTTGTACGCCGCCCGCTGCTGAGAGTACACCACCGGGTCAAAATAGCTCAACACAGGATTGGGTCGCTGTGGCGCAGGAGTAGCCTCAGTCCCGCCCTCACGAACAAAGAATGATCTGATGATAGACGACCCCTGACTCGGTGTCTGAGTCTCAGGAGTCGGAGTCTGTCCCTTGCGCATGAAGATAGACGCAATATCAACGGGCGATGCCATGACTACATCCCAGAACCCAGAGTGGGTTTCTTCGTCTTGATGTTTGTGTCGCCCTCACCACCGGTGAAAATGGTGGCCGCTCTGCCCTGCTGTAACCGCTGCTGCTGGTCTCTAGCACGTGCATCAGCTGCTGCAGCCTTGGCCTCAGCAGCCTCCGTCGCCTTGCGCTGCTCCTCGAGCTGGGCCTCATACGCACTCGTATCAGGCTTGGAAGAGCTGCCACCACCAAAAATTTTCTTGACTGTACCGCCCATGTTATTCTCCATATGTTAACGGATTATAGTCATAATCTCGTGTACGACTGGGTAAAGTGCGTGTTGCAAACTCTTGGTAACGCTCATGCTGCGCCATCATTCTGAATGCGTCTGCGTAATGTGACATCCAATCATGAACTGGCGCCCCATATGTCTTCGTTTTCGAGTCATATTGCGCACGATAGCCCTTCAAGGCTTCAATGCCTTTTGAGCATTTATCTTCACTAAACCAACACCTGGGGAGTATATTACGGGCCATATTGATCCCATCTTCCACAGGTATGCGCTTATTGACACGTATGTCTTGGAGTCCCAGGTCCATCAGTGTCTGCTTGCGACTGCGACCAGAAGATAACTCTCTGACTTCAACGTCATGAGGGAGGATATGGTATCCATAGGCATATGGACGTTGATTGAGCAGACGCACATAGTAATCCAGAGCATGTCCATTATCATGGATACAATCAAGGATTCTGATTTCGCTATGCACCTTCTGATACAGCCATATGACTAACTCGTCATCAATGCCCAGGTCCCATGCAGTATTGACCAAGAGATTGGGCTCCCATGAAATGGTAGGGAGTATGTGTGACGAGATGGCCTCCATGCGCTCACCGTAATATGCACCAACCAATGCAGCCTCATATGAGCAATAAAATTCTTGTTTTGCTAGGGCCGGAGGAAGACCGGCATCGATTTCCTCTTGTACCTGCTCCTCTGTCATCACATGGGTGTCATCTATGGTCGCTTTGGAGTAAAACCAGTCGTCGGAGGTACGTGCGTACAGGTCCATTTCCCACTGGTGGTTATGACCCCGAGGCGTCCCATTAAACAAGGCCCACCCATCGTTTTCTAGCAGGATTGGCCTTAGGTAGTGCCAAGCCTCAGGCTTATGCAACGAAAACTCTGAAAATATGACGCCCACGGGGTTCGTACCCACAATGGAATCGATATTGTCTGACCCAAGGAATCTAATAAATGAGCCATTGGCGAGTTCTAAAGTCATCTGCTGATTGTCTTTGCGAACCCACAACTCTTTAGGGATGTGCTCTATCAGACGAAACCCTGTTTTGTCCATCCCTTCCCAGATGATCGCGCGCGCCTGTTTATAATATGGAAGAATATAAAAATAGGTTCCAACGCGTTTGATCGACTCTCTGGCCAGAATATTAACAAACACTTTATCTTTGCCAGCCCTTCGATGCCACACAGCCAACCCACGCTTATATCCTTCTGCCAGGCAATTGTACAGAGGAATTTGATAGTCACGCGGCGTAAAATTGCGTGGTATGGTTATGACTTTTGGGGCTATGGCCATGACGAAGGTCCCTAGTTTGAAAATGTATTGACTACTTCTATTTTCATCCCACTATCATTAGATTTGTTCTGTGATACCTGCGACAAAATAGCCGCAACAGTTGCCTGATTGAGGGTAGCCGTAGTTTTTGCAAGAAGGTCGAGCTTTCGAGCCGCATTGGGGTCATCTGCATCCATATTTGATGCTAATTCAGCTACTTTTTGCAGAAGAATGAGTTCAGTTTGTGCGTAAATAGGCGCAAAGGCCATCTGTTTACGCATTATCACTTCAATCAGTTGGTCCCTTGCGTCGTCTGCGTTCTTCGAAAAACTGGAAAATTTAGTCGGGGCCTTTATGTACTGCCCATCAGCTATCATCATTTTGACCATGGTGGGCGCGAGACCGACAAATGGGGCGATTTCATCCGCCTCAAAGCCGAATATCTCATACAGCAACCTAACTTGCTGCTGCATATTGTCACACCGGGTCGAAATATCCATGATTTTCTCCTTACACAAGTACCATATCAAGTATTTTGGGAAATGTACACAAGAATTTTGGTCAAGTCTCTAAACTCATTAGTTCTAAAGTCCTGAGTTCTGGAACTCGGAGTTTTAGAACTCAGTAGTTCTATAGAGGTGAAATTGGCATGAGGGGTGAGTTCTATAGAGAAAAATGTGGAAATGATAAAATACCAAGGCTCCTCATGCTTTTTCTATAGAACTCGAGTTCTGTGCATAGAACTCATGTGTTATGAGGATTCTTCGCATGACGCGCACGTATAAGGAATTATCAACAAATGTTGTAGAGAAATAGGAAAAAGAGACAAATATAATGCGGGATGACCTAAGAACTACTTTTTCTCCGCGTCCTTGCCCCCGGGGCCCCCAATTTTTCTAGAAAAACATTTCTTTATGACATAATTCATATCTAAGCAGCAAAGTATTTAGGTATTTCTCATATCATGTGCATTATAATGGTTCCTCTATCATTTTCTTTCAATC
>CDZO01005804.1_pt1 | contig 20392 bp, 25 predicted proteins | sample 480641 | NCBI WGS metagenome assembly CDZO01 (sample SAMEA3182088, study PRJEB8094) | gut metagenome | biome: human; feature: gut; material: Stool; isolation source: human stools | place: Canada | collected 2013-02-05
GAACAAGGGAGGATTTGTAAATATTTTTGCAGGCGTTATCAAGTGTGTGGACTGCGGATGTGCTCTGCGGGCAATGAACGTACACAGGAGGAAACGCCCAGAGATTATCGACTGTGTACAGTATTCATGTAATAATTATGCAAGAAACGGAAGAAGCGAGTGTAGTGCCCACAATATAGAAGCAAGGGATTTATTCAATGCCGTTCTTGCCGACATCAACTGTTTTGCGGATATGGCAGTGAATGATGAAAAGGCGGTCAGGGCCATAGAAAAGCGGCTCACGGAAACAGACCAGAGCAGGGCGAAAGCATTAGAGAAAGAACGTAAGAAGCTGAACAAACGCCTTGCGGAACTGGACAGGCTGTTTTCCTCTCTCTACGAGGATAAGGTCATGGAGCGTATTACCGAGCGGAATTTTGAGATGATGTCGGGGAAATACCAGAAAGAGCAGCTTGAAATTGAAGCAAGGCTGAAAGAGGTGACGGAAACTCTTAATGAAAGCTACGAGAAATCACGGGGAATCCGTGACTTCCTCGCCCTTATCCGAAATTATCAAGGCTTGCATGATTGTGAACGTCCATGGACTATGTGGAGAAAGGTAGCAATATGGACACAGGCAATATATAATGCATTTAACGATAATATCTGTGAGTATGACGATGAAGTATTACGTTCTAAGGAAAAAGAAATCATAGACCGTATTGCAGTGGTCAATGTGAAAAAAAGCAATGGCGGAAGCGAATCTGAATATGAAGATTTGAAAAAATACGCACTTGAAGACAGGCTGGAAATAAAGCGTGAATTGGAAATTATACAACCGGATATCATTGTATGTGGGAATAATCTCAGTCTATTGAAACTTGTATTAGGGGAAGAATTACAGAATGATGATACATGGGATAATATGTTGGCGCTTTGGAAGGATACATTGGTGCTTGATTATTATCACCCTGCTGTGCATTATCCTAATCGGGTTAATTATTATGCTTTAATGGCAATTTGCGATGTGGCAAGAAAAAAATATGGTACGCCAGTATGGTCAGAACAAAATGAAAAATATTAGAGAAATTAGTGTCGGTGCAATATTGTACCGGCATTTTTATTTTCTGAAAGTGTCGCCCAAACAGCGACCATATGAAGATGCCTTTTAATTATACTCATATTGTAACAGAGAAAGAGAGGTGCCGGAGTAATCCGGGAATTGGAGGCATATATGTACGGAGCAATTTTAGGAGATATTATAGGAAGTCCGTTTGAGTTTGACAGAGGTGATAAAACAAAGAATTTTGATTTGTTTAGTGAAGGCTGTGGCTTTACAGATGATTCTGTTATGACAATAGCAGTTGGAGAAGCTCTCCTGGCAGTCGGACCGGAAGCAGCAGTAAAGAAAATTGAAGATGCGGTAGCATCCAATATGCAGGATTGGGGAAAAAGATATCCACATGCAGGCTATGGTGGAAGCTTCAGACATTGGCTTAAAGAAAATAATCCGAAGCCATACGGAAGCTATGGAAATGGTTCAGCCATGAGAGTGTCAGCAGTAGGCTGGCTTTATGATTCGATGGAAAGAACCAGAGAGGTAGCTAGAGCTACAGCGAATGTGACACATAATCATCCAGAAGGTATAAAGGGTGCAGAGTCAACTGCAAGTGCAATATATATGGCAAGGAATGGATCTTCAAAAGAAGAAATCAAAACTTATATCGAGAGGGAATTTCATTATGATCTGAGTAGAACATTGGATAATATCCGAACCTACTACCATCATGTTGAAAGCTGTCAGGAAACAGTACCAGAGGCAATCATCGCATTTCTGGAATCCAAAGATTTTGAGGATGCCATACGGAATGCAGTATCACTTGGTGGAGATACGGATACGCTTGGTGCTATTACAGGAAGTATTGCAGAAGCATTTTATGGGATCCCAGCTGTGCTGATTGCAGAGTGTAAAAGCCGGATTGATAAGGGACTGATGACGGATGTTCTTGATGAATTTGATCATGTACTTGGCAGGAGCGTGGATACTTATTCAGATGAAGTGGATGAGACACAGGCAAATCAGATGATTGAGGCAGCAATCGACCAGTATTATATTCAGCAGGATAAAAATGGAATGCTGTTATTTATGGAAGTTATGGTAACAAGAATGCAGCAGGCAGGAGAAGTTATTGTTCCATATATCACGGAAAATCCTTTTATGTCGGAAGAACAGATAAGTAAAGTAAAGGCTGGTGACACGATTTCGCTTGACCATGATGTAAGACTTAAAATAGAGACTGTAAAAGATTCTGATGAAAAAGAATGGATTGGAGTATTTACATCTTCTGAAGAGATGCATAAGGGTTCTGCTGGAAATGTGCAGATGAATCAGTCTATTGAATCAATACTTCGTCTGGCACTTAATTGGGAACAGGTGAATGGAATTGTGATTAATCCGTTTGGTAAGTATATTCAGATGACAAAGAAGATGATAGAGCTTTTAATCAATGGGTATGAATATAATGAGAATGAAAGGAAGAGCAAAGATGATGAGAACAATTAAAGTTACAGGAAAAGGGAAAATAGCAGTAAAGCCGGATAAAATCCGGTTATATGTCAACAAGGAAGAACTTTGCAAAGAATATGAAGATACTCTCCGAAGGTCAACAGAAGATACAGAGCTTCTCAAGGATTTGTTTGAGAAACTTGGTTTTCAGAGAAAAGACCTTAAAACAGTATATTTTAATGTCGATACAGAATATGAAAGCTATTAGGACAGAGATAAGAGCTGGAAGCGAAGATTTAAAGGTTATAAGTATAATCACCATATGAAAATAGAGTTTGCAGCTGATAATAAAAGATTAGGGCAAGTCCTTTACGCTTTGGCTCATAGCTCATTAAGGCCAGAGTTTTCTATTGAGTATACAGTGGCAGATGTAGAAAAATGTAAAAATGAGCTGTTACATAAAGCAATCGAGGATTCCATTCAAAAGGCACAGGTGCTTACAACAGCAGCAAATGTGAAATTGGGTGAAATACAGGCAATTGATTATTCTTGGGGAGAGATAGATTTTGTAACAAAGCCATTGAATGAAATGAGATTAATGGAGTGTACGGAATGTGAAATGAGTGCACCGGGAGCATATGATATAGATATTGAGGCAGACGATATTAATGTTATTGATACGGCAACTGTAATATGGGAAATTGCATAAAGAGGAAGATATAAATAGATTAGACGAAAAGCAAGAGGCACCGTTAAAGTAGGTACCTCCTTCTTTTTAGAGAGTTAGCTCTTTTTCTGATATGGGAATTTGCATCTCCGGAGCATTAAGTAGTGCTGTGAAATTCTGTCTAATGATATTCAGTGTCTTCTGCTTTTTCTGCAATTCTTGTTTTTCCCGGACAGTAGCAGCTTGTTCAGATTCAAGATTTTCTATCCTCTTCTGGATTTTATTAGAGCTTGGGATTTTGGTAACACCGAGATCCTGAAGCTCTTTTTTTAGTGAATCGTGCAGTTGGTATTCTGCTTGATGTTTGGTTCGGTATGCTTTTGGATTTTTAGCAGATTTGCAATCTTCAATCACTTTTCGGCAGAGACGGTAAGAATCACAGTGTTTTTGAATGATTTTCTGTGTGCTCAGCTCACTGTTGATTTGCGTTATTCTTTGATCAGCCGCTTTAACAGAAGCATCAACATCAGAAACATGCTGTTGGAAATCTTCATAATTCAGCAGGTTATTTTCGGAAAGATAGTTGAAGGTGCGTGCCGCTTCTTTCAGGTTATTTAGTTTTGCCCATCGTTCAAATCCTTCTCGATTGCCGGTCGTAACATAAGTGGAGATATTGATATACAGGCGAGCTTCTCTGGACAGATGCCTTGGAGCTTTTATTTTGTTACGGTTTTTTGCCAAACGGATGCGGACATTTTCTTCTGAATAATAGCTTCCAAGAGATTTCATATAAGTGAAGTTTTTCTGTTCCGGTGCACAGAAGGACAGGTGTTTTCCCTGTCGGACTTCATATCCGGCTAACTGCATTTTTTGTAAAAATTCCTCATAGTTGATGGAAGTCCAGATTGCTTTATCAACTGCAACACGTAGCTTGGCTTTCCAGCTGGTGCCACGATGATATTCCATGTTCTCCTTATAACTTTTGCCTTTTTCTCCGGTTGGCATACTGGTGGCAAGTCCATTTTCATGGCAGATACGATTACTGATCCGGCAGATTTTATGGTAGCTCCGCTTATTGGAAACATACTTGTGATGATCAACAAAACTTGCTGCATTAAAGATGATGTGGTTATGGATATGATTTTTATCAACATGGGTGCTTATCACATATTCATATTTTCCTTTCAGTACTTCGTTTGCAAATTGTTGCCCTAAGCGATGGGCAGTTTCGGCATCAACTTCTCCAGGTTTAAATGACTGGATCAGATGAAATGCCAGGTTATCACCTTTGTCCATTCCATTCTTTTTTGCCATTTCTCTTGTCATAGAAAATTCAAGATCTGCAGTTTCCGGGGAACAGCCAAAACTGGAAACTAACAGTTTTTCATCTGTTTTATCTGGATTCGTGATGTAGTCCAGAGCTTTCTTGTCTGTTACTTTAATTGGGAAGATCTTAAGATACGCCATAATTCTTTCACCATCTCTTTTAATTCTTGCTTTTCTTCCGGATACAGATCACCGGTGCTGTTTACTTTTTTGGCAATCTGATTAATATTCACACCGATCTTATGCATTTCCTCATACTGTTTCTTCAGTGGAGTGGTATCGGTGTTGACGATGTAACCGTCGATTGCCATTTTACGAAGATAAGCTCCCATATTTTTTGTCTTTGATTCAATCATCTTTCTACGAATAAGCTTTTTTTCTTCTGGGGAAACACAAAACAAAATCTGTATATTTCTTTTTCTCTTTGCCATAGGCAGATTCTCCTTTCTTTGGTTCTTCGAAGTAGTGACTTCTGTGTTTTTAATTTAGGGCAGGGTTCCCTAAATTGCTGGTTTTCCGGAAGTGTATATACACTTCCTGTCCTTGCTATTTACCGGTGGCACAGCCGCCGGAAGAGAGTCTTTAAAAAAGATCCCTCTATAAATAAGGTACTGAGAGAAGAAAAAGAGGACATCGAAGTTCAGAAGTATGACGCAGGCATGATTCTGTGGTATAGTAAAATCTGAACGAGAAAGAAGGAAAGAGGTCAAACCGATGTCACGGAAAAACCATAAGATGATAGATGGGAGATTACTGCAAACGAATAAGAAGTACTCCCAGTTAAAAATGAAGCAGAAAGAAAAGATTGCGGAATGGATGTTTCAGACAACCAGAGATTATTATATGAAAAAATGCACTTTTCCGAATGATAAACATTTGGAAGAAGTGGTGGATTCAGTTTATGAAAAAATCGAAGATGCAGAAATCTGGATTCCATATGGAGAGGTCTTTAAGCATTATAAATCCAAACGATCGGATATTAACAAACGTGTCAGGAAATCTCTGAATGAAAAAGAAGAGAGTCGGATTGAGAAGGTCTGTTTTATGAATATGTGTATGATTCAGGATCATAAAGGAAATGTACTGGCTCTGGATAAAGTAAATGATAGCTATACCGGTACGACTTTCCCAGGTGGTCACGTAGAAGCGAATGAGATTTTTCAGAAATCTATGATTCGTGAAGTTTGGGAAGAAACAGGACTTACGATTGAAGCACCGAAGCTTGGAGGATTATATCATTGGCATAAGAGTGGTGTGCACTATGTCATTACCCTGTATAAAGCGGATAAGTTTACCGGAGAATTGAAGAGTTCTGAGGAAGGAAGAGTTTATTGGATTCCGCTGGAAGAGTTAAAAACAAAAGAACTTGCTACAGGTATGGAACACGTTTTAAAGATTCTGGAATCAGAGCAGGTGGATGAGTGTTATATGCATCTGGAAACAGATGGATATGTGGGAGACTTGTATTAAAGAATTACATGAGAAATGGCTGCCTGCTCATTGGAGAAAAGACAGCCATTCTTTATAAGATACATCATTCATCTATTCTGTTTTTTGCTGTTCACTTTTAGAAGTGAAATTAATATATTTAGCACGTTGTAAAATTGAAATAACTGCATCAATGCTTTCTGGATTGGAAAAGCTCATGATAAAAGGTTCTTCTTCAAATTCCATGGATTCGAATCCAGGATTCTGATCTGGATTCTTGAGTATATGGATGGGACGTGCACTCTGATTATAAAATGCCAGTTGTGCGGAATCGATAGTGTTTCCGATGACACCAATGCCTACATCCCCTTTTCCAAAATCTATTCTACGTTTATTTAAGTTGATCATTTTCAAAAATCTCCTTTTTCAAAAAATAGCATATTTAGTAATTTTCTATAATTCCCGAAGTAGGGATATCTTTTAAAAAGTCACTGTTGGAAGTAATCGGAGAATCTATAATCTGAACGCCGCTTCGTTTCATCATTCGGAATTTGAAATCAAGAAGTTCCGGTGGAACTTTCAGTTCTGCGGCAGCCTGAAAAAAGGACATATCAGCGTTAAGCATCTCCAGGACATCTTCATCTTCCAGAAGATAATCAGCGGCAAAGCAATTCGCTTCATATTCACATTGTGACACTCCATCGAATAATTCAAAATCATGAAAACACTTGATCTGAAGGGTTTTCTGATGAAGAAGTGCGTGACCGATCTCGTGGATTAGGATAATCTGCTGTATGATTTCCGGCAGATCGCTGTTAATGACGATGCAGGTCTTTCGACATTCCCGCATACAGAAGCCTTTACAACAGTTTGGATCAGTTCCAAGCGGAAGCTTCTTAACAATAATATGCATAGCGGCTGCAAGGCGGTACGGATCACTTTCCTGATATTTTGCTTTTACTTTATTAACAGTGTCTCTTATACATATTGAACTCATAAAAACACCTCGATATTTCATAAGATAGTTTGCTGCAAGTATAGAGTAGCAAAAGTGCTGTACGAAAATACGGACACCTATGAATCACTTTCCGTTTCAGTGTTTTTCTTTTTCCGTCCAAATGTCTTTTTCGCTTCCATCTTACAGGAAAGATATGCTTTGGTTACAGCCTGATAGAAAGCATCTTTTGCTTCTTCGTCGAGTTCGCCACCAGCAAAAAGAGCACGGTTGGCTTCGAGAATCTCATTGATGTCCTTGGCTCCTTTTTCACCAAGCTGTCCATTGACTTCATCAATATAATCCATTTTTTCAATTCCATAAGAAGGATCTGTAATCTCATCATGTTTCAAATAATCGTAAGAGACATTTAATGCATGAGCGAGCTTTCTCATAGTAGAGATTCGTGCGATGGTGCCGGAACTTTCATAAGCTGCAATCGCACGCTGGGATACGCCGACCAGTTCTGCAAGTTCTTTCTGTGTCAGATGATTCTGTTCTCGTTGAAATTTAATCTTGTCTGAAAAATTCATAGTGGGATCCTTTCCAAGTTTTTGAAATCGTAACTTCATCAACTTTATAAAAACTATTGACAGAGTTCATTATCACGTATAAAATGCAAACAAATGTTCGTGAAGTTAGTAGAAATTATAATCTATAAACTTCACAAAGTCAATATGAAGCAAAGAACTTTTATTATGATTTTTAAGACTGGTAGGTGAATGTTATGAGCAGGACAATTCTCCATTCAGATATGAATTGTTTTTACGCAAGTGTTGAGATGCTGCATCATCCGGAACTTGCCGGAAAGCCGATGGCAGTCGGTGGTGATCCGGAAGCAAGACATGGAATTGTGCTGACTGCAAACTATATTGCGAAGCGAGCCGGAGTAAAAACAGGCATGGCATTGTGGCAGGCAAGACAGGTTTGCCCAGAAATAATCTTTGTACCGCCTCGCATGGATCTTTATTTGAGGTTTTCCAGAATGGCACAGGAGATTTACAGTGAATACACAGATCAGAGAGAACCATTTGGGATTGATGAAAGTTGGCTGGATGTGACCGCCAGTACTTCTATCAAGGGAGACGGAATGAATATTGCAAAAGAGATCAGCAGTCGGATTAAATATGAACTGGGTGTTACTGTAAGTATTGGTGTTTCCTGGAATAAGATATTTGCAAAGCTTGGTTCAGATTATAAAAAGCCGGATGCCATCACAGAGTTTTCCAAAGACAATTACAAGGATATTGCATGGAAACTTCCAGTAGGTGATTTACTCATGGTCGGAAGAAGCACTGAACGGACGATGAAGAAACTTGGCATTTGTACAATCGGAGATCTGGCAGGAGCAGAACCTTCTATATTAGAAACATATCTTGGAAAGATGGGATTGGTACTTCATACCTTTGCAAATGGATGGGATGAAACTCCAGTTTCAGTAGAAGGATACAAAGCACCGATCAAGTCTATCGGGAATAGCACAACAACTCCAAGAGATCTTGTTAGTGAATTGGATGTGAAGATTATTTTGATGGCTCTTTCAGAGAGTGTAGGAGCCAGGCTTCGTGAAAATGGTTTTCAATGCAGGACAGTAGAAATCTCGATTCGGGATAATGGATTGTATCATTTCACAAGACAGTGCAAGCTGGACAGGGCAAGTAATCTTACAGAAGAAATTGCCAGAACAGCATTTGAGTTATTTAAGAAAAACTATAATTGGGAACATCCAATTCGTAGTCTTGGTGTTCGAGGATGTGATCTGGTGTCGGAAGAGATGCCTTATCAGCTTGATTTATTTATGGATGAAACGAAAAGAGAAAAAATCAAAAAGATGGACCAGGTGGTAGATGAGATACGTGGAAGATTCGGTTATCAGAGTATTCAGAGAGCATTTATGTATCAGGATAAGATACTGGCACAGCTGAATGCTAAGGAACACACGGTTCATCCACAAGCATATTTTCATGGATAGGAGAGAGCAGGTGTTTTGCAATGACAGCTAAAGTGTATGTAGATGTCCAGGCGGTATTTAGCCGGGAAGGAGAATTGATCCCTACAGCGTTTGTCTGGGAAGATGGACGTAAGTATGCGATTGATAAGGTTTCAAAACCGGAGCGTTGTGCCAGTCGAAAAGCTGGTGGAACCGGATACCGTTATACCTGTCAGGTGGGCGGAAAAATCTGTCATCTGACTTATGAAGAAAATTATAAATGGTTTATGGAACGTAAATAATGGCGCCCTAAAAGGGAGCCCTGAATCAGGGCCCCCTTTGGAGAGATAGATATTCGATGAGAACATCAGCAGTCGGGGATACATCCTTTCCCGTGAGAACCGATTGCTTTCAATAGATCATACAGTTGCCGGTCAGCCAGAAATAGAAGCTATCCCACAGCGGATATTTCTGCGGAATCTGCATGAAGAGATGTTAGGACAGTGACAGACTGTGAATGGAACAAACAATACAATGATTGGTCTGGCTGCGGAAGCGGTCGGGAAGGAGGACAATTATGCAGAGAATACAGGATATGTTTATCAATATGGAAGAAGTGGCAGAGGATGCTTATAAGAATACGGAATTATTGCTGAGTCAGTATACCAAGGTAATGTTCCGTATTGAGAAGAATCTTGTGGATATAGATTATGAAATGTATGCAGAAGAAGGCAAGCATCTGAAGGAAATGTTATATGATCTGGTAGATTTCGATGCGACTGCAGAGAAACGCAGAATCCAGGAAAAGCTTCTGAATAATGATATGAATCTCTGTTTGCTGGAAATTATGAGAGATTCCCTGATAGCTTTGAGGGATTATCCAAAGAATGGACAGCTGTATTATCGGCTTTTGAAATATAGATATTTTGAAGCAGGAAATACCAATGAAGATGTGATGCTGATGCTGGATGATATGCCAAGCACCACTTACTATCGAAACCGTAAGAAAGCAATCCGGTTGTATGCAACAATGCTCTGGACATTTACACGACCGGAAAAGATACAGAATAAGATGGAGGAAATAAACTGGAAGAAAAGTGGAAGTAAAGTGGCAGTGAACTGACAGTAAACTGGCATGTGAATGGTATTACAATGAAAATACGTGCATGTTAGAATTGATATGCTGAGAGAAATAGACCTTCGCAGACGTAATGTTTGCGGAGGTTTTCTTTTCTCAAATTTTAAGGCGTCAGGCTGTGCCCGGAAGGGCATGGCCTTTTTTTATACCCAAAAACAGGTTGCAGATTTGAAAAAGCTTCCTTTTTAACAGGTAGATGCCGGAAAGGAAGAGCATATCAAGATGCAGGGAAGAGGCAGGCATTATGCCAGATATCCATGATTTTAGATTTGTCACAAATCAAATCAACAAAAACGACAAATCGGAGGAACAATCATGGAAGAAAGAAAATACACATTTTACGACAGATATCAGAAGGTGAAATACGCTAATATTACTGCAGAGGAGCTGGAAGTTCTTAATATTTCTTATAATAAGGAACATTATATGTTCGATCAGCAGCATCAGAGAAATAATACAGTATTATTTTGTGGTTTAGAGTCAGAAAACGGTTGTGCGACAGACTTTATAGCAGATAGTGGACGTGACATTGCATCGGATATCACAACGGAGATTTTTTTCAAAGAACTCTTTAGTGATCTGACAGAGAAAGAAAAGAAAATTGTGAGCGATTATTTTATCATGGGGAAACAGGTCAAGAAGATAGCAGAAGAACTGGGCATCAGCACACGTCAGGTGAGTAGAGACAAAAACAGTGCTTTGGCAAAAATGTTAAAGAGAATGAAAGCAGCTGGATATGAATCATATGCTGAGGCGGCAGGTGCATTTCTGCAGGAAAGCGATTATATTCCAACACAGATGGAGACGCAGAATTCTATTATGAAGAAAAGGACTGGAGAAGTGAGACTGCCATCAGATCATAAGATGAAAAAATAAAAGGTATTGATCTATAAAGAGGGAACCTGCATCATCAAATTTGCTTGAGATGTCGGGTTCTCTTTTTGTTTGCATAATGATATACTTTTATTGTGATTAAAAAAAGCACGTACAAAACTCATAGGAGAAAGATGTATACTTATGACAATATTTGGTGATAAAATTAGGAAGTTGCGAGAAGAGAAAAAAATGACTCAACAAAAGCTGGGTGCTATGGTGGGCGTTTCTTATAGAACAATTCGAGCTTGGGAAGTTGATGGACGCTATCCAAAGCAGAGTAGTTTATATCAAAAACTGGCAGATTCATTACAGTGTAGGGTTTCTTATCTTATGAATGATAATGAAACTGTGTGCTTGGGCAATGATGAGCCAAGTGAATATTCTGGTGCTAAACAGGCAAGGCAGATTCTTGAACAGGTAGCTGCTTTATTTGCCAGTGGAACTATGACCAATGAGGACAAAACTATTTTCATGGATGAGATGACGAGACTTTATCTGGAATCAAAAAAGAACAGAAGAAAAGGGTAAGAAAAAATGAATCGTTTCGTTTTCTTACTTGCTAGAAAAGAAGGATAGAACGTATAATAGTGTTAATGATCCAGAGATATTTACTCTGGAAATAGAATTATTCGCACTAGTGGTGCGAGTATAGATTAGGAGTGAAAGAATGGTAGAAGATACTATGTTTTCCGGGGAATCGAAAAATATTGAGTACAAGGTATCCTTACCTGATAAAAGTGAAAAGTACATGAAGACGATCGTAGCTTTTGCCAATACACAGGGCGGCAAGCTGATCGTTGGAGTAGATGATAAAACACACCAGATTGTTGGTGTGGAAAATGATGTGTTGTTTCAGCTGATGGATGGAATTGCCAATGCAGTTTCTGATTCCTGTGTGCCACAGATCATTCCTGATATTGAGCCGCAGACGGTAAACGGGCAAACAGTTATTGTTGTATCAGTAGAAGCAGGAAAGAACAGACCATATTATCTGAAATCAAAGGGAAAAGATAATGGCACTTATATCCGTGTAGCAGGTACATCAAGACAGGCATTTCCGGAGAAGATAAAAGAACTGGAAATGGAAGGAGCCAGAATCTCATGGGATGAGCTTACTTGTGTGGGCTATCCTGTTTCAGAGGAAGCAACAGAGAAACTTTGTCAGGATATCGAAAAGTTCCGGAAGAAAGTAGGAATGTCAGAACATTCTGTAAAGAAAGAGCAGCTGATAAACTGGAAAATCTTGAAGCAGAGCGAGGGACAGCTTCTGGCAACGAATGCCTATGCGTTGCTGACATCAGATTATTTTTCATTCTCCAAAACACAATGTGCGGTATTCAAGGGAACAGATCGTGCAGTGTTTCTGGATAAGAGAGAATTTACAGGACCAATCTATACACAAATCGAAGAAGCAGTAGATTTTGTATTGAGAAATATTCGGCTTGGAGCAACAATTGACGGATTGGTGCGAAAAGAGAAATATGAGTTACCACCGGAAGCAATCAGGGAAATGATTATTAATGCCCATTGTCACCGTAACCTGTTGGATGAATCTTGTATTCAGGTCGCAGTTTATGATGACAGACTGGAGGTGACTTCTCCGGGGGGATTATATAACGGATTAACTTATGAGGAAGTCATGAATGGTCATTCGAAGATCCGGAATAAAGGCATTGCCAATATATTCAGTCAGATGGGACTTGTAGAGGCATGGGGAAGCGGAATAAAAAGAATCCTTAATGCAGCAGAGGAGTATGGACTTCCGAAGCCGAAATTTCAGGAATTCGATAATATGTTTCGGGTAGAGCTGTTTCGAGTTAATCCAATAACTGACCAAGCTAACCAAGCTACTAACCAAGCTAACCAAGATTTAGAGAGATTAGACCAAGTGGAAGATGAAAATGTACTGAGTGAGAAAGAAATAGAAATTCTGAATCTTGTACGTATGCAACCTTCCATTACTCAGAAAGAAATGGCTAATGCGTTAGATTGGAATCTTGCTAGTGTGAAGTATTATATAACCAAATTGAAGGAAAAGAAATATTTGACGAGGCAGGGAAGTAGTCAAAAAGGAAGCTGGTTGATATTAACAAAACGAGATTGACACTTGTATCAATTCGTGTTAAACTATGCAATGTAAGGAGGAGAGAAAGATGCCTAGAAAACCATCATTAGACGGCAAAGATTCTAGTCTGAGAATCAGGATGTCACCAGAGCAAAAAGAAAAGCTAGTATCTTATGCAGAGCGACATTATCAGACTATGAGTAATGTAATATTCCAGGCGTTGGACATTCTTTACGCAAGAGAAGAACAACAAAATAATAAAGAGTAAAATGGAGTTATTTTGGAGTTTATTTCTTCATAAGCGGTGCGAAAAGCACAAAATCAGAACACATGTTCGAAGCGTAAGCCTCTAATAACAGCCTTTGCGTGTCATGAAATGCTGTCCGCAAAGGAGTTTGAGTAACGGACAGAACCCCGGAAATGCTGATAGAATGGGCATTTCCGGGGTTGCTTTATGTCGTTTGGCTCTACTTTGGCTCTATTTATTTGATGAATACTGGATTTGGGGCGGGTATCATGATACCTGCCTTTTACTATATGGGCTTATTTTCTGGATATACTTTGACAGAAATATCTGCCGCTCCCTTTCTTACAACTCTATTCGTATCTACTAAATGCTGTTTAATCTGTTCGCAAGTCTCGTTCATCTGCTCTACTTCATGTTGAAATGTTTCTTCACTTGGAAATGCGTCTTTGGAAGCAATCAAATTTGTCTGTAATTTCTTAGCCTTTGCGAATTTTGCAAGCCGGCTGTTGATTTCCGGGTGTTTGAAACGAATACATATCGTGTCTGGAATAAGATTTCCCTCACTGTCTTTTTCACCGTCAATTTCCATATCTACCTGCTCGTCCATTTTAAAAAGCAGACTAAGGACATCAGAAGCGGTTTCTATATCAAAATCCGTGAATACGTTGATACTCACGCCTAGAGCGTTGGCAATCTTCAAAAGCTGGTCGGGCTTTGGCTTCCGGCTTCCTAATTCATATTTACGAATAGTGGTTCCGTCTATGCCAGCCAGTTCTCCTAATACATTCTGTGAAATTCCCCGGATTGTTCGGAATGTCTTTATTTTCTCTCCTACTGTCATGCAGTCACTCCTTTAGTATTTAATAATATGAATAATAGGGACATTTGTATTCTATCATATCCATTGAAAATAATCAATAAATTCAAGAATAATATATTGACAAGGGACAAAAGAGCCTGTATAATGAGAATGTAGTAAAGGGACAAAAGTCCCTATGAAAATATAGGAGGACAATGGATGGAGAAATCAAAGAAGATGTATGTAACGGCAGAGGAAGCGGCGGTAATGCTTGGCGTATCAACGGGCTATGCCTACAAGATTATCCGGGGGTTGAATGAGGAACTGAAAGCAAAAGGCTACCGGACAATCTGCGGCAAGGTTCCGACAAAATACTTTGAAGAAAAATTCTACGGTCTGACCGTAGCCATGTGAGAAAGGGGTGCGTATCTATGGCGGCAACAAGAGACGGAAAGATGTGGCGCTGTCAATTCTACTACAAGGACTGGCAGGGAGTAAGCCATAAGAAGAATAAAAGAGGGTTTAAGACTAAGGGAGAAGCGGAACAGTGGGAGCGTGATTTCCTGCAACAACAGCAGAGAAATTTAGACATCAATTTTGAAAACTTTGTTCACATTTATTATGAGGATATGGAACACCGTCTGCGTGAGAATACCATGCGGACGAAGAAATTCATTATTGATTTGAAAATTATTCCCTATTTCAAGAAAAAGTGTATGAATGAGATTAAGACATCTGATATTCGAGCGTGGCAAAATGCGCTGATGAAAAAGGGCTATTCCCCAACGTATCTGAAAACGGTTAATAATCAGTTGGCGGCAATCTTTAATTATGCGGTTCGCTATTATGATTTGAAAGACAATCCATGCCGGAAAGCTGGGAGTATTGGAAAGAGTCATGCCGGGGAGCGTGAGTTCTGGACGAAACAGGAATTTAAGCAGTTTCTTGAAACGGTAGAGGATAAGCCTGAAACAAAAATGGCGTTCTTGCTTCTTTACTGGACGGGCATGAGGATAGGAGAATTATTAGCTCTGACTTACAAGGACATTGACGTAGAAAAGCGTACAATCTCTATCAATAAATCCTATCAGCGGATAGAGGGCAGAGACATTATTACACCGCCTAAAACACCTAAGAGCAAGCGGATTGTGACAATACCGCCATTTCTTGTAGAAGAATTACAGGAGTATATTTCCCATTTATACGGTATTATGGCTGACGAAAGAATGTTCCGATTTACAAAGTCCTATATGGAACATGAAATTATCAGAGGTATCAACGCTTCCGGGGTTAAGAGGATAAGACTGCACGATTTGAGACATTCACACGCTTCACTGCTTGTAGAAATGGGGTTCATGCCGCTGGCAATCGCTGAACGGCTGGGGCATGAGAAAATTGAAACAACATTAAATACATATTCACATTTATATCCCAACAAGCAGGGAGAACTTGCGGACAGATTGGAGATTGAAAACGGCAAGGAGGAAGAAAATGAGCGGAGTTCATAAGTACCCAACTATCAGCTTCCGTATTTCGCCCAGAGAGCGGGAGGAAATAGAAGCAAAGATTTTAGCAAGCGGAATGTTAAAGAAAGATTATTTTGTCCGTTCCTGCATTTATAACCGGGTGTGCGTGGTCGGCAAAAAAGAGGTGGTTTATCAGTTGGTGGAGGAATTAAAGGTTATGCAGACCAATATCCGGGAAGTGACGGAGCAATTTGAACAGTCAGAAATCACTTTATCGCCGGAGGGTTTACAGGATATGAAAAATGACTGTCTGGACATGCTGAAAGCTATTCTCTGGCTATTGGACGGCGCTAAGTATCTGTGGCAGGACGAGAACGAAAAAAGCCCCAACAGCGGCAACTGTTAGGACTTTGGATAACTGGAAAACCTCTGTTATCATATAAAATTACATCATAATTATAACAGAGGTTTCTTCCAGTGACAATGACATTTTCAGAAACGGAGGGCATTATGGAAGAAACAAAAACAGAATTACAAATGATTAAAATGTCGGAGGTACAGTCACAAGAAGTGTCGTGGCTGTGGTATCCGTTTATTCCCTATGGGAAATTAACAATTATACAGGGCGATCCGGGAGATGGAAAGACAACGCTGGTACTCAATATAGCGGCAAAGCTGTCAAATGGTGAGGGGTTAGATAATGAAATGAAGCTGACGGAACCATTAAATATGATTTATCAGACAGCGGAGGACGGGCTTGCTGATACAGTAAAGCCCCGTCTGGAAGTGGCGGGTGCGGACTGTGAGAATATTTCTGTCATTGATGAAAGTATAAAATCCCTTTCTATGATAGATGAACGGTTAGAGGAAGCGATTATAAGGACAAAAGCTAAAATGCTAATTTTAGACCCGATACAAGCCTATTTAGGCGGTGGTATGGATATGAACCGGGCAAATGAAGCAAGGGATATGACAAAGAAGCTGGCAGCTTTGGCAGAAAAATATCAATGTGCTATTGTGCTTGTGGGTCACATGAATAAAGCAGCAGGAAATAAGGCGGCGTATCGGGGAATGGGGTCCATAGATTTCTTTGCAGTCGCAAGAAGTGTCCTGCTGGTGGGCAGGGTAGAAGGTGAAGCAAATATAAGAGCAGTTGTCCAGATAAAAAACAATCTGGCAGCGTTCGGACATCCGAAAGGTTTTGAATTATCAGAGAACGGTTTCCGCTGGCTTGGAGATTATGATATTACAGTAGATGAAGTCTTAGGCGGTATTGTTCCGAAAGCAAATAAAACGGAACAGGCAAAACGGTTGCTCTGTGAACTGGCAGAAACGAATAATGCCATGCAAAGCAATGAGATTGTCAATATTGCAGACGAACAGGGCATATCCAAACGGACGTTGGAAAATGCAAAAAAAGAGTTGGGTATCCGGGCGAAACGGATAAATAACTCATGGTATTGGGAACTGGACAAGATAAGATTGAAATAAGGGAACAACGCAACAATGCAGGGTATATAAAATTTGCGGACTTTAGGAGTGTAAGGTTGCAAGAGATATAGAACTTGCGTTGTTGCGGAGTTGAACGAAGTTGGAAAACTGGGGGAAGCAAAACGGCTGGAACAGCCGCCCGTCCGTAGGACGAAAGCCCCCGGCAGGGCGCAAAGGCAGCTTTTGATAGAGCGTAGCCTGTCAAAAGTGCTTTTGCGTTACTTTCGACGAAAGTAACAAAGCTATGGCGGCTTAAATGCCGCCCCTGTATTGCTGGAAGGAGGATAAGATAATCGAGAGGACAATCAGCGGCATGGTGGGAAAAGGCTCAATTACCCACAACAGCAGAGCGTTCAAGGCAAAAAATGTAAAGGAAGATTACACTCAATATAATATAGAATACTGTAACGAAAATATCAAGACTGTTTACCATGAATTGTTTGATGAAGCCTTAGAGCGTTACAATGAAAAGCAGACACGCAATGACAGGAAGATAGATAATTATTACGAGAAGATACGCACATCTAAACAAGAGAAATTATTTCATGAAGTCATTTTCCAGATAGGTAACAAAGATGATATGAACGCCCAAAGTGAAAACGGGGAATTGGCAAAGAAAATTCTGGACGAATTTATGAATAATTTTCAGCAAAGAAATCCAAATCTTAGAGTATTTTCTGCCCACCTCCATATGGACGAAGAAACGCCCCACCTGCATATAGATTTTATTCCGTTCGTATCTGAAAGCAAGAGGGGGTTGGACACAAGAGTTTCTATGAAACAGGCGCTTGCTTCTATGGGCTTTAAGGGCGGTACAAAGCAGGAAACAGAATGGAGCCAGTGGATAGCTTCGGAGAAACAGGAATTGGCAAAAGTTATGGAGCGTCAAGGCGTTATCTGGAAGCAAAAGGGGACTCATAGAAAACATTTGAGCGTATTGGATTTTGAGAAACAGGAACGGGAAAAGGAGGTACAGGAACTTACCGACCAAAAGAAAGTAATTAGCCAAAGCATACAAGAAATACATAAATCGGTTATCAGTGAAACAAGAGATTTGAAACGGTTACAGGGGCAGAAACGGGAGATACAGCAGGAAATTATAAAGCTGTCATTTGATAAAGGAACAACAGAGAAGAATATCCACATCATTCGTGAAAATCCGGCGTGGCAGTTACCGGAACCGGCGGCTCTGGCAACGGCAAAAAGTTATCGGGATAAGAAAGCAATGCCCTTATTAGATAAGGTCAAGGAAGCACTGGTGGCGGCGCTTATTCGGAATGTCCAGTTGATTGAAGCGGCCGATAAATTGAAACAGCAGGTGGAGCGGCTTCAAAGAAATTGCAATTATTTGGAGGGGCAGATAAAACAGGTAGAAGAAAAAAATCTTTCGCTCTCAACTGATTTAAAAGATTATGAGTGTGTAAAAGCCGGCCTTGGAGAAAAAGAGGTGAAAGCTATCATTGAAGGTCAAAAAGCGGCAGAAATGTGCTTAACGGTTCCTAAACAATACAAAAAAACGGAGGTATTGCTTTGACAGACATGGAGAAAAAAGTCATGCTTCGGCTGTGTGCAAAGGTTATCCAATATGCAGATTTTGAGACAGACCGGGAAGCGGAGCAGTTGGTAAATTGGGTTATACTAGATAATCAGAGGAAGCAGAACAACAATGAAATCCGTTCTTTAATGGCGGAATATAAAAAGGGGGAGCTGGAGCGGAGGGAAAGTATTAGAGAAGCCTTAGAGCGAGGGAAAGAAATTTGCGGTAGGAGGAATGAGTTGTATGAAAGCCAACAGGAGGTAAAGCATAAGCTGTGGAAGTTGGAACGGGAGATTTGATTTTTTCTTAATTACATATAGAAACATGGCGCTAGCGCCATGATGGAGAGGGCGGACAACAAGATATTGGTTGTTTCGCCCTCTATGTTTTAGCTGTCAAATGAAGGATTTACGGATAGAAAAATTATTCTTCAAGGTCTGTGTAATTGCTTTGATACACTTCAATCATCATTCTTGCGCCCAGGCGGAAGCCATCAAGGAATGACCCAGAAAGTTCAAGGGGAACGGTGTCAAGCTGTTCGTCCATGATGTCAATGAATTTTTCGTGTAATGGTGGGGCGAGAGATTTTAGTTTTTCAATAAAATCTTCATAGTGCTGGTATTGTGCTTGCCGCATGGAACGATATTCCTCTGTTTTAAGACCGAATTGCTCGGCAGGACAAATCTCACCGTCATACAATCTAAGTAATACGCTTTTCATAAATAGTTTCTCCTTTGCTAAAAGTATTTTTAATGACATCTACTAAATGTCAACTTATTTCATAGTTTATCATATAATAGAATAAATGACAATTAGTAAATGTCAAAAATGGGAGAGAACTTTATGTATAAAAATAAAGCAGGGGATGGCGGCAATAATATCTGCGGACAGAGGATAAAAGAAATCAGAGAGAAGCTACCAGAAAAAACATCACAAAGAAAACTGGCAGATATGCTTCAAAGAGCAGGATTGGATATTGATAAAAACGCTGTGCAGAGAATAGAGAGCGGCAAACGGTTTGTAACGGATATTGAGTTGAAAGTAATTGCGGAAGTTTTGGAAGTGAGTTATCATGATTTGCTAGATAATTAGAGGGAATTGAGATATGATTGTGGAAGTTAAGGAAAAGACAAATCGGAATTGATTGAGCGGAGAGCGAGGGATGCTTCTTGAATGAAAGTCGAGAAGATAGAGCCAAGATAATTTTGAATTAAATTATTTTGTTTATGTCTATAACGCAACTAATTTGTTAAGGTACATTTGTTATTTTTCTGGAGGGATTAATTATGAATAAGTACGAGATTGAGAATGCAATTTACAAGGAAATGTCTGAAAAACTAAAGGAGATTGGAAATATGCCCTTTGATAAAGCGTTACCGCTATTTCGACGTGAAGCGTGGCGACTTGCTGATAAATATGACACGGATGGAAGTAATGTTTTCAACATTCTTATGACTTATATGAATAAGGAGGAAAAAAAGTGAATATACAAAGGGGACTTGCGCTTGTAGTATCCAATGATAAATATCAATTTTGCCCTCAGTTACCCTCATGTAAGAAAGATGGTTCTGATATGGTGGAATCTCTGAGGGCACTTGGATTTGACATTTTTGCGAGAGTATGAGAAAATCTCTGTAAATAAGATTCTTCTATGATAATTAAGAGCGATAAGCTTGTGAATCAGGCTTGTCGTTCTTGTTTTATATATAACAGTTGCTTACGGGCATGTCAAGAGCAGGCGGTTTCCCGCCTGTCTTCTTAACCCTTCTTTTGCTTACTCGGGTAAGCGTCCCTCGTACATAATGCTCAGTTCTCCATAAACCTGAGCCCAATCACGGATGGTGGTAGTCCATTTTTTCGTAGCCTCAAAAGTAGCCAGATACAAGGCCTTTAACAGGGCGGTATCGCTTGGAAATACGCTTCTCTGACGGTTCAGCTTCCGG
>CDZO01014155.1_pt1 | contig 19855 bp, 17 predicted proteins | sample 480641 | NCBI WGS metagenome assembly CDZO01 (sample SAMEA3182088, study PRJEB8094) | gut metagenome | biome: human; feature: gut; material: Stool; isolation source: human stools | place: Canada | collected 2013-02-05
ACCGTGCTTATGCACGGGATAATCCGCTTATGCGGTTTATCTGTCTGAGGTTATTATATCACAAATCAAATCGGCGCAAGCCGACACGACGGTACGCCGTGCTTTTGTCTTTTGACAAAAGGATTTGATGATAAAATGTCCTCAGACAGGCGGGTAACCGCCTACCGTGCTTATGCACGGGATAATCCGCTTATGCGGTTTATCTGTCTGAGGTTATTATATCACAAATCAAATCGGCGCAAGCCGACACGACGGTACGCCGTGCTTTTGTCTTTTGACAAAAGGATTTGATGATAAAATGTCCTCAGACAGGCGGGTAACCGCCTACCGTGCTTATGCACGGGATAATCCGCTTATGCGGTTTATCTGTCTGAGGTTATTATATCACAAATCAAATCGGCACAAGCCGACACGGCGGTACGACGTGCTTTTGCCTGTGGCAAAAGGATTTGGTGATAAAATGTCCTCAGACAGGCGGGTATCCGCCAACCGTGCTTATGCACGGGATAATCCGCTTATGCGGTTTATCTGTCTGAGGTTATTATACCATACCGTTCCAATTAAACCATTACCCAAATGGGTAAAATAAAAGCAAATGCAAGAAATTTCTGTCAAAATCCGTTAACAATCAGTTTTTTTGATGTTACAACTGCGGCGAGCTTTGTTTTTGATGAATAACCGGTTTTAGAAAGCATACTGCTGACGTGTGCCTTTACGCAATCGGGAGTAACGCAAAGCTCCTGTGCCATCTCCTTATACGTCATACCTTCGACCAGCAGTCGCAGAACTCTGATTTCCGCATCGGAAAACTCGTAGCTGGTAGCGTTTCCTACGGGTATTTCGGGCATTTTATCGGGATATACGCTTTCTCCGTCTATCGTCCTCTTTATAACGCTGAGTAACTCCTCTGCGCTTACATCCTTGAACCAGATGCTCTCCGCACCTGCTTTTCTTGCCTTATCAAGATAGCTGTAATCAAGCATTGAGGTTATGATGATAATTTTTATCGAGGGGAAGCGTTTTTTTATTTTTTCCGCAGCGACAAATCCGCTCTCATCATTTTCCGTACATACATCCATTAATATCAGGTCGATATTTCCACGCATACAGTATTGCTCGGCAAGCGCCGCACAAGACAACGAGCCTGCCGGAGAAAGATCGTCTGCCTGGGCTACAAGATTTTCAAGGCTTTCCCTTATCATTTTCTGGTCTTCTACAATCAGTACCTGCGTCATAGTGTTACCTCCTTGTTGAGCGGAAATGAAATTACAAGCTCGAAATACGGATATGAATTAATGCTCATAGTTCCGCCGCTTTTTTCTACTCTGTCGTGCAGTGACGAAAGACCGCCGCCTTCAGTGACGGCGCTGACCGGTGCTTTTCCGTCATTAGACAAGGCTATCCATTGTCTGCCGCCGCTTTTACTGCATTTAACATTCAATTTTGTCGCCCCTGCGTGACGTACCGCATTCGTAGCGCACTCTCTGACAGCCGTTACGAATATTTTATAATAAAACGGGTCGGGAATATCTCCTTCAACGTTTATTTTGATTCCGAGAACGGAAGATGTTTCCTTTAACTGACCGGATATATCATAGCTGTTTGATCCGTAGCTTTTTTCGTTGTCCCTCATAAGAAGTCTTACAGCATTCTTCCACGCTGTAAGATCCAGCTCGCTTGTCGGTCTGTTATTTGACAGCAGATTACGGGTCGCAATTACGCTCCTGCCTATATCATCGTGTACACGAATCTTCATACTGAGTATTTCTTCTTCACGGATAACCGTTCTTATATTCTCTGTCAGCTTTCGCATTCGTCTGCCTGCACGCTCGAGTTTTCTGCTGCTTTCTTCAAGCTGAAGCTGACGTTTGTACAGCTCATCTACATCAGTTGCAGTTACCTGCGTATAGTAGCCGACACCGTTAAGAGAAGCCACATCAAGTCTGAAGCGCCATGCTTTTCCCTTTACAAGTACGACCGAGCCGCTGTTATGCTCCGAAAATATATCCTGCAGTTCACTGAGGCACTGTACATCAAAGCCTTTCAATTCATATATCAGCCTGTCCATTTGCTTGTTGCACAGGACTGCTATTCCGTTGCTGTCGAAAAAACATATACCCGACGGCAGATTATCAAATGCGTCTTTTACCGTCCTGCGCAGCAGATAGCGTCTGCCTAAGCCTCGCATCTTCCAGCCTCCCTTCTGTATACAATCTGCCATTCGCCGTCATCATCACATACCGCCGTTACAAAATCACCGTTCATTACATTAAAATCCGTACTGCTTTCAGCAGTGACCGTCATTGTGAATATACCGCCGTTTAGCGTCACGGATATATTCACAGCCGATAAATTATCCAGTGACAGCTCAATCATTTTTTCGAATGTATCAAACATCTCCATTACTGCCACAGCCGGCACGGACTTATTTAATCTGATATTAAGTCCGCAGGTCACGCCGTACAGCTCAAGATTATCCGTAAGCTCGAGAAACGCAAGGTACAGCTCTTTTTCGCTTATCATACTGCTTCTTTCCGATATGAATATGAGATTGTTCCGGCGCTTAAGATAAGCGCCGATTACCACCATCTTACCCAATAGCTTTCTGCGCTCATCTTCATCCTCCGACAGTTCGAAGCGGTCTGTAAGGCTGTTCAATACAGCTATCTGACCTGACGTTTCACGGCTGATCCTGTCATATATCCTGTCACGCTCAAGTATGTGAGCCTCTCTGTTTCTGAGATCGTATTCTTCGCAAATCAGATCATAATCATCCTTAAGATCGTCCTTAGCCTCTGCCAGCTTGTCGTTTACCTCAATAAGCTCAGAAAGATCGTCCAGCCACAAGACATAGCCTCCTTTTATCTTGGCGGAGGAAAGACGTTTTCCGCTGCTGAGCATTACGGGAGAGGACTTTGCCATCTGCATTATTTCACGGTCTATCTTTTCGGCACAATCGGACGAGAGGAGTATATTGTAATCATTGTCGGTAATCAAAGCAGGAACTGTACACGGCCGCAAAAGCTGTATATAATAAGTGTTTGAGCGGATAAGTCCGCATTGTATGCAGAATTCAAAAGAAAGCGCAGTAAGAAGGCTTACGGTAACGGTCATGTCGCCTGCCAGCCTGTGAATGAACGTACCGCCCGTGATTTCTCCGGACACATAGAGCAACGTGTAGATAACCATTGCGACAACAGGCAGTAACGGCATAATAAACGTTTTTCTTGCCTTTGGTATACGGCACTTGGATATTAAAGTCACAAATGCGCCGATTGTGCATAAAAGCATATATCCTGCCACTATGTAATATCCGCCTGCATAGCTGTAATCTCTGTCGTCCCACATTTCCCTTTCTCCCGGAAATCTGAACACAAGACAATGCAGATCGTTTGTAAGAACGAATATTACCATCAGGACAGAAGCGACATACAGTAAGGATGTAACTCCGGGAAGGCGGTAGTTTTCGGGCTTTCCGAGTGAAAGAGCGACTAACAGTGCAAACATAGGGATAAATATCATCGGGATATAATACATATACCACAGCATTCGGACAGCGAACGGACTCTGGGCTATAACGAACTTCACCGAACGGATAGCTACCCAGAACACAATAAGCCCTGCTATAGATGTCATAAAGCGTTTTGCCTGTATCTGCACTATCCTGTTTCTCAGGGTGATTCCCCATATCAGAAACATAAAAATATATATCAGACTTCTGATAATGCCGAATATTTGCATAGTACCGATCCTGTCAAGCTGTCTGCAGAGCATTGCGGCGGCTATGGCGGTTATTATCAATATTATATGTAAAACGGACGACCGTGCTATTCTTTTTTTCATCTGCTCACCTCTTTCTACCAGTATAACATGGCTGAAAGCGTTTTGCAATAAGTGTAAAAAATAAAGCTGTGGGTCAATGCCCACAGCTCAGACGGTTCGTTATATATTATCTATTTTATCGCATTGCTCAAGCGCACGTTTTAACGCCTGATCCATATTATAATATCTGAAATCGGCAAGTCTTCCGCAACAGATAAGATTATCGATCTGCGATGCCAGAGCCTCGTACTTTGCGTATTGCTCCATGCTCTCCTTTGTGAGAACAGGATAATACGGCTCGAGCTTTTCGCCCGACTTATACGGGAGAGGATATTCTACCGCATAGGTACTGCCTTTTACATCCTGGACGGGAATTTTCTTGTACTCGGTGATTCTGGTAAAGCCCTTTTCCTGAGGATATGCGACGACAGGAGCGTCCTGAAGGCTATCCTTGTCGGTATACTTATACTCAAAACGCAGTGAACGGTAAGGAAGTCTGCCGTACTTTTCACCGAATAACTCATCCAGCGCACCTGTATATACAAGAATGTTATTATACGGCTCGCCGTCAACATACAGCTTATTATCCTTTACAGCAATCCGCTCAAGCGCCTCGACACCGGTTCTGACCGTGATATTCTCATGGTTAAGCAAATTTCTGAAGAACTCCGTGAATGAATGTGCCGGCATTACCTGATAAGCGTCATCGAAATATCCCTCGTCATACGAAAAACGCAGAGGTACTCTTTTAAGCACAGACGGGTCAATTTCAGAGGGAGATACGCCCCACTGCTTAGCGGTATACGGTGCATAATCGTTATCGAAAAGATACTGAGCGTATGCTCTTATATCATCGTCCTCGTTTTCGAGAACTTCAACAACGGTAGCGGTCGGTCTGCCCTCGTAAACCTTAGTCAGCTTTGCCTTGAGCGTTTCTGCCTTTTGCTTATCAAAGAACTTATCAATCGTGGTAAAGTTGAAGGGGGTGGGGGTATATGTATCGTTCCATACCGCACCGCAGGTCAGCTTGTAATCAGACCACTGCTCATAGCGGCACATATAATCAAAAAGATATTTCTCTTTCGTGTGGAATGTGTGCGGACCGTAATCCTGAACAAGTATTCCGTGATCGTCAACGTGGTCGTACATATTGCCGCCGATGTGGTTCCTGCGTTCCCATATCTCGACCTTCTTGCCTTTTTCCGCTAAATGACGGGCGATTACCGCTCCGGAAAGTCCACAGCCGACTATAAGGGTGTCAAAATCAAAACTGCTCATCAAAAGCCACCGTACTTGCTCATGAATTCTTTAAAGGTCTGCAGATTCTTGTCCTTATCGGCAAGTATAACCTTATCAATTCCGCCAACTCTGTCAAGCTTCCAGTCTACTGCAATGTCGGGATCGTTCCACATAATGCCGTCATCATATTCGCCGTAGAATTTTTCTCCGCACTTGTAGGATACTATGCTGTCCTCAAGTACAAGATAACCGTGAGCGCAACCTGCGGGAACGAGTATTTCGTTGTGCTTTTCACCGATAAGCTCAAATGCAAGCCACTTCTTGAACGTGGGGCTGTCCTTGCGTAAATCGACTACTACATCGTAAACGTGTCCGTGTATGCAACGTACCAGCTTGGGCTGCTGTTTCTCACGCTGAAAATGAAGTGCACGGATAACGCCCTTGTAGCTTGTCGTATAGAAAACCTCGGCAAGATCGTGCTTTATGCCGTTTGCCTCGAACACTTCCTTCGAGTAATCCTTTGTGAAACAGCCTCTTATATCATCGGCATTGAAGGGAGTTACTTCTATAAGTCCCTTAATCTCTGTTTCCTTGAATTCAAACTTCTGTATCATTTCTGCTCCTTAATCCAATCCATTGTTTTTTTGACGCCTTCACCAAAAGGTATAGTAGCTCTGAAGCCTGTATCCTTTTCCGTAATCGAACAATCAAAATCCGACAGCGGCATATTTACGCCTGTGAACGGAACATCTCCGAACACGAACTCCTTGTCGGGAGCCAGTGCAGCCTTCATCTCAAGAACAAATTCTCTGAGCGGCTTTGCATCCGAGCTGCCTATAAGATAATGGCAGAAAGGCTTTCCGTTCTCTCCGATGAGATAGAACGCTCTTGCAACATCGTCTATATATACAAAGTCATAATTCTGTGTGCCGCTTGTGAACTGTAAAGGCTCATCGTTTATAATCTTTCTGATGGTCGTATTTACAAAACGGGGTGAAAGCTCACCTGCACCGTATGCGTTGGTTATCTTTGCCCAACAAAGATCTATACCTATCTGTGCGGCAACGCTCATACACATTGTATGAGCAACAAGTTTACCGCTTCCGTATATGTAGCCGGCACCGGGCTTATTACCCTGTCTGAATGCGGCTGATATTGTTTCATGCTCCATTATAGAGCCGGCACATACAAACTTCTTGCAGTCCATATCCTTTGCCACACGCAGACAATCTACCGTCCACTGAGCATTATTGAGCTGTAAAGCGGTGTCTGCTCTCGCAGGGCCTGCCGAGCCTACCCATGCAAAGTGATAGAATACATCAATATCACGGTCAGGAATAATATCGGCGAGCTTTGACGATTCGGAAAGCTCGTGAGCCACAAATCTTACATTTTTGGGTATGTTGTTATTGCAACCATCACGGTCAAGTGCGATTACCTCAACATTATTCTTTACCAATTCACGCACAAGCGCACTTCCGACAAAGCCGTTTGCACCTGTAACAAGAGCTTTTTTCATTACTTTACCTCCAGATATTCGTTTATCTGCTTTTCCATAACGGCGCTAATGTCGCCGCCTGAAAGATATACCTTGCTCCACTCTGTCACCTTTTCGATAGCGTCGGAAATATGCCAGCGGGGACTCCATCCGAGTACACGCTTTATTCTTGAGCAATCAAGCTTGAGGAAATTTGCCTCGTGGGGAGCGTTCTTATCCGCAACGTTTTTCCACGAAGCGCCGTCGCCCCAGTGTGAACAGAACAGATCGACAAGCTCGCCTGTAGCGGCGCAGTCGCAGTCATCCGGACCGATATTATAATTACCGGCAAGGCTCTTGTCCTCATACTGCTTCATTGCAAGTACAAGATATGTAACGACCGGCTCGAGAACGTGCTGATAGGGACGTGTCGAATAAGGATTTCTTACTGTTATCTTCTGCTTAGCCTCCATTGCTCTTACGCAATCGGGGATGATTCTGTCCTTTGCAAAGTCGCCGCCTCCGATAACGTTACCTGCACGGCAGGTCGAAACCGCAATGTCACGGTTATAGAAGAACGACTTAATATAAGAGCTTGTTACAAGCTCCGAGCAGCTCTTTGAGTTGGAATAAGGATCATAGCCGTCAAGTGCGTCATTTTCACGGTATCCCCACTCCCATTCGTTGTTCTTGTAAACCTTATCGGTGGTTACGTTTACGAATGATTTTACGCTGTCGCACAGCCTTACAGCCTCGCATATATTGACAGTACCCATAACATTTGTTTCGTATGTGTAGACAGGCTCTGCGTAGCTTTCTCTTACTATGGGCTGTGCCGCCATATGAATTACTATTTCGGGGCGGTACTTCTGCATTGTTTCGTTCAGCTTTGCAAGATCCCTTATATCGCCGATAACCGAAACTATTTCCTTTTCTACTCCGGAAAGCTCAAAAAGAGAGGGTGTTGTGGGGGGATTGAGAGAATAACCGATAACTTTTGCTCCTGCCATAGAAAGCAATTTGCACATCCAGCTTCCCTTGAAGCCTGTGTGACCTGTTATCAGTACAGTTTTACCCTTGTAAAATGACATATCCATATTGATTTTTCCTTTACGAATTAATGATATTTTCGCCACTTTCATCTCTGACCTCGGCTAACAGTATTGTTTCAATAACAATAGCCGAATTGGCGGGTTTAATTATTCTGAAGGTGTATTTGTCGCACATTTTCTCTATCATAGGCTTAATCTCAAAGAAATCGTTTGCCGAATGATAAATGCTGATGAGAAGTATCGGGTGCTGAGTGCGGATGGTTTCGACAGCGCCCTTGAGCAGCAGCTGCTCACCTCCCTCGATGTCAACCTTTATAAGACCGACCTCGAGATTGTTTTCCCGTACATAATCATCAAGAGTAATAACGGGAACTTCGATATGATTCGGATAATTATAACCGGGACGTTCAACAAGTGAATTGCAGGAATTGCGCTCGCCCAGACTGAACGTTGCCGTGCCGCTTTTCTCGCCCAGCGCCTTGCTTACAGGCACTATGTTCTCTAACTGATTCAGCCTTATCGTTTCACGGATAATATCCATATTTGAGGGAGAAGCCTCAAATACATGAATACTCTTATCCGTATATGACGAGAACAGAAGCGCCGTGTCACCGACATATCCGCCTGCGTCGATTATATCCTTATTTCTCACACTGTCCAGTGTGGTCAGCTCGTCAATAGCGTATTTTGAATAGAAAACACTGCTGTCAAACTGGTTAACGGGGAGATAATAACCGTTGTAATAATAAAGATTATCGTTCAACTTTACTATCTTTGAGCTGAATTCATCATTCATACGAACGAATTCTTCCTGCTCACGCTGTGTATAGACATCCTGCAAGGACTTGTTGCCGTCCGCTATCATTCCCATACGATGAATTATATCGGAAACGGTATTTCTGCTCTCGTTGTCAAGTCCGCTTATAAGTGCGCTGAACCGTTGTGCGCTGTCCTCTCTGTTCATAGCGTCACTGAACAATTTTGCCAGAGCTTCACGTTCACCGGGATGAAAATACAATTTTCTGAGATATGACTGCCTTTTGAACAGATTCATCTCACGGCGGATTGTATTTGCCGTATTCTCTGCATCAAGCAGAGATTGTGCATACTCGCCCGTCTTTGAGGTTTTATCAAAGCCTGCGGCAACGCTGTCCGAAAGTGACTTAATATCAGCCGAAATGCTTTCGTTATCTGTCGATAAGCCGTTAAGCGCATCCGCATACTCGCCCGTCTTTGAGGTCTTGTCAAAGCCTTCGGCAACGCTGTCCGAAAGCGACTTAATATCATCCAAAAGACTTTCGTTATCTGCCGATAAGCCGTTAAGCGCATCCGCATACTCGCCCGTCTTTGAGGTCTTGTCAAAGCCTGCGGCAACGCTGTCGGAAAGCGACTTAATATCATCCGAAAGACTTTCGTTATCTGACGATAAGCCGTTAAGCGCATCCGTATACTCGCCCGTCTTTGAGGTCTTGTCAAAGCCTGCGGCAACGCTGTCGGAAAGCGACTTAAGCTCAGCCGAGATGCTTTTGTTATCTGACGATAAGCCGTTAAGCGCATCCGCATACTCGCCCGTCTTTGAGGTCTTGTCGAAGCCTGCGGTAACGCTGTCCGAAAGTGACTTAATATCATCGGAAAGCGAGTTGTTGAACGCTTTTATTTCTCCTGCGTGCTTATTGTTTTCAGATATGCCGTTTTCAATAAGTTCGACAATGTGCTTATCGCTATCGGAAAAACGCTTGTCGCTGTCGGTTATAAAACCGAGTATTTCCTCTGCGTGATGTGAAATACAGCCGATAAGTTCACCGGATATTCCGGCAGATTTCTCTGATATTTCGTTACTCAGTTTTTCGCCGATACACTCATTTTGCTTTTTCAGATTTTCAATATCAAATTTTATTTCTTTGAGTTTTGATGCGGTAGACTCACCGAATTTAACCTGATTATCTTCCAATGTACGCAACGATTGACGGCACAGTTTTATCTGCTCCGCATTATCACGGCATATATCCGTGCAAGTATTCAGGCTGTTTTCAAGAAAACCGAGCATTTCACAAAGCTGTGCAAAATGCTCGCTTTCTGTCTGCCTTATCTCGTTGTTGAGCTTTATAGTCTTGTTGCGTGACATCGGAAATAATCTTCCGAAAAATCCCGCAAGTTTATCGGATAATTTACCCATTATTTCCAAATCTTCCAGGGAGCATTGTTGTTGTTCCACATTTTCTCAAGCTGTTCTTTTTCTCTTACAGTATCCATGCACTGCCAGAAGCCTGTATGCTTATATGCCATAAGCTCACCGAGCTTTGCTACTGTTTCAAGGGGCTTCTTTTCAAGAACGGTTTCGTCGCCGTCTATGTAATCGATGAATTCGGGCTGACATACCATATAGCCGATATTGATAAGGCTTCCGTCGCCGGATGTCTTTTCACGGAATTCATTTATTCTTCCGCTTTCATCAATATCAAGAACGCCGAATCTCTGTCCGGGGTTGTAAGCCGACATTGTTACCAGCTTTCCGTGACTTTTATGGAACTCGACAAGCTCAGCTATATTTACATCGGAAACACCATCGCCGTATGTCAGCATAAAAGGCTCGTTGCCGACATAGTCCTTTATACGCTTTACACGTCCGCCGGTCATTGTGTTAAGACCTGTGTCCACTACGGTAACCTTCCAGTGTTCCGAGCTGTTGCGGTGAACAATCATCTCGTTTTTACCGCTTGTGAAGTCAAATGTAATATCGGATGTATGCAGAAAGTAGTCTGCAAAATACTCCTTTATAACGTGCTGTTTGTAACCTGCGCAGATAATGAATTCATTGAAGCCGTAAGAAGAATAGAGCTTCATTATGTGCCATATTATCGGCATACCGCCAAGCTCAACCATAGGCTTTGGCTTGAACTGGCTTTCTTCGCTGATTCTTGTGCCGAAACCTCCGGCGAGTATTACAACTTTCATTTTTCCTCCTGTGTGCTGTTAAGACGTGTTACTTTACTGCTATCTATTTCAGGATGATCTGCTATGAAGTCATCCGTATAAACGTCTGAATAAAGTCCTCTGAGACCCATAGGATTAACGGATATAATCTCTGTATCCGGATAGAAGCGTTCAACAAACGCCTTGACCTTCTGATAACCGTCTAACCAGTGTGGAACACTTGTCTTTGCTACAAGATCCGACAATCTCTGCTTGCTGCCGTCAAAATATCCCGCATTGGTGCAGTCGCAACCAACAAGATAAATTCTTTTCGCATTGGTAAAGAGTGCAAAGTGGATAGCCTGGAACGCAATTGAATAGAATGCCATAAGGGGATAGAATTCTATATTAATATGTATATCCTCACTGGGAGCCGCCTGGAAGAATCTTCTACCGTTATTCTCTCTGATAATCTTCTCTGATACCTGGAATTTATCTCTGTATTCACCAGTAGAATACTGACCGAAGAACTTGACAAAATCGTATTCCTTCAGCTTTTCAAACCACGGAGCACGGCTTTCGTAATCGGTAGTAAAATAGTAATCAATATCAACATCAGGATTTAAGAATGAAGCATTCATACCTATATGTACAGCACCGGGAATGGGCTTGTAGTATCTCATCGAAGGTCCTGATGCCATTACAACAACATCTCTGCCGGTATTGATATTTCTGAACTCGCCGAATGACTTCTTATGAGTTTCGTGTATCTCATTAGCAAGGCAGGCAATATTGAGATTAATATTTGAAGTGAGCGTTTTTGCATCCCATATATCCTTGCGAAGACTGGTAGCGATGATAGGAGACTTAGCAACCGCTGCCTGTACGCTCTTAGGAGCAGTGCTCTGACAAACCTTTACGGTTCTCGCAAGCAGCACGCTGTGTTCTGTAGACTTTTTCTGAAGATCGTTAACAGAAGCAACCAGTGCGCCGAGTCTTTCCTCGTTTCGTAAAGCAACACGATATGCAGGGAAGGTGTTTCTCATTATCTTCTTTAAAACGCTTTCGACTTTTTGGGGCTTTTTGGGAGTAGCCGCTGTTTTTACAGGAGTAACCTTGCACTTTGCGGCATTGGTTTCTCTGAAGAATACAAGCTGATTTTCCTTTACCTTGTACTTTCTCTGCTTTAATACCCAGTATATGAAGATACCGTAAAGAACCTCAGACATATAGCCGGGCGTTCTCATTTTGGTACCCTGATATTTTGACAAATCAAATCTTTTCATGAATTCGAACAGTACGCCGAATTCAAATGTACAGAAGCGGTTGAACAGCTCTTTTGACATTACAAAGCAGTTGTACGCATAGTACTTCTTTGAAGCCATATATTCCTCGGCAGCCTTAGAATATTCGGGGTAAAGCTCATCAACCAGCTTAAGCGTAAGCTCAGGTGCGCTTTTATCAAATAAATGCTCCTGAATCATGAATATATCTTTGATGCAATGTGCACGTTTTCCGCCAAAAAGGAAATCCATCTCATCAACATCCATGCTTCCGCCTGTGATAAGATCGTATTTCTTTATCTGCTTTGCCATATTGTCATAATCATTCAGACCATACTTTTCGATGCTCTCTTCATTGAGCATATTTTCGATTATGTAGCCTCTTGAGCATTGGTCAAACTTCTTATTGCTGAATGAAAGATAACGTCTGTAGTGGCAAAGGCCGTAGTAATTTACATCGGCATTCTTCCACGCCCAATACTGAACACTCAGCTCCGAGAAATACTTTGCAAGATCGGAGATATTGTCGCCGGTGTCATCGCCGTTCATCTTAAGGAAGCATCTTGCCGAGCCTGCATTACACTTATAGTTTTCGAATATACGGTTACCTATCACAGCGCTGTCAAGATCCATCCTGTGCGAAACGAAAATCTTGATGTCATCATTGGGTTTCTTGTATGACAGGGTACGTTGTGCAAGGGTATTTGCATCGGGATCTGCTTCGGTGTTCTTGAAGTATACAATCTGGCGCTCAAGGAACCTGCAGTCGGTGTGATGCTGAAGATACCACATATAAACGCCGTATACAATCTCACCCATATAGCCTGTGGCTCTGAGCTTGTTACCCTCATAGCCGGTGGTGTCAAACTGTTTATCAAACTCAAAGAGTATGTCAAAGAGCACCTTGTTGTATTCGTTGAATATCTTCTTTGACATTACAAAGCAGTTATAGCCTCTGTAATACTTTGAGGCAAAATACTCATTCATAGATTCAACAAGCTCGGGGTGCCTGTCTTCTATTATCTTTATCAATGTATCAATAGCTATAGGATCGACAAGATTTCTTGATGCGTACCATAACTCCTTTACACTGTTTCTGGGACGTACTCTGGTGATCTTTGTCGTATCGAAAGCCTTGCCGACAATAACGTCATAGGATGAGATCTCCTTCTCCATCTTTGACTTATTAAAAAGCTGATATAACTCTGCGGTGCGTACCGAAAGGTTGTTTTCCATTCGTACATCGTAGTCATTGCCCGGCATAAAGGAATCCATAAACGAAAGATACCTTCTGTAGTGACAAAGTCCGTAATAATCCGCATCATAATTTTTCCACGCCCAGTACTGAACTGTGTACTCACAAAAAGAAATTCTTTTCTCGGATATGTTATCGCCTGTATTGTCGCCCATTATGACATTGCCTTCATCGTTCTCGTCAAGTGCCGCACCGCATCTTACGGGTACATATAAAGGATTGTCAATCACCATACTTTTAAGATCGATTCTGTGTGAAACGAAAATTGCGATTTTTTTGCTGTTGTTTTCACCGCTGTTCATTGAAAATAAAATCCCTTTCTTTTATCTCTTTACTCTTCCCGACGAATTTCCACCGGCAAGATCAAACACATCATTAATTCCGAACAGACAGAAATCACCCTCAAGCGTCTGATCGAGACAGCCTGCCGCAGCAGCTGTTTCTATAGCATTTTCAGGCGATATATTGTTATGCAGAGCATAAATAAGCCCCGACGCAAACGCATCGCCGCCGCCTATTCTGTCTGTAATTCTTATATCATATTGCGCAGATGTATAAACCTGCTTTTTTTCGTCATCATAAATGATTCCCGACCAGCCGTTATCACTTGCGGAATAACTCTTTCTCTGTGAGTATGCAACTATTTTACAGCCGAATGTTTCCGCAACGGTCTGAAGGCTCTTTTTATAGCCGTCTGTATCAAGCTGTCCCTTTGTGACATCCGTAGCGCCTGCTTTTATTCCGAACACTATCTCAGCATCCTCTTCATTTCCTATGCAGACATCAACATATTGCATTATCTCGGTCATTACGGGACGTGCCTTTTCTGCACTCCACAGCTTGCTTCTGTAGTTTATATCGCAGCTTACGATAAGACCCGCTTTTTTGGCGGCTTTTACGGCATCGACAGAAATTTTTGCAAGGCTGTCGGAAAGCGCCGGAGTGATTCCCGTAATATGAAACCAATCCGCACCGTCAAATATCTTTTCCCAATCAAACGACGAAGGTTCAGCCGATGCTATCGCACTGTTCTTTCTGTCGTATATCACCTTTGAGGGACGCTGGCTTGCACCTTTCTCGGCAAAGAATATCCCGAGCCTGTCGCCCGTATAAACTATATTATCCGTCTTTACGCCATATCTCATAAGCTCTCTGCAAGCCGCTCTGCCTATATCATTATCGGGAAGTGCGGTCACAAATTCAGCCTCGTCTCCGAAATTACTGAGGGCAACGGCTACATTAGCTTCAGCACCGCAAAACGATGTATTAAGCTCCGGCTTCTGAAACAATTTGTAATATCCGTCGGGCGATAGTCTGAGCATTATTTCTCCAAAAGAAACTACCTTCATTATGAACGGTTTTCCTCTCTTTCAAGAAGTGATTTTGTTATAAATGAAACGGGTATCCGCTGTGATAGCTGAGCGATTGCGGCTGATATACCGTTGTTCTGCTCTTTGGCTACCTGCTCGTCTTCATACGTTTCCATATCTCTGTACGCAAAGTTGCGTTCCTTGAATGAATATCCGTCAACTCCGGCAAGATAAACGGAGCTTGCTCCGGATTTTATAAGCAGTGCTATAAGCATAAGTGTAACGTTGTCACGGACAGCTTCTATAGAACACAGCAAAGGCTCGTAGCCTACTGTGTAGCCCGCTTGTGCGTTTATATTAGATGTTATTATCAGCTTGTCTGTTTCTATTCCGCTTAGCTTTTCGTAACGTCTTATATTGCTTACAAACACATAATCGCATTTGATCCATTCGGGGCAGTGGTTTACGGAAATCACTATCGCATCGGTAGCTTTGACCTTATCAAAGACCTTCTGCCTTTCAGATTCTACCGATGTTGTCCTGCCGGGTGCGATAATAACAACATTGCGTCCTTCGAAAAGTCTGCTGAGATCTGCCTCGGGCGTTTTTTCGCCGCCTGCAGACATATGAGCAGTGTACAGCTTATCTATATATTCTCGGTCATAATTGTCACGCTTTTCAGGCTCTATTTTCGAGAAAATAGCGTTCATACCTTCGTATGTGAGGGTGTTTTTGTTACTGAGGAATCGTGCGTAATTCTGGTGGCATCTGTATTTTGCGGACAGATAGCCGGATAAGGAATAACCCCACGATGTAGTCAAATAAATAGGTGCTATGGTATTGTCAATCGAACAGAGTATAGGCTCTGTACTGTAATCGGCGTCTGCGGTTTCGTTCAGATATTCCACAAACAGCTCGGTATTGAGATTTCCCGCACCTCTGCCCATACCCATAATACTGCTGTCTATTATCAGATTATGATCGGTATGCAAAGCGGCTAAATACTGAGCGTTTGAGTACGAAAGCTGAAGGTTGTTATGGGAGTGGAAGCCGACAGCTATCTCCTTATCGAGATTATTCTCTATAAGATAAAAGAAACGTGCAACATCCTTCTGTTTCATAGAACCGTGCGAATCAACGATATAAAAAACGTCGGGGCGGAATTTGTTTGCCATACCTATAAGACCGAGGTATTCGGCATCGGAATAGCTGAGAGCTACCATAGGCTGAAAATATACCTTATAGCCCTTGTCCTTGATCTTTCTGCAAAGCTCAACCGCCTGCAAAGCCTGCGACTTGTGGAAGCAAACCCTTATGCAGTCGGGTCCTGTACCGTCATACTGCGGCAGCAGTTCTGCATCATAATCGCCGCAGTTTATCATTACGGCAATCAGAGTATTTTTTCTGTCAGCAGGAAGGATTCTTTTTATAGCGTCAACCGAGGAATACTGCGACTCATCCGCAGAAAAATCTCCCTTTGACGATAAATAGCCCACCTCGATTATATCAATACCTGCCTGTATTAGACGTTTTACGGTGTCTTTTATGTTTTCGAAACCGAATTTCCAGTTATTTACGTATCCGCCGTCACGCAGAGTACAATCAAGTATCCGTATTTTTTTCATACCCACCTGTAATAATTAATTCTTTTCCCGTTCGAGCTTTGCAGCTATCAGCCTGTTGACCTTTTCAAGATCGTTCTGTGTGTCAACGGCTACTGTTTCGGAATCAACCTCTATGTACTGAACTCTGTAGCCGGCTTCGATAAATCTGAGTATTTCAATATCCTCTATAGATTCGATTTTTCCTCTGGGAGAAGAACAATAGAACTGAAGCGCCTCAGGCTTGAAGCCGTATACGCACACCTGCTTATAATAGCTGTAGTCTATGCTTCCCTTAGGATAAGGAGCGGTGCTTCTGGTAAGATATACGCCTATATTGTCGGCATTCGTTATGACTTTAGGCACTGTGAAGTTTACTACATCAACAGGATCCTTTATCTTAGTCATAAGATTCGTGATCTGCAGATCGGGATTCTCGAAGAAAGGATATACCGCCTTGTTTATTGTTTCCGGCTCGATCATAGGCTCATCGCCCTGTATATTGACATATAAATCCGCAGGAATTTTTCTTGCGACCTCACCTATACGGTCTGTTCCTGTCTTGTGAGTATCGGAGGTCATTATTACATTAATGTCGTTTTCCTTGCAGGCATTGTAAATGCGTTCATCATCGGTGGCAACATACACCTCTGTCAGAGTTTCGGCTTTTATGGCTCTGTTGTATACCCACCATATCATCGGCTTTCCGCATATATCCGCAAGGGGCTTGCCGGGGAAACGGCTCGACTTGTATCTTGCGGGAATTATTCCTAACACTTTCATTGCTATTTATCCTCTCATTTCATGATGATGTTGAAAAATGTCAAAACTCGGGCATTTTTCATACTAATATCAAAATAATTATAACACAAAAAGCATTTTTGTCAATGCGAACAGATTCAATTGGTTAATTTTTTACAAAAAACAGCTAAAACCACGCACTTCTTTAACTAAATCATTAGCTAAATTATTAAAGCGCTATTTTAGTCTTAACAGCTTTTTAACCTTTTCACGTCGTGGCGAGTACATCGGGAATATCTTGTCGGCAACGCTCCGCACTGCTTTATCGGCAACGGAATGAATTCTGTACTTATAATACTCTTTTGCGGAATTTATCTTTTCCGTATTTACAAAAAACACAAGCTGTGTTTCCTTGGCCGACCTGTTTTCAACCGTCAGCATATGGTGGATGAAAATACCGTTTAGTATTTCGCCTATGTACCCGGGAGCACGTTCATAGGTTTTGCAATCGGTGATTTCCGTAATTCTTTTCATAATAGGAAACTGGAACTCGCACATACGGACAAACAGCTCTTTTTTCATTATATAGCAATTGAACGCCCTGTGATATTTTCCGGAAAAGTATTCGCAGGCAGAGTTGTAATATTCGGGCGAATACTCTTTTATAAGGGAAAACATCTTGTCTATTATCCCCTGCTCAAAATACACGCCGTTATAGCTTTCCCACATTTCACGAAGCGTTTTGACCTCTGCCCTGTTATAACTCATTTCGGACGCTTTTGCAACCACGGGAATTATCATATCATATTGTTTTACAGTTTTTTCGATTTTTTTCGTATCATCAAGATGATATTTTTTCTTTTCGTGAGGTGTCAATTTTAACTCACGCACCATATTGAACACCGTATTTTTATAGCGTTTATCCGAAAAAGAAAGATACCGCCGGTAATGACACAGTCCGTAATAATCGGCATCAACATTCTTCCACGCCCAATACTGAACCGTAAATTCACAAAATGACATACGGAGCTTTGAAATATTGTCGCCCGTGTCATCGCCCTGAATCTCACTGTTGCCTTCTTCATCATAAACCGCACCGCATCTGACCGGAAAATAAACGGGAGTGTCTACTGTTTCACTGTCAATATCTATCCTGTGCGATACAAAAATACGGATATTACTCATCTTTTCCCCTGCCTTAAATGTTTTATCACCAATCCAACCTATTATTTAATTATAGTACAGTGCAATTTTTTTGTCAACAAAAAAGACAAATTGTAATAAGGCAAAGAAAAAAACGTGTCAACCTTCGCAGATTGACACGTTTTTGCTGCAGTGCTTTTTTAATTTTTCCCGGAGCGCCTTTTTCAAGCCGTGACACCTGTGCCTGACTAATTCCTATTTCCTGTGCGACTTCTACCTGAGTTTTTCCTCTGAAAAAACGCAGCTTGAGAATATTCTTCTCTCTGTCGTCAAGTCCGATTATTGCCTCTTTCAAAGCTATTTCATCGAGCCGGTTTCTGTCATCGTTGTTGTTGCCTATCTGATCCATCTTCAGTTTATAGAAAAAGTATGTTTTTTCAAAAAAGTGCGGTTTGTTGCCTAGAAATAACCTTCTTTATATAAAACTCATTTGCTGTATGCCTATATCGCTTTATTCTGCGAATTTCAATAGTTATAATCAGCATTTTTTGGCAACATAAAAAAGTGTGCCAACCACAACAAGTCAACACACTGAATTATAGCATTTTATTCAATATAATTTCACTGCACAGGCTCTTTTCTTGAACATATATAAACAATAACAGCGCTTATAACATCTATACAAAAAACAAACTGACATACAGAATTCAAAGCCGCAAAGCTTCCGGAACACTTACGTTCCTTATAAATCCTGAGATTTGCCGTTAATCCGACAAGTCCTGTAAGGAATATCGTTATACAATCGAACAGCACGAAAAAAACAGAAAAAGCATAAGTGAAAATTGTAAGGAAAAATAATACACCAAGCACAAATATAGCAAGATATGCCGGTATCTGAACAAGCTTTATAAGCATATTGAAAAAGGCTGTCTGTCTTGCTCCCCACCCCTTTGCAAGGCAAAACGGCATATACACAAGCGTGCATATAAATGAAATGACAATTGTCACAAATATCACAAATAACAGCCAAAGCCCATTACCGCCGAAAAAACGCTCTACAATATATTGATTTATAAATATGGAGTAGAGAGCAAACAGTAAAATATATGGCTGAATCATCACCGGTATGAGTAAAAGAAAGCGTTTCATATTTCTACTATTATCCTTAATTTAATATTTGCAGTAAGTATACCACAATATACTGTATAAGTCAAGCAGAAATATGTGATTGCAAAGTTATAATGCCTTTTTTATCTTACCGAGAGCGCCTTTTTCAAGCCGTGATACCTGTGCCTGACTAATCCCTATTTCCTGTGCGACTTCTACCTGAGTTTTGCCTCTGAAAAAACGCAGCTTGAGAATATTCTTCTCTCTGTCGTCAAGTCCGATTATCGCCTCTTTCAAAGCTATTTCATCGAGCCAGTTTCTGTCATCGTTATTATCGCCAATCTGATCCATCATATATATGGTATCGCCCGACTCAGAAAACACCGGTTCGTACAGCGAAATAGGGTCGCTGACTGCCTCAAGCGCTATTACCACATCCTCACGTTTGAAGTGAACCCCAAAGTTTAGACAAAAATGTATTAAGTATTTTGAGAATGAGTTCGGAATTGTACCGGGCTCATTCCTTTTAGTTTGAGAGAAATTCTTTCATTGTTGTAGTAATGAATGTATTTCTTCAATTCATCAATGAAAGCGTTAACGCTTTCAAATTTTTCGCCATAAAACATCTCAACCTTAAGCCTGCCGAAGAAGTTTTCCATTGCACCGTTGTCCATACAGTTTCCTTTTCTGGACATACTTTGCTTAATGTTGTGTTCAGCTAATAGGCGTTGGTATTCTGTGTGCTGATACTGCCACCCTTGATCTGAATGAAACAACGGAGTTGCACCATCAGGCAGTTTGCCAAACAAGCCATCGAGCATTTCTCTGACTTGTTCCAGATTAGGACTTAATGAAATGGAGTAGGAAATAACCTCTCGGTTGAATAGATCCATCACAGGAGACAGATAAACC
>CDZO01033389.1_pt1 | contig 19193 bp, 18 predicted proteins | sample 480641 | NCBI WGS metagenome assembly CDZO01 (sample SAMEA3182088, study PRJEB8094) | gut metagenome | biome: human; feature: gut; material: Stool; isolation source: human stools | place: Canada | collected 2013-02-05
TCGATTACCATTACACATTTTTCATTTTGGTGGTCCATATCTTTGGTTCTCCTTTTTTCGTGGTTTTCTGTTCGGATAAAAATAATCCGGCCAGTGTCATGATAATTCCCAATGCAGCCGGTATTGTTACCGGTTCTTTTAATATAAGGGCCGAAGTCAGGGTGGTGATGACCGGCACCATATAGATGTATACGCTGGTCTTTACGGGGCCCAGTATCTTTACGCCTGTGTTCCATGTCACGAAACACAGTGCAGATGCACCCAGCCCCAGGAATAAAAGATTCAGGATATTTTTCATGTCAGTAAACTGAGCCGGTGTCACGTAAAAGTCCATGAAGGCCAAAGCCGGCACCATAAATAGAATTCCGTAAAAAAAGGTCCTTCTGGTACTCTGGACAGTGCCGTGGCCCAATGCGCTGATTTTTTTTGTGAGGGTGGAATACACGGCCCATATGACTGCGGCAGCCACGGCCAGTAAATCTCCTGTGGGGTTAAGGGATAAAGCGGCCTCATTGCCAAAGCTAATCAGGCTGATGCCTGCCATGGCCAGCAGAAATCCGGCAAAGAACCGGAAGCGTGGTCTCTCTCCTCCCAGGAACATCCAGCCCAAGATGGCGGTAAAGAAAGGGGCAATGGAGATGATGACACCCACGTTGGATGCCAGAGTATAGGTAAGGGCGATGTTTTCCAGGAGATAGTACATGGTAACACCGCAGAACCCCGCCGCTGCATAGAGTCCCTCCTGCCGGGCGGATGTAAGGCGCAGGGAACGGGGGCAGGCCAGCCACAGCGCCAGGTATCCCATGACAAACCGGATGAACAGGATTTCCACAGGGCTGAATGTCCGAAGCAGGACTTTGGTGGATATGAAGGTGGTTCCCCATATGAGGATGGTGACAAATGCGGCCAGATGGCCTGCGGCGGTACGGTTATGATTCATGATAATGCTCCTTTTGCTCTTCATCAGGTTCTGATACGAATATTTTCTGATACTGTCTGGGTGTGAGCCCGATAAACTCCTTAAAGAAGTTGGTGAAATGGCTCTGGTCTGAAAATCCGGCCATGGCCGCTGCTTCCACAGGAGGCATGCCCTGTTCAAGGAATTTTTTGGCCTTGTCCAGGCGGATCGTCTGGAGGTAGCGGTAGGGAGAAACGCCCACCTGCTTTGTAAAAGAGCGCAGCAGATAGGATTTTCCAAAGGTGGTCATGGACAGCAGCTCATCCAGGCTTATATTTTCTGAAAAATGGTCCTCCATGTAGGTGCACAGGTTTTGGATCCGGTCATCGGGCCTGGATATATCCTCTTCCTTAAATGGGGCGGCATATTCCTGGAGCACCTGCTCCAGAAGAAAGAACAGGGCTTCTTCTTTTTCAAGCCTTGTGGCCCGCCGTAATATGGCTCCGTACAGGGCGGATACGGACTGGGTTATGTCGCTGCGGTACACCACATTCTGGGTAAAGCGGGGCATAAATTCCCGGCCCGTGATTTCACTTACCGCCTGCTCCATGACAGAGGGATCGATGTTGACCGCACGGTAGTCCAACGGTTCCCCGTCTATGGGCGCGCAGTAATGGTTGTCCCTGGGATTAAAGAGAATTAAATCCCCGGCGCTGACATCATACTCTTTGTTACGGCTCCAGAGATGTCTTTTTCCGCCCTCCACAAAGCCTATGACGTAATATTCATGGAAATGATTGGGGAATTTCTGTACAACCCCGCTCAGATTGTAGGCTTCTATTTTAAGGTCTTTATCATAATAGACCCGGCGCTGTTCCTGCTCCTGTATCATTTTGCTGCTCCTTTTAAACTGCTTTTCTGCTATTTTAACACAATGGGAAGGGAAAATCTTGCAAGATATGACACCAGAATGGATTGAATTTAGCCGCTGCATTTTGTTTTTTGGAAATACAGGCGCAAAAAAAGATGAACAGCTTCACATGGCGTCATGTGTTCTATTCATCTTTTGCCGTCTCTTTTACTATTTTCAAAATATCATTGGGCGTGCAGTCCAGACAAGCGCACATTTTGGCAAGAATGGTAAGGTCAACGCGGGAAACCTTGTTCTTGCAGTAATTATTGAACTGAGTCCGCTGCAGGCCGCATTCTTCACACACAAAGTTTTTACTTTTATGTTTTTCCTTTAGCAGACGCTCCAAATCAATCTCAATATGCATTCCGTCCCCGCCTTTCTGTATAAGCTCCAGATAAGTATATCTCCGGATGTATTGAAATATAAGCTGTATTAAAGTACAATATGTATAATAATACAGGTGGGGGAAAAGACGGAATGAGAAAAAGACGGATGCATGCATCACTGATTCTGATGGCTCTTTGTATATATCTGCAGTGGGGAAGGGGCGTGTCTGTGAGGAATACCATATCCTCCTCCCGGGATGGAAAGAGGACAGAACACATAACCATTGTTGCGAATAAGCTGTACATAGGAGATAAGGAGGCATTTGCCGGGGAGATGATTGAGACGTGTATCAACAATGAATTCCGTGATGTGCGGTTCAGCTATGACATGGGATATCCGGTGGAAATCACCATGGACATCTATACCAATGATACGGCCAGGCGGCTGGGAATCAGATGCTGTGAGGTGCGGTATGCCCAGGCGGAAGAGGACCGGTACCGGTATAACGTGAAGGATGACAGGGAACGGTTTGTGATGACGGTGAAGTGAAAAACAGATTATCATGATAGGATGACTGCGGCAAATTTTGTCTTGCAGCCGTCCTTTTTTGATCCTGGGCTGTGTTTAATAACACCAGTGAATTAATTAAAAAAAACTTGACATTGGTAATAACAATATGATAATATCTAAAATAGATAATATCAATTTACAGAACGGGGGAATTATTTATGAAAGGTACGGATACGATTGTTCAAGGCTACGATATCAAACTAACTCCTGCAACACGGTATGGTTATGGGGCTGCGTCTATTGCAGACACTATTATACTGGATTTTGTCAGTGCATTTTTCCTGTTTTTCCTGACAGATATCGTAGGAATCAATCCTGCCATGGCAGGAAGTGTAGCATTTATTTCAATCTTCTGGGATGCAATAACAGGGCCGGTGATTGGCGGCATAGCGGACCGGACAGAGGCGAAGGGAGGTAAATACCGCAGAGTTATCATGATTTCTATTTTACCGGTATTTATATGCACAATTCTGATGTTTCTTAAGGTGCATTTTGGCAGTGCTGGTATATTTATATATTATTTAGCGGTTTCAATGATGTACTATACAAGCTATTCGCTTTTTAATATTCCATATATGGCATTGGGAAGTTCCCTGACATCCAACGAGACAGAAAAAACAAAATTATCCGGTGTGCGTCAGTCCTTTGGATTTGCCGGAGCCTTGTTCTCAGGTGCAATCCCTGCTGTTCTAATTGACGGCTTTCAAGCGGCCGGGCTTCAGCCGGATTGGTCTTACACCGTGACTGCTTTGATTCTGGGCCTGTGCTCGGCATCCACAATTTTCATTACTTGGGTAAGCACAAGGGGGAAGGAACTTGATTTTCATGAAAATACAGAAGAAAAGAACTCTCCGGGCACACTGAAAGACATTTTTAAATGTAAGTCATATATCATTCTTCTGATATTTTCGCTTGTGTTTTACATAGGTTATTCCATGCTGTGCGGAGGAATTATGTACGTCATTAAAGGGCTCCTGGGATTGTCGGAGGGGGCCTCCAGCGGTATTTTCATTACACTGGCGGCAAGCGGAATTATGATTTGCGCCTTTCTCACAAAGATGGCGGAAAAATTTGATAAAAAGGCCGTGTGTATTGCTACTATTGTTTTTTCTGCTGTTGGTATGCTTTTTACCAGAGTATGGGGAATAAATTCACTGTTGGGGTTCGGAATTTATATTGTCATGATTAATGTCAGCTTTTCCGGATTTCTCATGTTTATATTCAACTTCCTGTATGATGTGGTGGATATTATAGATTTTAAGACGAACAAACGGACCAGCGGAACCGTATGCGCGTATTATTCCCTTGTAATCAAGCTGGGAAAGGCAGGGGCCATGCAGCTGATTGGTATTTTACTTGTCAGGGGAGGTTATGATGCTGCGCTGACTGTACAGACTGGTTCCAGCGCCAGGGCGATTTTGAATGTGATGACACTTTGGCCGGCAGCAGCTTTTCTGGTGTCATTGATATTACTTGGTATCTACCCTGTTTCCCGCAGGCGTATTGCTGCCTTGCAGAAGGCTAAAATGTTAAAACAGGCTGGAGAGGCATATGAATCGGATGTATTTAAAAAATTATTATAAAAGCAGGAGGTATTTCAGATGAAAGAAGGAACAGTAAAGATGGTACAGCTCAAGGAAGGGGGGAAGGTTTATACACGGACAGTAGGAGAAGGTTTTCCTATTCTTTTGCTTCATGGGGGGCCGGGAGCAAATCATATATGTTTTGAGATATTTGAGAAATATATTGATTTGAAGAAGTTTTCGCTGATATATTATGACCAGCTTGGGTCTTCCCATTCTGATAAGATAACAGACGAGTCCCTGCTTACATTCACTCGCTTTGTAGATGAGGTTGAACAGGTCAGGGCGGCGCTGGGATTGGAACGGTTTATCCTGCTTGGCCATTCATGGGGCGGCATGCTCTGCATTGATTATGCACTGAAATATGAAAAGGAAGGGCATTTAGCAGGCCTGGTCATCTCCAATATGGTGGACAGCGGCAAGCATTACCTGGAATATCTGGACCATGTGAGAAAGATAAATCTGACTCCTGAAGAGTATGATTATATGACCGAGATTGAGGCGGCGGGAAAAGAAAGTGACGCTCATTACCAGGAGCTGGTGGAGAAGCTGAATTGCGCATGTTTATGCCGCCTGGAAGTCCAGCCGGACTTTTTATCGCTTCCTAATGTGCCGGATAAGAAAGTCTATCATCATTTCCAGGGTGACAATGAATTTGTAGTGACAGGAGACATGCTCTACTGGGACAGAAGCGCTGATATGGGTGAGATACATACAAGAACACTTTGCATAGGAGCCAGATATGATACCATGAACCCGGATATCATGCTTAAGATGGGGGAGGAACTTAGGGATGGATATACTTACATTTGCCCGGATGGTTCACACCTTTGCTTTTGGGATGACAGCGAACACTATTTCCAGGCCCTGAATGAATTTATAGGCACACTGGACCAATAATGGTCAATAGAGCGGATTATTAAATACAGACTATGTCCTTGCAGGGAAAGCCGGAAGATTTCAGAATGATGGAATCATCCGGCTTTCATTTTAATATTTTCAGTTTGTAATGTTTTGTCTCTGCTTTGTTTTCCGCGGTGTGAGAATCCTGAGATTTGTATAAAACATTAGAGTATGGTAAAATGTGTTAGATGCTTGTATCTTAAACAGGGAGGGACCGGATAAATGAATGGGAATAACTCCACAGCCGTGGAAATAATTGTAGAAACATTAAAACAGTCCATACAGCAGGGGACATTAAATCCCGGGGATAAGCTTCCAACGTTAAAACAGATGGAAGAAATATATTGTGTGAGCCGCATTGTAATCAGGGAAGCAATCAAGGTATTGGAAGGACAGGGGCTTATTTACAGCAAGCAGGGAAGCGGTATCTATATAACAGAGCACAGCGCTTTTTTGGAGCCCTCAAAATCCATTGGCAAGGAATACGCCTTTTCAGACATATATTCCCTGTTTAAATTTATCTATGATTATGCAGTCTTTGAATTGAAGAAACAGGATGATTTGTCGGAAATATTAGAGCTGAAAAAGCTGAACCGGGAATTAATAGATAGTTATCCAAAACTGACAAACCACCAGAAATTTACGTATGAGACCACCTTTGGCATACGGTTAATCCGTCTTTCAAAGAATGAACTGGCTTATGATTTTTATTTGATGCTTATAAAACCGCTCAGCCATGTGGATTACCTGACAGCAACAAACAGTGCTAATTATCTGGAGATTTTAAAAATAGATGAGAATCTGATTCAGGCTATTTTGGACCGCGATCCTTATCGGGCCAGCTTTCTGGGTGGTGAACGTACCTTGAAAACAATTAGTGGTTTGAAGGACAAAGAGGCTATATTTGATAAGAAATATAAGGTGTTTGTTTCCGAATAATTTTAATCTCTTTTGGTCGAATTCCCCGTTTGGCCGAATTCCCCGCAGTTTTCTGCATTTTCTGGTAAAGAGTAAGTAAGCTGTTCCCATCCGCAGCTGGGAGATATGAATCTAAAAATATTTTCTCAAACCCGCAGAAAATCTGCACCATCAAAGGATTCTGTGCTACAATCAGACTGTAAAAAAGAGGAAGAGGGCATGACGGTGATTGAATTCTTAAAAGAGGAAAAGATAAACAGCAGCTTAATTGAAGGAATCATGGAATTCAGGGCTTCCCATCCTGTCAGGAAGGAGGACCGGGGCAGGATACCCGTGCCCAGGTACCTGTATTATGGAAGGGACGTATGGGAGCAGGCCGTTGCAGCTCTTTTGTGCGGCCAGAACCTGCTTCTCACAGGGCCGAAGGCAACGGGAAAGAACATACTGGCCCAGAATCTGGCGGCAGCGTTTGGCAGGCCGGTTTGGGACATTTCCCTTCACGTTAACATGGATGCGTCCGGCCTGATAGGAACAGATACATTTGAAAACGGAGCCGTTGTGTTCCGTCCGGGACCGGTGTACCGCTGCGGAATCAGCGGGGGTTTTGGCGTACTGGATGAAATTAACATGGCCAGAAATGAGGCACTGGCCGTGCTCCATGGAATTCTGGATTTCAGGCGGACCATAGATGTGCCGGGCTACGATGTGGTGCGTATGGACGAGGGAACCCGGTTCATCGCCACCATGAACTACGGGTATGCAGGCACCAGGGAGTTAAATGAGGCCCTGACCTCCAGATTTTCCTGTCTGCAGATGCCGGCTATAACCGGGGAAAACCTGGAGAAGCTCATAAACCGGGAGTATCCTGGCCTTAAGAGGACATATGCCAGGCAGTTTGTCCAGCTGTTCCTGGATATAGAGAGAAAATGCCAAAGCGCCCAGCTCTCCACCCGCCCCCTGGACCTCAGGGGACTGTTAGATGCTGTCCGCCTCATGGAGCGGGGGCTGGATGCGGGAGCCGCCCTGGATATGGGACTTACCAACAAGTCCTTTGACCCCTATGAACAGACCCTGGTTCGGGATTTAATCAGGGCAAGGATTCCTAAAAAACTGGAAAGGGAGAAGCTGTTTGCAGACTGATATTAAAATGCAGGAATATGACGGGGAGGAGCGGCGGGCCCTCAACATGATATGGACTGCGGCAAAGGACCACTCCTTCCGGCCGGAATTCATGGCCTTTGACCGGTACGGAAGGGCAGACCTTTATCTCAACAGTATTATCGGTTATGTCCACAGATGGTATGACGGCGGGAAAGTGTCGGAAATGTTCGGGGCATTTCAGGGTACGGCGCTCCAGGATATCTATGATACCATATTCTGGCTTGGACTGGAGTGCGGTGCCTATGAGAAGGAGCGGGAAGGGCGGCCTGGGGTGGAGGAGCTGCGCAGGGAATACTGGGCCCAGGTATTGGAGGAATCCAAATGGTCGGCTCAGGAAAAGCTGGTCCAGTCCCTTCAGACGGGCTGGGGCAGGATGGTTCTGGGAGAGAAGCCCGGGGTGACGCCCTGGGAGCGGGGGATTTTGTCCGGCCTGTCCTTTGACGGATCTGCCGACACCGATGAAATTATGGAGCGCGTTTCCGGCATACTGTGGGAATATTTCCGGTTTGACTGCCGTTCAGAACAAAAGAGAAAAGAAAACAGAAAACGGATTAAAAGCATGATTAGGCCCTTCCGCTTTGTCCGGCCTGCCCACGGCGTGATTGTCAGGAATACACTGAATGAGCATGGACAGGATTCCACTGAATCCGGTGATGACCAATGTGATAAATCCGGAAAGGCCCATAAAAAGCCTTCTGATGCAGCCAAAGGCTTTTGCTTCTGGCTGGAGGCATCCTCGAAACGGAGGGAGGAGGCGGTCCGCTCCTATATAGATGCCTGCTATGGTATTTCCATGTACGCAGAGCAGCAGAATCAGGCTATCTGCCATATGCTCTGCACGGGATGCCACAGCACATGCCGCCTCCATTTTACAAGGGGAGAGAAATTCCTGCAGGTCCCGGACCGCGGGGAATCGGCCAGACAGCTGTGGGAGGCGCGGCAGCAGAGAAAAAAGAACAGGGAACAGTTTGAAGCCAACAGGCCGGAGTATGAGAACAGCATACGGCGCCTGATGGAACGGATTCAGAATACCCTTCTGGTGGATTTGCAGCCTGTACCCGAAAAAAGCCGGCAGGGAAAAATGATGGGGGAGGCAGTCTGGCGGGCTGTGTACCTGGAAGACGACCGTGTGTTTTTGAAGAATTCAGAGGAAGAACGGCAGAATGTTTCCGTGGATTTGATGCTGGACGCGTCTGCGTCACGGATGGGACATGAAGCCGTTATAGCGGCGCAGGGATATGTGATTGCCGAAAGCCTTACCCGCTGCGGGATACCGGTCCAGGTGTATTCCTTTTCCACCATTCAGAATTACACGGTGATGCGTCTGTTTCGCGGATATGAGGAGAAGGAGAAAAACAGAGGAATCCTTGACTATGTGGCAGCCGGATGGAACCGGGATGGTCTGGCCCTCAGGGCAGCGGGCCATCTGGCGGGACAGTCCTCCTGCGAGAAACGCCTGCTCATTGTGCTGACAGATGCCAGCCCCAATGACGAACAAAGGATGGCTCCTGTTTCGGGAGCTGTGCGGGGGAAGGAGTATTCGGGGGATGCAGGCATTGAGGACGCGGCCATGGAGGTGCGGCAGCTTAAAAAGCAGGGAATCAGGGTCATGGCTGTATTCTACGGCCTGGACAGCGACCTGGAAGGCGCCAGGAAGATTTACGGAAGCGGTTTTGTCAGGATCAAGGAGATGGGGCAGCTTGCGGATACGGTTGGAAATTTGCTGACCAGCCAGCTGCGGTCCGGCCGGTAGCAGAAGAATCATAAGGAGGGGATATCCCGGAGCCGGACAGGCTTTCAGGATATCCCTGTTTTTCTCCATTATGGTATGACAAGAACCTGCCCCACGTAAATCAGGTTAGGGTTTGCTATTGCGTTGGTAAATACCAGCTCGGATACGCTGGTGCCAAAACGGTCTGCAATGGCCCAGAGGGTGTCGCCGCTTTTCACCTGGTATATGATGGCGCCGGGAATATCCGGAATCTCCAGAATCTGTCCCCTGTAAATTATATTCGGATTGGAGATATGGTTTAATTCAGCCAGCCGGTCCACGGTGGTGCCGAATCGTTTGGAGATGCTCCATAGGGTATCGCCGCCCTGCACCTTGTAGGTGAGAAGGACTCCTATATCGCCGGGATTTGGTTCAGGCTGGGGCGTCCGGGAGATAATAAACATGGAATCCTTAAAGAAATCCATGTCCACATCGCCGTTTACTCCCGGTACCCGTCCCCTGTCCGAGTACTGGAAACCGTCCCAGGAATCCCATGGGCCCGTGCTCTCCGGCTGGTTTACATCGTAGTCAGCCACCCACAGGGGGTAGGAGGAAAAGTCACTGCTCCACAGGTAGGCGGCGTTGTAGGAGTCTGTATATAGGGCTGGATCATATCCCAGGAGGCTGCCCAGGGTTTCCATGAAAGACAGTCCGATGGCATTGATTTCCTGGGTGCTCAGGCCTGGGAACGATTCAAAATCCATGGCCGGGCAGCAGTCAATCTGCTTGTCCTGTATCAGGGAATAGAAAAATTCTGCCTGCTGCCTGGCCTGGGAGGTGTCGGCGGCAGTCACATAGTGATAGTATCCGATGTTCAGGCCTGCATCCAGGGCTTTCTCATAGTTGGACTGGAAGTAGGGATCCACATATTCCAATCCCACACCGGTCCGTAGATAGACCGCCTGGATACCGGCAGCCCGGACAGCCTGGAAATCAATATCGCCCTGCCAGCTGCTGACATCCATGCCCTGGTACAGGCGGGAAGCCGCAAATGCGGGAGAGCACATGAAGCACACGGCAAAGATAAGGGACAGGATGATACCTGCTGCGCCCCGTAAATGTTTCATTGTCAATCCTCCTTAAAGGTAGAGTGTTAATCGGTACAATATACTATATGAAGAAATGAAAACAGCGGTGACAGGCCAGGGGGAATGTGCTAGAATGAAGGCAGCAATACGTGGAAAGGAATATAATAATGAAAGAAAATAAATATGACAATGATATATTTTTTGAAAAGTACAGCCAGATGGAGCGTTCTAAAAAAGGACTGTCCGGAGCAGGAGAGTGGGAGACGCTTAAGGCGCTGCTGCCTGATTTTCAGGGACAGCGCCTTCTGGATCTGGGCTGCGGTTATGGCTGGCACTGTATCTATGCCATGGAACACGGGGCGGTTTCTGCCGTGGGTGTGGATATTTCCGGTAAGATGCTGGAGGTGGCCAGGGAAAAGACCGAGGATTCCAGGGTACGGTATGTGGAGTGTGCAATGGAGGACATTGATTTCCCGGATGAATCCTTTGACGTGGTGCTCAGCTCCCTGGCATTTCACTATGTGGAAAGCTTCAGCCAGGTGGTGGATAAAGTGAGGGATTCGCTGGCTCCCGGTGGATATTTCGTGTTTTCCGTGGAGCATCCCGTATTTACCGCCTACGGAAGCCAGGATTGGTACTACGATGAAAATGGAAATATTATCCATTTTCCTGTGGATAATTATTACTATGAGGGGAAGCGCAAGGCTGTGTTCCTGGGAGAAGAAGTGGTTAAGTACCACAGAACCCTGACCACTTACCTCAATACCCTTCTGACCCATGGCTTTGAACTCAGCCAGGTGGTGGAGCCGCAGCCGCCGGAGAGTATGCTTCATATTCCCGGTATGCTGGATGAAATGCGAAGACCCATGATGCTGATTGTGTCGGCCAGGAAACGTTCCTGACAGGGACGTCAGGGGCCTGCGGTTTAAAACTGAGATAAGGAGTATATCAATGAAATCACTTGTAATAGCAGAAAAGCCTTCTGTTGCCCGGGACATTGCCCGGGTTCTTAAGTGCGGGAAAAATATTAACGGCGCCATTGAAGGGGATCGTTACGTGGTTACCTGGGGGCTGGGCCATCTGGTGACCCTGGCTGACCCTGAGGATTACGATAAGAAGTATAAGGAGTGGAAGATGGAGGACCTTCCCATGATGCCTGAGGTATTTAAGCTTGAGGTTATCAAGCAGACCTCAAAGCAGTACCAGGCTGTGAAAACCCAGATTTACCGGGGGGATGTGGGGGACATTATCATTGCCACGGATGCAGGAAGGGAAGGAGAGCTGGTGGCCCGGCTGATTCTGAAAAAGACAGGGTGCAATAAACCTATCCGGCGCCTGTGGATATCATCCGTGACGGATAAGGCTATCAGGGAGGGATTTGCGAACCTGAAGGACGGAAGGGAATACAATAACCTGTATGACGCAGCCATGTGCAGGGCAGAGGCGGACTGGCTGGTGGGCATCAACGCCACCAGGGCCCTGACCTGCAAATACAATGCCCAGCTTTCCTGCGGCCGTGTCCAGACCCCGACTCTGGCCATGATAGCAAAACGGGAGGCGCAGATACGCGCATTTGTACCCCAGCCATACTTTGGGCTTCAGGCCAGAAAAGACGGCCTGGTCCTTACATGGCAGGATGCAGGGACAGGCAGCCACCGTTCCTTTGACCGCGGCCGGATGGAGGGACTGGCTCAGGAGCTTAAGGGGGAGACGGCTGTTGTGGCTGAGGTAAAGCGGACGCCTAAAAAGACGCAGCCGCCCCTTCTCTATGACCTGACGGAGCTGCAGCGGGATGCCAATAAGCGGTTTAATTATTCTGCCAAGGATACGCTGAATATTATGCAGCGCCTCTATGAGAACCATAAAGTCCTGACCTATCCCAGAACCGATTCCAGGTATCTGAGCGCAGATATTGTCCCCACCCTTAAGGAGCGTCTGAAGGCGTGTTCCGTCGGACCCTATAAGACACTGGCCGGAAGGCTGGTGAACCAGCCCCTGCCGGCGAAACCATTTTTTGTGGACAACAGCAAAGTTTCCGACCATCATGCCATCATTCCCACGGAACAGTATGTGCAGATGGATCATATGACCATTGATGAACGCCGGATTTATGATTTGGTGGTGCGCAGGTTCCTGGCTGTTTTGTATCCGCCCTTTGAATATGACGAGACCAGCCTGGAAGCAAATATCCGGGGCCAGCGGTTTATTGCAAAGGGAAGGATAGTAAAGAGCCAGGGCTGGAAGGCTGCTTACGACACGGCTGTGGATGACGGGGAAGAGGAGGATGAGCCGGAGGTAAAGGACCAGCAGCTGCCGGATCTGAAAAAGGGGGATGTGTTACATGGCCTGTCCCTTAAGATGACAGAGGGTAAGACAAAACCGCCTGCTCCGTTTAATGAGGCAACTCTGCTCTCCGCCATGGAAAATCCTGTGGCGTACATGGAAACAAAGGATAAGGCCATGGCAAAGACCCTGGGGGAGACCGGCGGTCTGGGAACCGTTGCCACCAGGGCGGATATAATAGAAAAACTGTTTTCCAGCTTTCTGCTTGAAAAGCGGGGCAAGGATATCTGCCTCACGTCCAAGGCCAGGCAGCTCCTGGAGCTGGTGCCTGAGGACCTGAAGAAGCCGGAGCTGACAGCGGACTGGGAGATGAAGCTGTCAGGCATTGCAAAGGGAAGCCTGAAAAGAGGCGCGTTCATGAAGGACATCAGGGGATATTCCCAGGAACTGATCCGCCAGATTAAGACAGGTGAGGGTTCGTTCCGCCATGACAACCTGACCAACACAAAGTGCCCGGTGTGCGGAAAGCGGATGCTGGCTGTAAAGGGAAAGAATACGGAGATGCTGGTGTGCCAGGACCGGGAATGCGGCCACCGGGAGGTCATTTCACGCACCTCCAATGCCAGATGCCCTGTCTGCCATAAAAAGATGGAGCTTAAGGGCAAGGGGGATGCACAGATATTTGTGTGCAGGTGCGGTCATAAGGAGAAGCTGAAGGCCTTTGAGGAGCGCAGGAAAAAGGAAGGCGCCGGAGTGACCAAAAAGGACGTGGCCCGATACCTGAACCAGCAGAAAAAGGAAGCAGAGGAGCCTGTCAACAATGCATTTGCCAAGGCGCTGGCGGGGCTCAATCTGAAGGATAAGGGCTGATGGAAAAGCGATGGTAAAATGATGGTAAAATAAAAAAAATTCTTGACAAGAAAGTTAGCTAATGCTAATCTATATATGCGGTTAGGGCTATCTAATTCCTGTGGGGAACAGGAAACAGGAACACCTGGCTACATATTTTAGAGAATGCGGTTAGTTTTAACTTACTTAATAAACAGGACAGAAGCAATGTCTGAAGGGCAGAAGCCAATGCCTGACAGCAAAGTAAAGGAGCTGAGCGATATGCCGTGGAAACAGAGAGAGGAGTCCCGTACGTGGCAGAAGGAGCGGGTTATCCAGGAGCTGAGGAGCCAGGGGAAACGCATGACCAAACAGCGTATGATCCTTCTGGATGTCATACTGAGCGGAAAGTGGAACTGCTGTAAAGAAATATATTACGAGGCGGCAAAGCGCGATGCGGCCATTGGTATGGCAACCGTGTACCGCATGGTATCTACTCTGGAAGAAATCGGCGTATTCAGCAGATGCTACCGTTACAGCCTGCCGGACCGTCCCTGCGTGGAGGAACAGGCCGGGGATTAAATGGATTAGATACAGAACAATACATATGGCAGAGGAGACATGGGCGGTCAGGCGCATGGTTCCTCTGTCTTTTTCTTTTGAATAAGGCGCTGGGTATACAGCTGCCCTTGTGGGTGACAGGCGGATGGATGGCTGTGATAGCAGGTCTGGCCATAGCTGTTATGGTGCTTAAAAACAGAGGGTAGGGTGAAAAAGGACGGCTTTTCAGATGGCTTTGCCCCATAAAAGCATGGTTGCGTGAAACCGGGAAAGGGTGGTATACTGTCTGTTAGAACTATTTATGGAAACTGCTGGAAAGGGAGTACTGGGAGCTATGGAACGAGAAGTCAGTCTGGAGGATATATCCGACGGGAAATTATATGGTATCAATGATATGGTGAGGGCTGACAGCGGCGGATGTGAAGGCTGTTCTGCCTGCTGCCGCGGTATGGGGTCATCCATCATACTGGACCCTCTGGATATGTTCCGCCTTACGGTGAACCTTGGGATGACCCCGGAACAGCTTCTGTCTGGCCCCCTTGAGGTGAATATGGTGGACGGCATTATCCTGCCCAATATCCGGATGACAGGCCGGGATGAGGCCTGTTCCTTCCTGAACGGAGAGGGCAGGTGCGGTATCCATTCTTACAGGCCTGGGTTCTGCCGTCTCTTCCCGCTGGGAAGACTGTATGAGAACCGATCCTTCAGCTACTTCCTTCAGGTCCATGAGTGTCCTAAGGATAACAGAAGCAAGGTAAAGGTCCGCAAGTGGATTGATACCCCGGATGTAAAGCTGTATGAGAAATTTGTAAATGACTGGCATTATTTTCTCAAGGATCTGGAACATGGACTGGAAGGAAATGGGAGCCTGGACATCAGGAGAACGGTGGTTATGTATGTGCTGAATCAGTTTTACATAACTCCTTATAACAGCGGGGAAGAGTTCTATCCGCAGTTTTACAGGAGGATTACAGAGGCTTCTGAGTTTGCGGCACGTTCCGGAATTAAAACCAGCCTTTAAAAGCGGTTTTCGGATATCAACCAATGGACAGGAGGAAGATTCATATGGAATTAGATGCAGTATTGAGGGAAAGAAGAAGCATGAGAAAGTACCAGCCGGACAGGAAAGTGAGCCGTGAACAGGTGGAGGAGATCCTTAATGCAGCCACCCTTGCGCCGTCCTGGAAGAATTCCCAGACAGCCAGATACTATGTGGTTATGTCAGATGACATGCTCAAAAAGGTAAAGGAAACCTGCCTTCCGGCCTTTAACCAGACAAACAGCAAGGATGCGCCTGTACTGATTGTGGCCGCCTTTGTTAAGAACCGCTCAGGATATGAAAATGACGGAACTCCTTCCAATGAGCTGGGAAACGGATGGGGCTGCTACGATTTGGGGATGCATAACCAGAACCTTCTGCTGAAGGCAAAGGATTTGGGCCTGGACACCCTGGTCATGGGAATCAGGGATGCTGGTAAGCTGAGGGAACTGCTCTCCATTGGAGAGGACCAGGATGTGGCGGCGGTCATTGCCCTTGGATATGGCGCGGCCGACCCTCAGATGCCAAAGCGCTGTACGGTACGGGAGATTGCCAGATTCTATTAATCAGCGCGGAGGTAAGACATGGAGAGGATTACGAGAGTATCCATAGTAGGAATGGGTGCGTTGGGTGTATTGTACGGGGATTTCTTTGCAAGGACCCTGGGGCTGGAGCAGGTGACATTCCTGGCAGACAGGGACCGGGTGGAACGTTACCGGGATACCACGGTATATTGTAACGGAAGAGGATGGAAATTCGCGGTCTGTCCGGGAGATGAAGCGGACCCCAGAGGACCGGCCCAGCTTCTCATATTTGCCGTGAAAGCCACTGCGCTTGAGGCGTCTGTCCCCATGGTCAGGAATCAGGTGGGAAAGGATACCGTGATTCTTTCCGTACTCAATGGAATTACCAGTGAAGCCGTCATAGGAAACATACTGGGAATGGAGCACATGCTGTACTGCGTGGCCCAGGGAATGGATGCAGTGAAGATGGGAAATGAGCTGACCTATTCCCATATGGGGCAGATATGTATAGGGATTCCCCGACATGAACCGCAGAAAGAGGTAATGCTGGAGGCGGTCACAGAGCTGTTTGAGCGGACAGGACTTCCCTATACCAGGGAGCCGGATATCCTGCGCAGGCTCTGGTGCAAATGGATGCTGAATGTGGGGGTGAACCAGGCTGTCATGGTGGAGGAAGGGACTTATGGAACCGTACAAAAGCCGGGACCGGCCAGACAGATGATGAAGGCAGCCATGGCTGAAGTAGTGGAGTTGGCCGGAAGAGAGGGAATCCGGGTGACCATGGAGGATTTGGACGCCTATGTTGACCTGATTGACAGTCTGAACCCTGATGGCATGCCCTCCATGCGGCAGGATGGATTGGCCCGCAGGCCCTCGGAAGTGGAATTTTTTGCGGGCACCGTGATTCGCCGGGCAGAGGCGGCCGGCCTGGATGTGCCGGTGAACAGGGAGCTGTACCGGAGGATTAAGGGGATGGAGAGCGGATACCCAGTGTGATTTGCGCTGCTCCATCAGAGGAAATGTGTGCATGGAAACAAGAAAAGCCGGAAAGCGAAATTCGTTTTCCGGCTTTTTTCACCCCTAGGGTTCAAAATACCCCTTCACCACCTCAGCGATTCCCTCAGCCAATGCCCCATGGTTCTTTGCGTCCATGTGGAGCTGGTCAATGCTGCTGGGACCGGCCAGGGATGCGGCATCCAGGAAAAGACAGCCCTCAGCTTTTGCCAGCTCCTGATAGAGGGGCGCAAGGGCCATTGATTTAACGGGTGCGGTTTCATCAAAACTGACATAGGGACAGTGTTCCATGTCATTTCCTATATGGATAGGGGATATCACCAGAATCTTGGGCTTCTTATAGCCTTCCCCGTAATCAAATCCCTGAACCGTGTGACACAGGTTTTCCATTCCCTTTGTTATAACCCTGGGCGAGGCATGAAAGTGGGCCTTGCAGTCATTGGTGCCCAGGAACAGAATGACCAGGTCCAGCGGTTTGTGGCTCTGGAGTGCCATGGGAAGAGCCTGGATGCCGCATCGTCCGGGCTCCAGCGGGTCATCCCATACCGTGGTGCGTCCGCCCATGCCTTCCTCAATCACATAATACTCAGGCCCCAGCAGAACCTGAAGCCGTCCGGGCCAGCGGGTATTCCAGGAATGGCGTCCTCCTTTGGGATTGGTCCCGAATGTGTTGGAGTCGCCGAAGCAGAGAATATTTATCATAGACAGAACCTCCTTATTGCATGGTTGAGCTGTTCCAATCAGTAACCACACTTTTCTCCTATGATATCACAAGTAATGGAAAAATGGATTACTTTATGATAAAATAAACGAAACTGTAACAGGAGGAAACATCTATATGGATAAGATTTCAAAGGGATTTGTGGGCAGGACAGTACGCGCTGTTCTGTTCATTATTCTTATCATCGTATTCTGCACTGCCATATCCAGCGCAGGCATATATCTGGCATCCAGATATGGGCTGACCCAGTCCAGGGAGCAGGTGCCGCTGACAGCTCTTTACCTGGGAAATGAAGGAAAGGTGGAACTTCCGGGAAGGGGAAAGATGGTGGAGGGAAAAGGATGGAGACTGAGAAATTCCAGGGACAGCTATACGCTGACATTGGATAATGCGGTTATAGAAAACACAGTCATGAAAAATACAGTCATGGAAAGCACGGAGTCCTCCCGCCCGGCAATTGATATAACAGGGGATTTAACCATCGAGTTAAAGGAGGGCAGCGGCAGCTGGATCCGGTCAGAAGGTGCAGGTATACGCATACATTCAGGTACTCTGGTCATTCGGGGAAAGGGAAGCCTGGACATTGAAGCCAGAACAGCAGGCATATTGGGGAACCGGACGGAAAACAGCCAGGCAGCCCTGCGCCTGGAGGGCGGACAGCTGGATATAAAGGGAACGTATGCGGGAATATCGTGTCCGGAGGTGGATATTGCCGGTGGAACCGGTACGGTTTCAGCTTTGGGCCAATGTGGAATCGGCATTTATTCATGCAGAATCAAAGTGGAAGAATCAGAAGGGGAGATGACGGCAGAGGGCAGCGGTGCAGCGGTGCTGGCAGGCGGCAGCGGGGAGATGAAGCCATCCATAAAGTCAGATGGAAAAGTGACGGCAGGACCCGGCGATGTCCGGGTTGTGGAGTTTGACGCTGCCCGGCCAGAACATATGGCAGGCCATGAGGAAGAAATCGGGGGATGGATGGGGGGAACTCATTCTGCCCTGCTTACATATTCGACGGAGGATATGGTTACTTATAATGAAGATACATCCTGTTTTGACGGTTCAGCCAGGACCCTCAGGTTTGCCGCAGAATAAGGAAATAGAACAGATGGAGGAATAAAAATGAATCTTACCGTATTATGCTACAAAAAATGCTCTACCTGCCAGAAGGCTTTAAAGTGGCTGGATGCCAATGGGATTTCCTATGTGGAAAGGCCTGTCAGGGAGGAGAATCCCACCCTGGAGGAATTAAAGGAATGGTACAGGATGAGCGGGCTTTCTCTAAAGCGTTTCTTTAATACCAGCGGAAATATCTACAAGGAAATGTCTCTGAAAGATAAACTGCCGTCCATGAGTGAGGACGAGCAGCTGGCGCTTCTGGCCACGGACGGGATGCTGGTGAAAAGACCGCTGGTGGTGGGGGATGGCTTTGTGCTCACCGGATTTAAGGAGGCGGAGTGGAAGGAAAAGCTGCTGTAGATTTTAACACACACATATAATCAACCTGACATGAAATATGATATGCCGGAAGATGCACCTGATAAACAGTGCGTTCTTCCGGCATTTTTAAATGATATTTTTTTCATAATATTTGTGGAACATAGAGTACGATACAGCCATTCTCTATGCCTGGTCTGCCGCCACCAAATCATCCAGGGTTCCAAAATGATATCCCATTTCCTCCCACTTGGTCAGAAGTTCATCCAGAATCTGCCCATTTGTTTTGGAGGTGCTGTGAAGCAGGACGATGGCGCCGGGATGAATGCGGGTCAGCAGCTTTTTAAAGGCTTCCTCTTTGGTTGGCTGCTTATCTTCATACCAGTCCACATAGGCCAGACTCCAGAAAAAAGTCTTATAGCCCATGTCATTGGCCATTTTCAGGTTGCTTTCACTGTATTTGCCCTGGGGGGGACGGTAATACTTTTTCATTGGCTGTCCCGTGGTCTGCTGGTACAGGGTTTCCAGGTCATTCAGTTCCTTTTCAAAGGCTTCCTTGGTGGAGATTTTCGACATATCCGGATGGTGGAAGGTATGGTTTCCCACATTGTGGCCCTCGGCAACCATTCGCTTTACCAGGTCCGGACTGGTCTGTAAATAATTTCCAACCAGGAAAAAGGTGGCGTGTACATTGTGTTTTTTCAGGGCGTCCAGGAT
>CDZO01026596.1_pt1 | contig 17992 bp, 14 predicted proteins | sample 480641 | NCBI WGS metagenome assembly CDZO01 (sample SAMEA3182088, study PRJEB8094) | gut metagenome | biome: human; feature: gut; material: Stool; isolation source: human stools | place: Canada | collected 2013-02-05
GATTCTCCGAGCTATGTCAGCGCCCTTCGCAGTGCTTTGCGGGAGAGCCCGGACGTCATCCTGCTGGGCGAAATGCGGGACTATGAGACCATCGAGGTGGCCATGACCGCCGCGGAGACGGGGCAGCTGCTGTTCAGCACGCTGCACACCACAGGCGCTGCCAACACGGTGGACCGCATCATCGATGTGTTCCCGGCCGGGCAGCAGGCGCAGGTGCGCATGCAGCTCTCCATGGTGCTTCAGGCGGTCATCAGCCAGCAGCTTGTTCCCACGCTGGACGGCAAGCAGACCCCGGCGTTTGAGATCATGTATACGAACCCGGCCATCAAAAACCTGATCCGTGAGGCAAAGACGCACCAGATCGATTCCGCTATTCAAGCGGGTGCGGCACAGGGTATGTGTACCATGGACGCAAGCCTGCTGCGCCTGGTGACGGAAAAGCGCGTCAGTAAAGAGACGGCCCTCACACACTGCATGCATTATGAGGCGATGGAAAAACGCCTTTCAGCAATGAGCTGAATCCAAATTGATTCGGAAGGGGGAGAGGAAAGTGCCTGAGCAAAGTAAAATGGAAATATCCCTGTTCAGCGGTATGACGATCCTGTGGAACGGTACGCCGATCCTGGAGCACAGCGCGCGGCTCAACAAGCCTTTGGAGCTTTTGGCGCTGCTTTTGCTGCGCGGCGATAAAAAGCTGACGAATGAGCAGTTGATGGACGGCCTGTGGGAGAGCGATGAGATCGAAAACCCGGCCGGCGCGTTGAAAAACGCGGCGTATTCGCTTCGCAAGTTTTTGCAGAAAGCGGATAAGGAAAAACGCTTTATCATCACAGAGAGCGGGCGTTACATTTGGAACCCGGAAATCTCCGTCACCACCGATGTGTGGGAATTCGAGCAGGAGGCGCGTCTTGCGGATCAACCGGGCACGCCGGCGGAGGAGCGTATCCCGCATGCGCGGCGAGCGCTGAAGCTGTATACCGGCGATCTTCTGCCCAGCCTGAGCATGCAGCAGTGGGTCATCCAATACAGCAGTTATCTGCGGCAGACCTATCTGCGTACCGTTAAAAATCTGGCTGCCACGCTCTGCGAACGCGGAGGCAGGGAGGATCTGGAGGAGACGCTGGATATCTGCAACCGTGCGGCGCTGCTGGAGCCGCTGCACGAGGAACTTTACCGCTACATCTTCAATACCATGCGCAGGTTGGATATGAAGCAGGCTGTGCTGAGCTATTATCCGGTGATCTCCAACCTGTTTTACGACGAGCTGGGCGAACGTCTTTCGCCCGAGCTGCGGGACATATATCTCTGGGCTTCCCAGGGAGCGAACCAGATGAAGGAAAATCTGCGCCAGATCCAGCAGGATTTGGGCGAGATTACGCGGGACGCCCGGCCCATCCACGGCGCATACTACTGCGAGTATGAGATGTTCAAATCCGTGTACCAGATGGTCGCACGAAGCGCGGCACGTTCCAATAGTCATGTGCTGCTCATCCTTGTGACGTTTGAAGGAAAAAACGGCCAGACCGTGGCAAAACAGGAGATCGTGGACGCGATGGCGCGCGGCAAGGAAGTCATTCGGGAGTCTCTGCGCAAGGGCGATGTATTCAGCCGTTACAGCCGCAACCAGTACATCCTTATGTTGACGGTCACTTCGCCTGCCGACAGCGTTGTGGTGGAGAACCGTATCAAGGATGCTTTTAAGGAAGTGCGTCTGAGCGCGAAAATCGAGCTGCGTATGAAAGCGCAGGAGTTGGACCCGATCGTTTAGCGTATGCAACCGCTTCTTCCGGAAAACGGCGCTTGCGTTTTATGTGCGACGGGTGTAGAATCAAAACAGCCCCAGGAAAATAAAGGACGGAGGAACGATCACGATGCGTACACTCAACAGTGTTTCTGAATTCCAGACAGAGGCGGCCAACGCCGTTTTTACAAAGCAGCAGGCGATTTCCGCTACGTTGCAGCTCCTCACAAAAGAATGGAACGATCCCGGCAATACGCCTGAGGAAAAATCGGTTCTGGAAAATGCGATCCAGCGCGCCGAATTCCGCTACATCGATGCGACGAAGTCGGAGACGGACCGTATGCTGGACGCTATTGGCGTGGCGCGCTTTACTACGCAGGATATCGTAAACGCCATTCAGGCGATCGTATTCGATGCGGAGTGAGCCCCAACCTGAGAAACATTATCCCTGCTGGACAGAGCCCCGCCGGAAGGCGGGGCTTTTTGCATGCCCGGAAACGAGGAAAATCTCGCCGCACACTGGTTTGGCGTTTAGCCGGGGCATATAGCGCGCACACTATTTTTGTGTGGAAAAGGAGGGGATATGTTGGAAAAAAGGCTCATTGCAATGGCGGGCGCGTGTCTGCTTGCGTTCGCCGTAGTGGTTTGTGCTCTTGCAGCCGTGTCTACAAATCCGGCATATGCGGCTGCCGCCGTACAGCAGAGCAGTACCAGCGTCGTGCTGAGTGAAGGGCGCGGCAATATTTACGACTGCGGTTTTTTGCCGCTTACAGGGACGGTCTCGGAGCGCTATGCGTTGATTGAGCCGGGGAGGACGAGCTATCATACTTTGTTTGAGGCCATCCCGGCGGAACTGCGCACGCAGTTTTATGCAAGCATCCAGCGGGGCTCTCCGTTCCTGATGCCTGTCACAGGGGCGGCCGCAGCGCGTGCGCAGTATACGTTTGAAAAGCCTGTGCGGTACCAGCCTATGCCCATCGCCCAGCACCTCATTGGATATCTCGGAGCGTCCGGCCACGGTGTTTCAGGTGTGGAATATGCTTTTGATGATCTTTTGACAGGAGGCTCCACTTTGACGGAGGTGCGCTGCGCAATGAATGCGCGCGGGGGATTTATAGAATCAGATGCGCCGTACCTGGTGGAATCTCCCGGCACGGGGGCGGGTGTGATGCTCACGCTGAATTCAAGCATCCAGCGCGCCTGCGAAGCCGTAGGCATTGAAATGGTGGATAAGGGATGCATCGTTGTACTGGACGCGCCCACCGGGCGCGTGCGCGCCAGCGTGAGCCTGCCGCTGTACGACCCGGAAAATGTGGCCGCAAGCATCGCGCGCCAGGATACTTCACTGGTCAACCGCGCCCTCAGTGCATATAATGTGGGTTCGGTGTTCAAGCCGCTGCTGGCCGCGGCGGCGCTGGAGCAGGGAATCAGCGCGCAGGAGACGTATGAATGCACGGGATCCATCGAGGTGGGCGGCCATGTTTACCGCTGCGCCTATGGGCGGGGCCACGGGACGGTAGACATGAAAACCGCGCTGGAGCAAAGCTGTAACTGCTACTTTGTGCAGCTTGGGCTGCGCCTGGGCGCGCAGACGGTGTACGACATTACAAAAAGTGCGGGATTTGGGCAAAGCCAGCAGGTTGCGGGCGGTCTGCGGGCAGCCTCCGGGAACCTGCCGGACGCGGCGCAGCTGGAAGATCTGGGCCAGCTCGCATCTATCAGCTTCGGCCAGGGAGCGCTGACCGCCACGCCCGTACAGGTTGCCGCGATGATGAACCTGTTTGCAAACGGAGGGCGGTATGTGGAACCTGTGTTTGTGGAGGGAATTGTGGATGAATACACGCAGTCGGTAACGGAAAGCCTGTACCGCCCCGTCCAGCGGCAGGTGATGGACAAAGATGTGGCGGAGGTGATTCGGCAGATGCTTGTGGGCGTTGTTGAGGAAGGGCTGGGGCGAAAAGCCGCGCCCCGGGCCGGCGGTGCGGGGGGCAAGACGGGGACAGCGCAGACGGGCCGCTATCAGGAGGACGGAGAAGAAATTATGGACGCGTGGTTCGTGGGTTTTTACCCTGCGGAAGAACCTCGATATACCATCGCCGTTCTGCTGGACAGCGGCACACACGACAGCGACGACGCTGCGCAGGTGTTCGCCAAAGTAACGGATGCCCTGAGCTTTTTTCTTGCGCAGGAGTAAGCCGTCCGGGGCTTGACATTGCCCGGATTTGATTTATAATAATATGGTAAACGTGTAAAAACAGGTATTACGGCAGAGACTGGGCCAATGGGGTTCCGCACGGCTTACAGAAAGGGAACGCAGGGCTGAGACGTTCCCGCTTCGGACCCCACCGCCACCCGGATAGCCTCCCGTGATGAGCGGGACGTAGCTGCGGCGTTAACGCGGGGAAAGCGGCGTGCCTTTTGGTACGCAATTTGGGTGGTACCACGGATGCTGACAGGCCTTCGTCCCTGACACAGGGGCGAGGGCTATATTTTTTTACACGGCAGAACAAAAATGACATTTATTTTGTGAGGAGAATGAACCCGATGGAATGGACCGGCCTGAACGAGCTGCGCGAAAAATACCTTTCTTTCTTTGAAAGCAAAGGACACCTTCGTTTGGACAGCTTTCCCCTGGTGCCCAACAACGATAACAGCCTTTTGTTGATCAACTCCGGCATGGCGCCGATGAAAAAATGGTTCCTCGGCCAGGAGGAGCCGCCGCGCCACCGTGTCACCACCTGCCAGAAATGCATCCGCACGCCGGACATTGAGCGCGTGGGCATCACGGCGCGTCACGGCACGTTCTTTGAAATGCTGGGCAACTTCAGCTTTCAGGATTATTTCAAGCGCGAGGCTACCGCATGGGCGTGGGAATTCCTGACGAAGGTGCTGGAGATTCCCGCCGAGCTTCTGTACGTCTCGGTGTATGAGGACGACGACGAGGCCTACGATATTTGGACAAAGGAAGTGGGGATCGACCCGTCCCACATGGTGCGCTTCGGCAAGGAGGACAATTTCTGGGAGCACGGCTCCGGCCCCTGCGGCCCCTGCAGCGAGATCTATTTTGACCGCGGCCCCGAGCACGGCTGCGGCAAGCCGGATTGCAAGGTGGGATGTGACTGCGACCGTTATATGGAGGTCTGGAATCTGGTGTTCAGCCAGTTTGATTCAGACGGCAAGGGCACATATACGCGCCTGGAGCGCCCCAACATTGATACGGGCATGGGCCTGGAGCGCCTGGCCTGCGTGATGCAGGGCGTGGGAAACCTGTTCGAGGTGGATACCGTTCACAATATTCTGAACCATGTGGAGCGCATTACGGGTAAGACCTACGGCCGCGACCATGCGACGGACGTTTCCATCCGTGTCATCACCGATCACATCCGTTCCACCGTGTTTATGGTGAGCGACGGTATCCTGCCCTCCAACGAGGGCCGTGGCTACGTACTGCGCCGCTTGCTGCGCCGGGCCGCACGCCATGGCCGTATGCTGGGGGTTACGCGCCCGTTCCTGGCCGAGCTGTGCGATACCGTCATCCGCGAGAACGGCGGAGCCTACCCCGAGCTGGTGGAGCATGCTGATTATATCAAAAAGAGCATATCCGCAGAGGAGGAGCGCTTCTCCCGCACCATCGACCAGGGCCTGAATATCCTGTCGAATCTCATCGACAACATCGAAAAGGCCGCTGCCGAGGGCAAGCGCCGCGTGCTGGCGGGCATTGACGCGTTCAAGCTGAACGATACGTTCGGCTTTCCGCTGGATCTTACCAAGGAGATCGCTGCTGAGAACGGCATTGAGGTGGATGAGGACAGCTTCCGTACCGAGATGCAAAAGCAGCGGGAAAAGGCACGCAAGGACCGTCTGAGCCGTGACATTTCCGGTTGGACGGCGGATCTGTTCGGCGCGCTGGACGCTTCGGCCACAGAATTTCTGGGTTACGGCACGCTGGAGGCTGAGGCCAAAATCGTGGCGCTGTCCGACGGCGATGAGCTGACGGATGCCGTGTCCACGGACGACGGTGCGAAGGAAGGCGTTCTGGTGGTGCTGGACCGCACGCCTTTCTATGCCGAGAGCGGCGGTCAGGTAGCCGATACCGGCGTGATTGCAACGGCGGGCGGCGCGCATCTGGCGGTGACGGCCTGTAAAAAGACGCCGAAGGGTTATTATGTGCATACCTGTACGCTGCTGGACGGCGTGGTGCAGGCAGGCGATAAGGTCATCGCTTCTGTGGAGCGCGACCGCCGCCACGCGATCATGCGCAACCATACAGGTGCGCATCTGCTGCAAAAAGCTCTGCGAGAAGTGCTGGGCGCCCATGTGCATCAGGCCGGCTCGTATGAGGACGACGAGCGTGTGCGCTTCGACTTCACGCACTTCAACGCTGTAACGCCCCAGGAGCTGGCTGAGGTGGAGCGGATCGTCAACGCCAAAATCTTCGAGGCGCTGCCCGTACACATCAAGGTGATGCCCCTCAAGGAGGCCAAGGAGCTGGGCGCTATGGCGCTGTTCGGAGAAAAATACGGCGATATCGTGCGCGTTGTGGATGTGGAGGGCTTTTCTACGGAATTCTGCGGCGGTACGCACGTTTCCAATACGGCCGAACTGGGCTGCTTCAAGATTTTGTCCGAATCCAGCGTGGCGGCGGGTATCCGGCGCATCGAAGGCACAACAGGCTACGGCGTGCTGCGCCTGCTGGATGAAAAATCCGATATGCTCAACCAGACGGCGGGCGCGCTGAAGGTAAGCAATATCCACGACCTGCCCGCCCGCGCGGCTGCGCTCACCGCAGAACTGAGATCCGTGCAGAAGGAACTGGACGACCTTAAGCAGAGGCAGATGGCCATGAAGGCCAGCGGTTTGTTTGAGGATGCCAAGGACGTGGACGGCATAAAGATCTTCACGATGTATCTGACGGGGACTGCGACAGATGCGCTGCGCAAGCTGTGCGACAATGCACGGGACAAAGCGCCCGCGTCTGTTACTGCGGTGATCGGCGAAGCCGAGGGCAAGACAACGTTGGCTGTGGCTGTCGGCAAGGAGGCGCAGGCGCGCGGCCTTGCGGCGGGCAAGCTGGTGAAGGAAATCGCGGCTGTGGCCGGCGGCAACGGAGGCGGCAAGCCCGATTTCGCGATGGCGGGCATCAAGGACACCTCCCGCATCGACGACGCGCTGAACGCGGTGCCGGGCATCGTCAAGGCTGCCCTGGTCTGAACGGGCCGTTCGTTAAAAGAAAAAAGACGCGCGCCCCATTCTGGGGCGCGGCGTTCTTTGGGAAAACAGAACACAGAAGGAGGGAGCGTTCATGCAGGACTGCTTATTTTGCAAGATGGCGGCGGGGGATATCCCTGTCAGCAAGGTGTATGAAGATGACACCGTGCTTGCGTTTCATGATATCGATCCGCAGGCACCGGTGCATTTTCTCGTGATCCCCAAAACACACATCGCTTCGCCTGGCGGCATTACGCCGGAGAACAGCGCTGTGGTAGCGCATATCTTTGAGGTGATTGCCCGGCTGGCCGAAGACCTGGAGCTTGGAAACGGATACCGCGTTGTGACGAACTGTGGCAGGGACGGCGGACAGAGCGTGCCGCATCTGCATTTTCATGTGTTGGCAAAGCGCAGCCTGGCATGGCCGCCGGGTTGAGTGACGCGCGCCGATCATAAAAAAGGAGAATGAATTATGCGTAAAACTTATACGCTGAATGTTGCTGGCGTTACGCGGGAGCTGCCGCTGTGCCCGGTGAATGAAAAGCTGGACATTGCCGCGTTTGTGATGTTCAGTGATGTGGAGCTTACTGTGGCCTGCGCCGAAGCGCTGCTGAAAAAAGTGCCGGAGTTTGATATTATCGTTACGGCCGAAGCGAAAGGTATCCCGCTGGCCTACGAGATGAGCCGCCAGAGCGGCAAACGTTATATCCCGGCCCGGAAAGGCCCAAAACTTTACATGGAGGAGCCTGTTGTGGTGGAGGATGTTTCCATTACGACCGAGGCCGTGCAGAAGCTCGTCATCGACCGTAAGGATCTGGATTCCATGGATGGAAAACGCATCCTCATCGTGGATGATGTGATCAGCACCGGCGGCAGCCTGCATGCACTGGAAACGCTTGTAAACAAGAGCAAGGGCACGGTTGTGGCGCGCGCGGCTGTGCTGGCGGAAGGCGACGCGGCAGACCGTAAGGATATCATTTATCTGGAGCCGCTGCCCCTGTTTTTCAAATAGTCCCGTATGAAAAGGCCGCTTGCCTGCGCCGGGTTTCTATATCTTGTAATACAACTGCTTGCAGCCTTTCTGCCGCCAGCGGCTTTTGGGCCGCTGGCGGCCGTTTTTCTTGCGGCCGTTTTTCCGGCCTGGAAATTGGGCGGACGGTTCCGCACTCACGCCGTGCTGGCATGCACCGTTACGGGCGCGGCGCTGCTGCTGCGCATGTCGGCGTTTACATGGATGATGGCTCCCATTCAGGCGCGCGCCGGAACACAGGCGGAGATCCACGCAGCGGTTGTGGAAACGTCGCCGGGCTTTCCTGAAGATACCGTTCGGGCCGGTGTTCTTGTGGACGAAGTGAACGGCATGGCTGTGCGCCCTTTTCGGGTGTATTTTATTTCTCTGCCGCAGGCTTTGCCGGGCGAATGCTTTTCTGCGCGCGTGGAGTTCGCGGAACTGGAAGAAAACGAATATACATACGGCAATTACGCAGACGGCATTTTTCTGGCGGGAGAATATCTGGACGGCTTTTTGCCACAGGGGGAGAGCGGTGCGCTTTGGGCTCGGGCGAAACGGGTGCAGGCGGCATTGAGCATGGCGCTGCGCAAAGTTCTGGCACAGCCTTATGCGGGAGCAGCCGCGGCAATGACGGCAGGCGACCGTGCGCTTTTGACGGATGAGGTGAAGGACGCGTTCCGGGGTGCAGGGCTGTCCCATGTGCTGGTGGTGTCCGGTCTGCATCTGTCCGCAGTGGGCGGGCTCGTTTATGCGGCGGTGCGGCGTATGGGGCGGCGCAGGCTGGCCTGCGCCTGCGCCATGTTTTCCTCTCTGGCTTTTATGTGCCTCACGGGTTTTACACCCTCTGTTGTGCGCGCGGGTACGGCAATGCTGCTGCTCTACGGGGGCGCTCTGTTTAACAGGAAAAGCGACGCGCTCACTTCGCTGGGCCTAGCGGCACTGCTTTTGTGCCTGCAGAACCCATATGCTGCCGTGGATGTAAGCCTGCTCCTTTCGTTCTCGGCCACGTTGGGGGTGCTTTGGGTGACGGCGGCGCACAGGCGCTGGCGCGCCGGCAGCGCGGCGCAGGGAAAAAACGCAGCACGGCTGGTCTGGAAGCTGCTGTGGACTGCCGCGGTGCCGGCCGCGACGTCTCTGACCACGCTTCCCGTGCTCATTGCCATCGGCGGAGGAGTTTCTTTGCTTTCCGTTGTAAGCAATCTGCTTGCAGTGCCTGTTATGCCGGCTGTCGTGGGCCTCGGTTTTGCAGCGGCGCTGTGTTCGGGCGTGCCCTGGCTCGGTTTTCTGGCAAAGCTGACGGGTCTGGGCTGCGCGCTGCTTTTGCGCTGGATGCTGGCCGTGGCGGAATGGACGGCGTCCGTGCCGTATGCGTTTCTGCATGTGAGCGGGGCCTTTGCCATGTGCGCGGCTCTTTTGCTTTGTGCGCTTGGCTGGGCAGCCTGGCGTCTGCATGTCCCTGTACGGCGGGCGGTGCCCGCTTGTCTGGCGTTTGTAATGCTGTCAGGCTTGGCATACGCGGCGGCGGATAGCGGCGTTGTGCGCATGGAGCTTGCAGGCAGTGCGGCCAATCCGCCTCTGGTGGTAATGCAGGGGCTTAAAACTGCGGTCCTGTTCCGTGGCCCGGAAGCAAATGCGGACGATGTGCGGGAGGTGTTGGAACAATACAACCGTACGCAGGTGGATCTGCTGGTGGATCTGCGCATGGAGGGTGATACGGCTGCACTGGCACAAAAACTGCATGCGCAGGATGCTTTGAGTGCACAGAACAGCATCATAAACAGTACCATTCTCGCACCGTTCCATGATATAATCATTTATGTAAAGCATCAGGCGAAGGGGAATTTTGCCTGTGTTGAGGTGTGCGGATACCGCGTGGGGATCGCCAGCGGCAGTGTGGAGTTTTCTTCTTATCCGCCTTTTGACATTTATGTTGCGGGCACAGGACGGCCGGATGGGCTGGCGTGCACGCATCTGATCCTGCCCCGGACAGGGTATCGATGGCTTGAGGATGCGCCCCGGGCACAGTTCCACGGCCCTGCGGATATCTGTCTGCGCGCGGGAGCGTCTGTAACGATCAAAGAGGGGAACAAATGGTTTTAAACGAGCAGAATCTTAAAAAAGCGCTGGAACAGCCGCTGCGGCACGGCGTTTATTATTACTATTCCACTGAGGAATATCTTGTGCGGAGCTACGCCGCAAAAACGCTGGCCCTGCTGGCAAAGCAGGAGGACGATGCGGAGGTAACGCGTGTTGAAGGCCCTGCTCCGTCTATTGAGGAAGCCGTGGCTGCTGCGGGCACTATATCATTTTTCGGTACAAAACGCATCGTTGAACTGCCGATGCTGGAGCCGTCCGCGATGAACGAGGCGGATGTGGGGGCGCTTTGCGACTTGATGCAAAGTCTGGAAAACGCAGTGCTTGTGATGAGCACAGTGTTTAAAGACGACAAGGCGAAGCTCTCCAAAAAGGCCAAACAGCTGATCGGCGCAGCGGAGAAGGCCGGGCTGACGGCAGAACTTGTAAAGCCCGGGCCTCAGGACGCAAAGCGGTTTGCTGTGGAAAAAGCCCGGGAGCTGGGAGCGGTTTTGTCCCCGGGCGCTGCGTCTGAGCTGGTGGAACGCTGTGGGACAGACCTGTTTGCGTTGGAGAGCGAGCTGAGCAAGCTGGCGGCTGTGGCTGATTATGGAGAGATCACGCCTGAATTGATCGCACAAATGGGCACCCAGAGCATCGAAGCGGATGTGTTTGAAATGGTGCGTCTTGTCACGGCGCGCAATAAAACACGGGCGATGGCCAAGCTGTCTCAGCTGTTGGAACTGCAAAATGAGCCCATTGCCATTGCGGCGGCGCTGTCCGGCTCGTTTGTAGATATGTACCGTGTGAAGTGCGGCGCAGCGGCACATCGTAATTATGCGGCCGTGCACAAGGATTTTTCATACCGGGGAAGCGATTACCGCCTGCGCAAATCCGGTGAGACGGCGTCCCATTATTCCCGCGCCCAGCTGGAGCACATCCTCAGTGTGCTGCTGGGGCTGGATGCCGCGTTGAAATCATCTGCCGCAGACGGAACGGTGCTGCTGCAGACGGCTCTTTGCGAAGTGATGCAGATCGGAGAACGGCGATGAAGAAGCTGCGCGTGGAAGAAGTGATCGTCGTAGAAGGCAAGTACGACGCGGCGAAGCTGGCGGATTTGGTGGATGGGCTCATTCTTACGACGAATGGATTTTCGGTCTTTAAAAATGCGGAGACAAAGCGTCTGCTTGTAGAACTGGGCAAAAAGCGGGGCATTATCGTTTTGACGGATTCCGATGACGCCGGGTTCCGCATCCGCAATTATGTCAATAAGCTGGCGCAGGGCATATGTGTAAAAAATGCATATGTTCCGGCCATCGCAGGGAAAGAGCGGCGTAAAGCTCAGCCTTCGAAAGAAGGCGTGCTGGGCGTGGAGGGTGTGCCGTCCGAAGCGATACTGCGCGCACTGCAGACCGCGGGCGCGCGGGAAAAGGCGAAGCGCGCAGGGCGCGCCATCACCTATACCGACCTGTACGAGCTGGGCCTTTCCGGCACAGAGGGAAGCGCGGGCGTGCGGCGCGCCTGGCTGCAAAGCCTTGGCCTGCCGCCGCGCCTTTCCAAAAAAGCGCTGTGCGAGGTGCTCAACAGTCTGTACACTTATGAGGAATTCGTACAGACCGTGCCGGGAAACAGTGCTTCGTTGATATAAGCTGTGCAAAAAGCCGCCCTGTCCGCAAGTTGCTTCTGTGCGTTGCGGACGGAGCGGCTTTTGTTTTTTTTAAAACATGGGGCGTGAACAGCGGAGATGGCGATACGGAACGCTTTATTTAAGCGTTCCGTCCAGGACCTGCGCATAATACCAGGGCCGGGAAGCATACAGCGTTTTGCCGGAGAGCGCCGCGCACGATCCATCCGGCAACGCGGGAAAGTGAAGGCTGTACGCGCACAGAGCCTGATATTTGAGCTTCAGTTCCCGGTTGGCCGCGTTGTTCCCGTATTTGCCGTCCCCAAGGATAGGGCAGCCGATGGAGGCCAAATGCGCGCGTATCTGATGTGTGCGCCCCGTGACGAGTTCAACCTCCAACAAAGCCAGCCGTCCGCTGACAGCCAGCGTTTTATATTTTGTCACAATATCTTTTGCTCCGGGCGCGGATGTGTCCAGAATACGAACACGCGCCTGTCGGGCGTCCTTTTGCAGATAGCCGCGCAGTGTTGCTGCCGCAGGCGAGGGGTGTCCAAAGGTGACGCAAAGGTACTTTTTTTCGATCATACGCTCTTTTACAAGGTGCAGCAGAAGCGCTTCAGCCTGCTGCGTCTTGGCAATGAGCACAAGACCGGACGTGCCGGTATCGAGCCGATGGCAGAGGCGCGGAGTCCAGCCGCGTTCCGGCGCATATTCGCCTTTGTGATACAGGTACAGGAGAGCGCGGTTGATGAGGGTGTCGGCAGTGCGTCCGTCTTCATCCGTTACAGGAAGTCCGGCGGGCTTGTCGGCAACCAGAACGTCGCTGTCTTCATAAACGGCGCACAGCTCCGGCCTTGCGGAAAGAAATAACGGGCCGTCCGGCTTATCCAGAAGCATATCCGGCAAAAAAACACGCACGGTGCTGCCGCGTGGCAGGCGTGCAGAGAGCGGAAGCTTTTTTCCATCCACCTTGATTTTGTTTTCACGCAGATACTTGTGCAGCCTGCCGGGGGAAAGCTGAGGATACTGCGCAAGCAGCGCGGAGTCCAAACGGGGCATGGAAGCATCGGTGATGACAAATTCGCGCATATTGGGTTTTCCCTTCTGACGGCGAAAGGCATGCCGCACGGGCATGCCTTTCGCTTTGCTTTATGGTGCTGCTGACGGGAATCGAACCCGTATGGTGTTGCCACCGAGGGATTTTAAGTCCCTTGCGTCTGCCAATTTCGCCACAGCAGCAAACAGGCGGCTGGTTCGGCTGCTTTCTTATCATACAATAAATTCCGCCCGCATGTCAACGGCCATATAAAAAGCGTGGGCATATTCGTAAGAAAAAACTTTACATCGGCAAAGCGCTCACTTATAATATTTTTATGCCGCGCGCGTCCGTGCGGCTTCGGCGGCTTTTGGGCCTTTTCAACCGGCATATCCGGCATGTTTGAAGGCAGAATGCCCGCCTTGCAGTAAAGAGGGGATCGTATATGTTTATTCATGAAATGTTTCAGCAAAAGCCCTGTGTTTTTTCCGTTGAGGTGTTTCCGCCCAAAAAGGCAGGGGCCGCGGAGGAAACGCTTTATCCGGTGCTGCGAGAGCTGTGTACGCTTGGGCCGGATTACATCAGCGTTACTTATGGCGCGGGCGGAGGCACGGCCGGACAGTCGACTGCAAAGATTGCGTCGTATATCAAAAACGGGCTTCATGTGGAGGCTCTGGCGCATCTGACATGTGTAAACTCCACGCGTGTGCAGGTGGAGGAAACACTTACCCGGCTGCGCGAGGACAACGTGGAAAACGTTCTTGCCCTGCGCGGGGATATCAACCCGGATCTGCCGCGCCGGATGGATTTCCTGCATGCGAGCGACCTTGCAAAAGCCATTGCGCAGACCGGCGGCTTCGGCGTGGCAGGTGCGTGCTATCCTGAGGGGCACGTGGAAAGTCCGTCGCTGAAAGCGGATGTAGAGAGCCTGCGCTACAAGGCGGAAGCGGGCGTTTCCCATCTTATCACACAGTTGTTCTTTGACAATGTCAGCTATTACCGCTTTTTGAATATGGCGCGCAAGGCGGGAATTTCTCTGCCCGTGCAGGCTGGTATTATGCCCATCGTGAGCAAAAGGCAGATCGAGCGCACCGTGGCGCTCAGCTCCGCCAGCCTGCCGCCGCAGTTTACTAAAATGATCAGCCGGTATGACCACGACGAACAGGCCCTGTTCGACGCAGGCATTGAATACGCGGTCACACAGATCCGCGACCTGATCACAGGCGGGGCGGATGGAATCCATTTATATGCAATGAATAACGCACGGGTGGCGCGTCTTGTATATGAGGGAATCCGCGATCTGCTGCCGGAAAGGACATGAGGATGGAGCTTGCACTGCCCGAGCGGTTTGATACCCGGCAGGCGCTGCGGTATTTGGGCATCAGCACAGAAGAGCCGGACAGCGCGACGCGGGCTCTGCTGCGGCGTGCGGAGAGGACGCTGCGCGCAGCAGCCGGGCCGCGCGTAGTGGCGGTGCGCGCAGCGCGGGATGATATTTCTCCTTATTTGCAGGGAAACGATATCCTGCGGCATCTGGAAGGGTGCGGGAGCTGTGTGCTCCTGGCATGTACACTGGGCGCCGGAGTAGATGCGGCCCTGCGTGCTGCGGGCGCGTCCGATATGGCTTATGCTGTGGTGTTGGACGCGCTGGCTTCTGTGGCGGTGGAGCAGACGGCCGATGCCGCTGAACAGACGCTGCGCAATGAGGAACGGGAGGAAGGGCAGTTTTTGACGGGGCGTTTTTCTCCTGGATACGGCGATTATCCCATCGCCGTGCAGAACGATCTGCTGCGTTTGCTGGATGCACCGCGAAAAATCGGCCTGTGCGCCACTCCGGCGCATCTGCTGACGCCGCGCAAGAGCGTTACGGCTGTTTTGGGCGTGGCCGGTCATCCGGTGACGGGCCGTCGTGCGGGCTGCGCAAACTGTGCGCTGCGTGAACGTTGCGCTTACCGTAAGGAGGGGAAGACCTGTGAATAAAATATTTGACGGGAAACGCTATTGGCTGTTGGACGGCGCGATGGGGACGATGCTCCAGAAAAGCGGCCTCAAGCTGGGGGAAAGGCCGGATCTGCTTTCCATCACACATCCTGATGTAGTAGAGCGCATCAATCGGGCATATGTGGAGGCCGGCAGTGATTTGATTTGCGCCAATACGTTTGGGTCCAACGCGAAAAAGCTGGCCGGCTGCGGCTATACGGTGGAAGAAGTGGTCGCCGCAGGCATTGGGACGGCAAAACGTGCTGCGGCCGGAACCGCGGCGCGTGTGATGCTGGACGTTGGCCCCATAGGCGAACTTCTGGAGCCCGCAGGCGCGCTGAAATTTGAAGAAGCGTACGAGATTTACAAGGAAATTGTCCTGGTGGGCTGGCGTGCCGGAGCGGATCTGGTGAAATTCGCCACAATGACAGACTTGTATGAGATAAAAGCAGCGGTTTTGGCGGCAAAAGAAAACACACCTCTTCCGGTGCTTGTTTCCATGACGTTTGAGGAAAACGGACGCACGTTCACAGGCTGCACCGTGGAGTCTTTCGCGATCACCGCGGAGGGGCTCGGGGCGGACGGCGTGGGCATCAACTGCTCATTGGGCCCGGCGGAAATCTATCCAATGGCGCAGCGGCTGTGCGCCGCAACCAGCCTGCCGGTGTTCATCAAACCCAATGCGGGCCTGCCGGACCCGGCCACCGGAAGGTACAGCATCGGCCCGAAGGAATTTTGTGATGAACTGGAGCGCTTCAAGGCGCTGGGAATTTCGGCGGTAGGAGGGTGCTGCGGTACTACGCCCGAATATCTGGCGCTGCTTGCCAAGGCTTTTAAGCAGGACACGCCTGTGCACCGGGAGCCTGTGCGGCGCAGTGCCGTGTGTACTCCGACACGCACTGTGGAAATCGACACTGTACGTGTGATAGGCGAACGAATCAATCCCACGGGAAAAAAGCGTTTTAAAGAGGCGCTTCGGGACGGAGATATGGATTATATCCTTTCCCAAGCGGTGGAGCAGGCGGGCGCGGGCGCGGATATCCTGGACATAAATGTGGGCCTGCCGGAAATTGATGAACAGGAAATGATGATCCGTGCTGTAAAGGCTGTGCAGAGCGTGTGCGATCTGCCTCTGCAGCTCGATTCCACCCGCGCGGATGTTCTGGAAGCGGGGCTTCGGGTATACAACGGCAAGCCTATCGTCAACTCGGTAAACGGGGAACAGGCGGTGCTGGACCGTCTCCTTCCCATCTGCAAAAAATACGGAGCTGCGGTCGTAGGCCTGACGCTGGATGAAAACGGTATCCCGGCGCTGGCGGAGCAGCGGTTTGCACTGGCGCAAAAAATCGTGGCCGCGGCCGAAGCCGCAGGCATCCCGCGGGAAGACGTATATATCGACTGCCTTACTCTTACGGCCAGCGCCCAGCAGGAAGCGGTGCGGGAAACTCTGAAAGCCGTGCGCATGGTGAAAGAGCGTTTGGGCGTTAAAACGGTACTGGGCGTTTCCAACATTTCTTTTGGGCTGCCCTGCCGGGAACAGGTGAACACCAGCTTCCTCACACTGGCAATGGCACACGGCCTGGATCTGCCGATCATCAATCCCAACGCAGAGGCAATGATGGCGGCGGTGGCCAGCTTCAAGGTGCTGTACAATATCGACAGGGACTCCAGGGAGTATCTGGCCCGTTACGCCGGACAGGCAGCGGTGCAGCCTGCGGCACAACAGATTGTTACTCTGTACGACGCGGTGCTTCAGGGACTGAAAGCGGCTGCGGCGCAGGCGGCACGCACCGCATTACAGGCGAAAAGCCCGGAGGAGCTTGTCAATGAGGTGCTCATTCCGGCGTTGGACACGGTGGGCGCCGGTTTTGAAAAGGGCGTATTGTTCCTGCCGCAGCTTCTGCAGTCCGCAGGCGCGGCGCAGGCGGCGTTTGAAGTCGTAAAGGATGCGATCGCGGCGTCGGGAAAAAAGAGCGGCGGCAAAGGGAAAATTATTGTGGCGACCGTAAAAGGCGACATTCATGATATTGGAAAGAATATCGTTAAAACGCTTTTGGAAAATTACGGCTATGACGTGCTGGACCTGGGGCGCGACGTGCCTGCGGAAACCGTGGTAAAAGCAGCGCAGGAGCATGGCGTACGATTGGTGGGCCTCAGTGCGCTGATGACTACCACGCTGGGCAGTATGGAAGAAACCATCTGTGCGCTGCGCAGGGCCGGGCTTTCCTGCCGGGTGATGGTGGGCGGCGCGGTGCTTACACCGGAATATGCAATGCACATCGGCGCAGATTACTATGCAAAAGACGCGAAACAGTCTGTGGATATCGCCCGGGAGGTTTTGGGGTGATGCAGTGTGAATAGAGGTCTGCGGCAGCTTGCGGAGCGGGTATTTTATTTGCCGCATGAAGAACCGGCGGATCGTCCTGTGCTGGGGTATATCCGGGGAGAGCGGTACTCCTTTGCCGTGGATGCGGGAAATTCCCGCCGTCATGTGGAAAAATTTTATGCGGCGCTGGACGCCGCGGAGCTTCGGCGGCCGGATTTTACGGTGCTGACCCACTGGCATTGGGACCATACGTTTGGCCTTCATGCGGTGGACGGCGCGGCCATCGCGTGCGAGGCCACGAACGAAATGCTATGCAGGGCTTCACGCTGGAAGTGGAGCGAAGAAGCCATGCGGGAACGCCTGCGGACGGGTGAAGAAATTGAATTCTGTGACAAGCATATCCGTGCCGAATATCCCGACAGGAAAGAAATCAGCGTCGTACCGGCCGGCCTTGTGTTTCATGGACGCCTGTCCATTGATTTGGGCGGTGTACACTGTGTGCTGCTGCAAACCGAAGCGCCCCATGAAAGAGATTGCGTTCTGGTGCATGTGCCGGAACAGGGGATTTTATTTGCCGGGGATGCGGACTGCGGGGATTTTTACAGCCTTGACGGCGGTTATGATAAAGCACGGCTGAAGCGTTACCTTGCGTCGGTGGAAGCAATGGAGTTCAAGCTGTATGTGCCGGGCCACGGCGCGCCGGAGCGGAAAGCGGAGACGCTTGCCGCTCTGCGCGCGGAATTGGAAAGTTTGGAAGGCTGATACGCACCCATCGAAAAATAAGCGCGGCGTCTCATTCGAGACGCCGCGCTTTTATATAGGCAGCGGCAAAGAAACCGGCGGCACAGATAAAACACACTTTATGCCTCGTACTGCAGACGTTCCTCCGTCCATTCCTTTAGAACCGGGAGCATGGCCCGCGCTTCCCGGTTCGCTCCGGGCAGGTCCTGCTCACGGTAATTGCCGCATTCAATTTCGGAGGCGCCGGGGAT
>CDZO01006728.1_pt1 | contig 17439 bp, 13 predicted proteins | sample 480641 | NCBI WGS metagenome assembly CDZO01 (sample SAMEA3182088, study PRJEB8094) | gut metagenome | biome: human; feature: gut; material: Stool; isolation source: human stools | place: Canada | collected 2013-02-05
TTCATCCGCCGCTGTTCTACTTTTTGCTGCACACGGTGTGCTCATTATTTCCGGGCAGCTTTACAAAATGGACGGGTCTTGGGATGAATTTTGTGCTGCTGGGCGGCACGCTGGCAGCGCTGTATGCGCTGGGCATGGAGCTGTTTGCAGACTGGAAAAAAGCATTGTTCGTCTGTGCATTGTATGCGTTCAACCGTGAAATGATCTCGAATGTGACGATGGTGCGCATGTATATGCTCATGACCTTGCTGACGATCCTGCTTGCGCTGCTGGTGGCAAAGTCTCTTCGCAGGCCGTCTGTGCCCAAATATCTTCTGATCGGTGTAACCATCTATCTTGGCATGATGACCCAGTATTTCTTTGTGGTCTATGCCTTCCTGCTGTGCGCAGCATATGACCTTTACCTGATGTTCCGGCGCGAATGGAAAAATGCTGCTGCATTTTCGCTTCCGGCACTTGCGGGCGTTGGCGGAATGCTGCTCACCTTTCCGTGCTGGTATGCACAGCTGCACTCGCAGAATACGAACTCACTGGATGCTACAACGCGCAATCTTTTTGATCTGGCGCAGTACCCCAAAGGCCCGCTGGAGCTGATCGGCTGGAGCATTGTCGGTTTTGCTGTAGGCGCAGGCATTATGGCCGTGCTGGTCCTGACGAAGCTGGGGCAGCGCTGGCTGCCGGGCAAGTTGCGCGGCACTACGCTGATCCCCGGGGATGTCAAGCTGATCACGGTCCCGGCGCTTGCTGCATTTCTGGTTATCGCGGTGATCTCGCCGTATAAGTCGCTGCGGTATGTGTACCATCTGCAGCCGCTGGAAGCGCTGTTTTGTGGCTGCGGCCTTTTCTCCATTCTGGATACGCTGCGTGCAGGCACCAGAAAGCGCATTCTGCAGATCGTGTGCCTTGCAATGGTCGTGCTTGCATTTGTGATCGAGCCGGAGCGCATGTACAGCGGTACTTATAAGATAGACAAAGAACTGGAACAATACAGTCAGGCCGCCTGCGTGGATATTACCGGGGACCTTGGCAGTTTCACTTCCGGCGTGCAGGAGCTTCTCAAATTTCAGGAGGTCTGTGTGGTGCCGGACGATTCCAGTGAGCTGCTGGTGCAGTATAACACCGGCGAAAATGATACGCTGGTGCTGTTCATTGGAGGCCGGGGACTGTGGCAGTTCGTGACGGCAGAACAGGTGGAGCAGATCACGGCCCAGAATATGGAAACTGCGTGGAACGTTGCCCGACAGGGCGGCTATGAGGATGTTTCGCTGCTGGCAACGCAGGAGTTTGAACAGATCTTTGTTTTGAAAAAGTGAACGCTTTGCGGCACAGCAGAAGGGAAAACTGCCTTTTTTGCGCGTGCTATATCGTTTTAAGGTAAAGTGTGCTAGAATAGTACCATCAACGATTCAGGAGGGTATCCCATGCTCAAACGACTGCGCAAAGCGCACCCAATCTTATTCTGCGTTCTGGCAGAAGTGGTCTTTCTGGCAAGCCTGTTCGTAACAGATCTTGTCTTTACCATTGCATTGGTTCTTTTTCGGGCGGATTTTGCGTCCATTGATACATACCTCTACAGCACTCTGCAGGAGCTGGTGGGGGCCATGGTGGCAGTGCTGTTTCTGGTACGGACAGACCGTGCTGGGCTGCTGCGCCGCCGCGGCAGCGGCTTTTTCAATGGCCTGCTGGTGGGCATGTACCCGCTGGTGTTCATTGGCTACAATGCCTTTGGGTCGCTGGTGCTGGGCCGGCCGGAGAACGGCGTGCTGCAGCCTGCGGCACGCATCTGCACCTTCCTTGTCAGCATGGCCATGGTGGGTGTGGCCGAGGAATTCATCTTCCGCGGTGTCATTGCCCAGACCCTGCTGGAGCACTTTGGCACCAGCCGCGCCGGTGTGTGGAAGGCCTGCCTTTTGTCCGGTGTGCTGTTTGGTGCGGCGCACCTGACCAATATCCTCAGTTCGGCACCCTTCGGTGTGCTGATGCAGTGCGTGTTTGCAGCATCGCTTGGCACTCTTTTTGCGGCGATCTACTTCCGCACCGGCAATTTGTGGGTGACGGTATTCCTGCATGGTGCCATGGATATTTCGTCCATGCTCATCGGTGGGCTGTACGGCACCACTACCGTGGCCGATGCGGTGAGCGGCTACGATGCATCCATGCTGCTTTCGGTGCTGCTGTATCTGATCCCCACCGCAGTTCTGCTGCGCAAAAAGAAGCTGCCGGAGGTACAGCTGTACTGGCACCAGTACGTAAAAAAATAAAGGCAGGATGCAAAAAATATCCTTGCATTTTGCACAGGGTTCTGGTATACTGTATCTGTTACCGTGGTACGGGGTTGGGAGTATGCCCGCTTTTTGGGAATGCCGTTTCCCGCCGCTGTTCCATTGGCACATAAAATTTTATAAAGAGGTATGTAACTATGAACAAGCAGGAAGTTATGGCCAAAGTCGCTCTGACCGAGAAGGACACTGGCTCTCCCGAAGTGCAGGTCGCTCTGCTGACCGCTCACATCAATGAGCTGAACGAGCACCTGAAGAAGAACCCGAACGATCACCACAGCCGCCGCGGCCTGATGAAGATGGTTGGCCGCCGCCGCAATCTGCTGGCTTATCTCCAGAAGAAGGACATCGAGCGTTACCGTGCTCTGATCGCAACTCTGGGTCTGCGTAAGTAATTTAAACAGAGGGCAGGTACCGCAAAGGTGCCTGCCTTTTGCTTTTATGTACAAAATGGCGGCGGCAGCGTATTGCAGCAGTAAATCGAACGCCTGTGCCCCGGGTACGGACGCTGGATTTATTGCTATGATGCGCGCGCCACGGCCTTTTTGGATAGAAAAATCCGGAAAAACAAGGAGGCAAAAACAATGGCAATTGAATTTGGTTCCCGCAGAGAGACCTTTGAGAATTTCAAGGTCTACGAAACCATGCTGGCAGGCCGCCCGTTCAAGGTCGAGATGGGCAAGATGTGCGGCCTGTCCAACGCCAGCGCCATGATCCGCTACGGCGAGACCTGCGTTCTGTGCAATGTCGTCATGAGCCCCAAACCCCGCGAAGGCGTGGATTTCTTCCCCCTGAACGTGGAGTATGAGGAAAAGCTCTACGCCGCAGGCCGCATCCCCGGCAGCTTTATGCGCCGTGAGGGCCGCCCCGGTGAGCGCGCCATCCTGACCAGCCGCGTGGTGGACCGCCCCATGCGCCCGCTGTTCCCCAAGGAAATGCGCAACGACGTGTGCATCACCATGACCGTCATGAGTCTGGACCCCGACTGCAGCCCTGAGATCGCCGGTATGATCGGTGCTTCTCTGGTCACTGCCGTGTCCGACATCCCGTGGAACGGCCCCATCGGCGGCGTGCAGGTGGGTCTGGTGGACGGCGAGATCGTGCTGAACCCCACGCAGGAACAGCGCAAGGTGAGCGACCTTGCCCTGACCGTTGCCGCCACCATGGATAAGATCGTGATGATCGAGGCCGGTGCCAACGAGGTGGACGAGGACACCATGCTGAACGCCATCAAGGCCGCTCACGTGGAGATCAAAAAGACCATTGAGTTCATCAACCGCATCGTGGCCGAGCGCGGTAAGCCGAAGATCGATTTTCAGGTGGTGGGTCTGGATATGGACGTGTTGCACGCCATCCAGAACAAGTATCTGGACGACTTCAAGGCCGCTATGGACACCGACGACAAGAATGTGCGCGATGCCGCTCTGCTGCCCATCATGGACAAGATCGCCGAGGAGTACCCCGAACTGACCGCTGCAGACCTTGATCTGGTCAGCTACAAGATGCAGAAGTTCGTGGTGCGCCGCTGGCTGCTGGACGAGGGCAAGCGCGTGGACGGCCGCGGCATCAACGAGATCCGCCCGCTGGCTGCCGAAGTGGGCATTCTGCCCCGCGTGCACGGCTCCGGCATGTTCACCCGCGGCCAGACGCAGGTGCTGACTACCTGCACTCTGGGCGGCACCAAGGACAACCAGCTCATGGACGACCTGACCGACGAGCAGACCAAGCGCTATATCCATCACTACAACTTCCCGCCGTACTCTGTGGGCGAGGCCCGCGCACCGCGCAGCCCCGGCCGCCGCGAGATCGGCCATGGCGCACTGGCAGAGCGTGCTCTGGTGCCCGTGCTGCCCTCTCTGGAAGAGTTCCCCTACACCATCCGCTGCGTGTCTGAGGTGCTCTCCTCCAACGGTTCCACCTCTCAGGCATCCATCTGCGGCTCTACGCTGGCCCTGATGGATGCTGGCGTGCCCATCAAGGCACCCGTTGCCGGCATTTCCTGCGGCCTGATCACCGAGGGCGACCGCTGGATGACCATGCTGGACATTCAGGGCGTGGAGGACTTCCACGGCGATATGGACTTCAAGGTGGGCGGCACTCGCAAGGGCATCACCGCCATCCAGATGGACATCAAGATCGATGGCCTGACCTACGACATCATTGCTGAGGCTTTCGAGAAGTGCCGCAAGGGCCGCCTGTATATTCTGGACGAGATCATCAAGCCGGTGATCGCAGAGCCCCGCCATGAGCTGAGCCGCTACGCACCCAAGATGTTCAGCATGATGATCCCCACCGATAAGATCAAGGACGTGATCGGTAAGGGCGGCAAGGTCATTCAGGACATCTGCGCTACCTGCAACTGCAAGATCGACGTGCAGGAGGACGGCCATGTGTTCGTCTCTGCTGTGGATCAGGAGGACGCAAAGCGCGCCATCTTTACCATCAAGACCATTGTGGAGGACCCCGAGATCGGTGCCATCTACAAGGGCAAAGTGACCCGCCTGATGAACTTTGGTGCCTTCGTTGAGATCGCACCGGGCAAGGAAGGTCTGGTGCACATCTCCAAGCTGGACACCAAGCGTGTGGAGCGCGTGGAGGATGTGGTGGCCGTGGGTGACGCCATCGTGGTCAAGGTGACCGACATCGACCAGCAGGGCCGCATCAACCTGAGCCGCCGCGATGCCATTCTGGCGCTGGAAGCCAAGCGCGCCGAGCAGCAGGCACAGCAGCAGTAAACCCTGACTGCATAAAAGAAACCGAAAAAGAGGACCCGATGCAGATGCATCGGGTCCTCTTTGTTGTATCAGAATAAAATTATACTGTGCGGTATTTGCGATCCAGCGCCCAGCCGAATGCAAACAGCACCACACCGCTGACAGCCAGCACCGGCACGGGCCAGTTCAGCTGACCGGTCTGCGGCAGACTGCTCATTACCGGGTTATCCGGGTGGCCCGGAGCCACAGGATTGTCCGGATTACCGGGTGCTGCCGGATGGCCCGGGTGGCCCGGAGCCACGGGATTGTCCGGATTACCGGGAGAGACCGGATTACCGGGAAAGACCGGGTTATCCGGGTTGTCCGGCGGGGTAGGCATATCAGGATGATCGGGCGCATCCGGCGGCGTAGGCGGGGTAGGGGGCGTAGGCGGGGTAGGGGGCGTAGGCGGCGTGTCCGGCTTGGTGGGGGTGTAAGCACCCACCTTGGGGCTGGCATCCACCGCATAATTCCACTTGCCATCCTCCGCCATGGGCAGAGAGACAAGGAACGGATTGATCGGCTCATAGCCCTTGGAAGCCTCGGTCTGCACGATCAGATACAGGCCCAGCTCCAGACCACGGAAGGTTACGTTGCCGTCCGCATCAATGGTCTTTGTGGTGCCCTCGGCGCTTTGGGGCAGATACTCCTGCAGCTGGGCCGCAAGGGTGCTGTCGGTCAAATCACCCAGCGCAATGCCGCAGCCGTAGAAATCGCCGCAGTATTCGTAGCTCAGGTTGCCGTTTTGGCGCTTTACCTCGGCCACACGGTACAAAGTGAGCTTGCCGCCGCTCAGCGCCTTATCGTTGGCGCTGTCGTACAGCGTAACGCGGATGGTGCCGGTAGTGGGATTGCCGCTGCTGTCCACCAGCTTGATGTTTGCGCTGGTGGCAAGGGCAGGCAGCGCACTTGTTACCAGAAGGCACAGCACCAAAAGCAGGGCCGCAGCGTGCTTTTTGAGATCAGTGCGTTTCATGTTTTTCACCTCTTGTAGATTTGCGTTTGCGGTTGGAGAACAGCAGCCAGAGCAGCAGCACCAGCAGCAGGGGCAGTGCCATGATGGGAGCTGTGATGATAGGTTCGATCTTGATGGCATCGGCTGTTACACGGATGTGCTTGAGCTTGTCCGGCGTTTCGATGCGCCGTCCCCGCACCAGAAGGCGGTGGGAGTTGATGCCGTAGGGGGTGCAGGTCATCAGGGTGACGTAATCCTTACCGTCCACCACCTTGAGGTTGTCGGTCTCGGTGGGCAGTACAATGGAGATCTGATCCACCTCGTAGGTGAGCACGCGGTCCAGGATCGTGATGGTGAAGGTGTCGCCCACTTCCAGCTGGTCCAGATTGGTGAACAGCTTGGCGCTGGGCAGGCCGCGGTGAGCCGAAATGACCGCGTGGGTGCTGCCGCCGCCCACCGGCAGGCTGGTGCCCTCCAAGTGGCCTGCGGCGATCTGCAGCACACCATCGCTGGTGCCGTGGTAGATGGGCAGCTCCACACCGATCTTTTCAATGGTGATGTAGCCCATAATGCCGGTGCCGGTGACATCCAGCGTGGCGTTGTAGCTGGTGAACCGGTCGGCATGGAACAGCGCGTCCGGGTCGGCGGCGATCTGCGCATTGAACGCATCTGCCGCCTCGAAATAGGCGCTGTAGTCGGCATCGGTCAGATTGTCCACATCCTCGGCATAGGTGGCCACAGCACGGGACTGATGCAGCTGGTTGACGTAATCGCTGAGGGTGGGGTATAACATCACGGATAGACCCACGAAAAAGACGAGGATCAGGATGACGGTGCTTTTGTTCTTTTTCATGGGCTACTCCCTAATGTTATAAGGATAGGAGCGGGGGCCTTGCGGCCCCTTTGCTCCGGGTTCTGGGGGGAAATGGAGCTTACTTGTTCTCCATGCGCTTCTTGGTGACCAGCAGAACGATGGCCGCAACCATCAGGCCGCCGCCGACCACATAGAAGATGGTAGTGCCGATGCCGCCGGTGGAGGGCAGGGTAATGCCGCCGGCTTTTTTGTTGATGATGGTGGTGGACAGTTTGGAGCTATCAAGCTCAACATGATTTCCGTTGTGATTTGCTGTGATGGTCACAGGGGGGATCACAGAGCAGGGGGTGAAATCGGCAGGAGTGGTGGTCTCCTTCAGGTAGTAGGTGCCAGCGTCCAGACCTTTAACGTTGAACGTGCCATCCTCGGCAGACTTCATTTCAACAGCCTGTTTATTGGATGCGTTTTTGATGGGGTAGTAGAATTCGCCGTCTTGGTAGAGCTCCACTTCATTCTTATAATCCGCATCGCTGTACAGACGGAAGCCAACGTCCTTCAACTCGTTGCCCTTTTCAGCTGTATCGTGATACTTGGTGTTGTTCAGCTGGTAGGTGTACACATAGACTTCGCTTTCGGGAGTGTAGTTGGGAGTGTAGCCCCAGTATTCGCCGTCGGGTTTGGGGTTATTAGAGTACTGGAGCCGTACGCTGTTTTTGTTCTCGGCAGAGCCATTGACAGCGGCATTTTCGTTCAGGTGTGCAGTGTAGGTGACCGTAATAGTAGCGCCGTCATTCAAATCAAACCCTGCGTCTTTGGCACAGGCCTTAACATCAGGAATTTTTACCACAAGATAGTTTTGACTTTCAAGACCGATAGTATACTTCGAAGAATCGTTGGGGATAACATAGGCCTTGCCATTGGATTTAATGACTACACTATCGGGTCTGTCATAAGTAATGCCATCGGACAGGGTATCATGAAAGATAACCGAGTACTTATCATAGTAATCGTAAGCATGGCCATTGTTTTCGCTTTCGGGCAACTTAGCAATCAGCCTGAACTTGAACTCTTCGTTGATTGCATGGTCAGCGGAACTGCCCCAACCGTTATTGTCACCAGAAGAGCTTCCATCGTCGTTGTCGTAGACTTCCTTCTCAACAGTGGGCTTTACAACCTTAGGCGTAATTTGAACGCAATAGTGGTCTTTGTTAACCTTCAGCAGGAAGGAATTGTAGGCATGATAGGAATCGCCATCAGCGCTACTGCTAAAGGAGGAAGTATCAACGATCAGATAATAACCTGCCTCATCAAGTTCGAAGCCACCGGTGTGACCACCTTGTTTGACGGGTGTCGAGTCTCCATCCGAGTAGACATAGTTGCATACACAACGCGCAAAAGCGATGCTGTTATTATCGGAATCACTCCATTGGCTGATAACCGCAGCAGCTTCCTGAGGAGTGAAACTAGTTTCAAACTTATCGCCGATGGTAAGATCTTCCGTCAACTGCGCCAGAAACTCGTTAGGATGAGCGATGCTGCTGCCCCACTCAACGTGGGAAATCTTCGTATTGTCATCACTAACATCACCCTTGAAGATCTGGAAAGCGTCGTAACAGTGGTTTTTGTCGATGTCCTCCTCAGTGTCGTATGCAAACGCCGGGATCGCCATGGCGCACACCATGGCAACTGCCAGCAGTGCGGCCAGCAGCTTTTTGATTACTTTCTTCATCATGATTTGCGAAAGTCTCCTTTCAAGTTTTTCTGATTCCTATTTTCAGGGTCTGCTTCCGGCGCAGAATCAATTTTGCCGCCGTGTCAGGAAGGATGCAGGCTTTTTAACGTGCCCTCCTTTCGCGTCTGCGCTTTCTGCAAACCCCGCACACCAGAGCGGCAAGCATCAGCGCACCGCCGCCTGCTGTATACAGTTTGGTACCGGCCCCGCCGGTAGAGGGAAGTTCGTAGTCGGACGGATCGGCCTGACTGGTGATCACAAGGCTGTCGGTTTTTACCGACTTTTCGGCATCATCGCTGATGGTCGTGTCCAGAATCTTGATGTTATTGATTACTTCACCGTCAACAGCCGTTTCGCCAAAGTCCTTCAGCTTGACGGTGTAGCGGATAGAATAGGTGCCTGCGGCAATGGGGGAACCGGCAGAACCCAAGGTGATCTTGCGCTCACCATTATCATCTTCCCAAGTGATGCGGAGCGCTGTATCGTCTTCTTTCATGCTGAGCTGGAGCGAGTCTTCGACATATTCGGCGGTTACGCCGGTGGGCAGGGTCATGCTGTCCGCAAGCGTCAGCGGGCCGGCCTGTTCGTTCTTGACCACAAGCGTAACAGTGTAATCCAGGTAGGCATCGCTGCCATTGTAGCGCGGGTCCTTCACGCTCTGGTTAAGGTCATAGTTCTTATCGTCTTTTTTATCCTCATCGGGGGTTTCATCCGGGTTGATGGTGATATCAAGGGCGTAATCTTTGTTGACCTCGACCAGATTAAAGCCGCTGCTGGTGACCTCGCTCTGGTTCCACTGGAAATTGAAGGAAACGTTGCTGGTGACCTTGGCATCGGAAGTATCCGCGCCTGCGTCTGCCTCCTCTTTCTGCCGGATATAGTTTTGGTCGTACCGCAGCACGGCGTACCAGCAGCCGTCATTCCCCTTGAGCAGCCGGTAGCTGCCGCAGGTGTCATAATTGCCGGTATCTTCCAGTTTGCCGGAGATAAGCTCATCGTTCAGCACATCAAAGCTCTTGGGCAGCTTAACATGGACACAGTAGTCGTTTTCCTGGATCTCTTTGGCCGGGATATCTGTGACGGTAAGGCTGCTGTGCAAAAGCTCCGAAATGGTGGTGACGTTGGTATCCTCGTATTCAGTGCCATTCTTGCGCTGCACCTCCAGAGCAGTGAGGTAATCCAGTGCATCCAGACCTTTGATGGTGGTAATGGCATCTGCGTCATCTTTGACTTTGAAATCCGGCGTAGCAACGCCGTAATCGGCCTGCTGCGCATTTGCCACAGACACCAGCGTTGTTACCTGCGAAGCATTCAGCGTGACTTCAGCCACCTTGCCATCCACATCGCCGGAGATCACGGTCAGGGTGCCGAAATCTTCGTCCACATCGCTCACGATGCCAACGGTGCTGGCATCCACGGTATATTCCTCAATGTGGGGCGCGGTGTCGGTGGTGGCCGCAGCATCCATGGAGAGCAGGGCAATGTCGGCATCGGCGGAATCATCCTGCACCTGCAACGGCTGGCTTTCCGCGGCCACAGCCTTGGTCACGGTGCCATTGTAAATGACGATATCACCGGGCATTGCGGCATCAGACGGCAGATCACCGTCAAAATCCATGGCATAGCCGCTGCCGGTCTCTTTGTTGTACAGCGCGCTGCGCAGCTGGCTGTGCAAAGACAGCACGCTGGAAACCTGCGGGATAGCGCTCTGGGGGATATCGGCATATTTCAGGCAGTAGGAAAGGAACATCACGTCCCATGGGCCGTAGTCGTTGCCGTAGTCGTTGCCGTAGCGGGTGTAGTGGCGCACGGTCTCGCCGTCGGCATCGTCCAGCTGGAAGTTGCGCTCGCTCTGCTCATATCCCAGCTGGCTCTCGGCTACGGCCAGCAGGTCGTCGGCCCAGTTGCCGCTCAGCGTGGTGCCGGTCTGTGCCAGCCATTCGTCCTCGTCCTGCGTGCCGTCCAGCGGGTCGGACAGGCAGTTCACCGTGTGGTGGTGCTCCGGCAGGCCGCAGACCAGCACTTCCTCGTAGCAGGCATCGGTGTGGTGGTGCACCGGGGTCTCGGTCACAGGATCGACCACCACGGGCTTTGCGGCCACCGGCTCCTCAAACAGGGCCACCGGGTCATAATCGGGGTTCACTTCTTCTACAAGCTCGCCCTCTTCCAGACCGCACACCAGCTCATAGGTGGTGGTGTAGCAGCTGTCGTCGTGGGTGTGCTCGAATTTATCGCAGATGAAGGTGACACCATCCTCATCAAAACAGCTGTCGTCGTGGGTGTGCTCTTCTTCCAGGCAGGTCAGCTCCTGCACTTCCTGGTAGCAGTCGTCGGTGTGCTCATGGGGCACAAAGATGTACTCCGGCTCTGCGGAATGGGCTGCAATGCCGGGATCATCCGCATCCACGCCGGACGCATCATCATCCATGTCGAATGTATCATCAAAAGACATGCCGTCGTCCGTCATAGTGGCATTCCAGTCCTCCGGTTCGCCTTCCTCATAGCCGCACACCAGCTGCTTTTCATAGCAGGCAGCGGTGTGCTCGTGCTCCAACTCGCCGCACAGATATTCGGCCGTTTTGGCAATGCCCACGCCGTGCAGCTGCCAGTTCACGAACAGGCTGGTGGTAAGCGCCAGTGCCAGCAGCAGCGCAGTATAGCGTCTGGCGCGCTGGTGGTTCCGACGGAACTTTTTCTGATATTCTTTCACAATATCCCGCATGATTCCTAAACCTCCTTAGTGGATCAACGAGAAGTTGGACAAGGGCCATACCCGCAAAAAAACCTTGCCTACGATCTGACTTTTTTCCACACAGCCGATCACACTGCTGCGGCTGTCAATGGAGGTGGCCCGATGGTCACCCAGTACGAAATACCGGTTTTCCGGCACCTGATAGGGAAATTTGATGTCGCATTCGCCCAGAGCCAGTTCATCTACATAGGGCTCATCCAGCGTCTGGCCGTTCACAGTGACCACACCGTCCTCGTCCAGTTCGATCACATCACCGGGCAGGCCGATGATGCGCTTGAGCAGAAGCTTGTTCTGCCAGTAAAATCCGCAAAGGTCGCCGGTCTTCATGTCGCTGCCCTTGACCAGCAGAATGATGTCCCGGTCCTGCAGAGTGGGGTTCATGCTGTCGCCGGAGACCTGCAGCACCGGCAGAAACAGGGTGGCCAGCAGCACGGCAACGGCCGCGACCACCAGCAGCGTGTAGACCGTGCTGCGAAGCACCCGCATATAACGGCTGCGGTAGGCCAGACGTTCGCGCTCTGCTTCCACCTCTGCTGTGGATGGAATGGGCGTGAACCTGATCTTTTGCTCTTTCATTTGGCACGCTCCTCCGGCAGGAATTCCGTGCTGTGATAGCCGTCCAGCAGTTCGCTGGCCCGGCGGTCAAAAGCGGCCCGGCGCTGCTGGATCTCCTGCTGCGTCCGGGCAAGCATTGCCTTGCAGTCCGCTTCGGTCTGGGCGCGCTTGCGTGCGGCGGCTTCCGTTTCCGCGTCGCACTGCTGCTGGGTACGGGCCTTCAGGTTCGCAGCCTCGGTCTGTGCCTGTGCAAGGATCTGCTGGGCTTCGGCTTCCGCCTGAGCGCGCAGAGCACTGGCAGCGGCATCGGTGTTTTTGTTTGCTGCGAGCACCGATGTAACGTATTCATCAGCCGCAGCCTGCGCCGCTTCAAACACCTTGTTCAGCTCCAGTGCAGCCTGCGCAATGGAACCTGCGTTTTCAATATGGATCTGCCGTTCCTGCAGCTGGGCAGACAGGGCAGTGTTTTCTGCCCGGAGCTGGTCCTCGCTCTGCTTGAGCGCCAGAATGATCTCGACTAATTCGGTGCGGCGCATGTGCCGCAGTTCACGGTCTGGCATAATGATCGATTTCTCCCGCAAAAAGTGGTCGGATTAGGCGAACGAAAACTTTCGATAAATACGAAAATTTTCGCACCACAAAACCACATTTGATATATCAGTTTTCGGCGTGAAAGCGCCAGTTTGATGAATGACCTTCCACCTTATATGTTAGCACAGTATGCGTAACAAAAGCGTAACAAGAATGCCTTTTCCGTGCATTTTTTTGCCAAAGCCAAAGAAAAATTGTTTCTTTTGATGTAAACGATTAAAATGCGTTAAAAACAAAAAGAACCGTCCCCACAACGGAGACAGTTCTTGAAAAACAGATGAAAATAGAAGCCGGATCAGAAGCTCTTCAGCAGATCGCCCAGAGTCAGGAAGGACTGGTAGATCACGTTGACATTGTTGATGATGGAGCTTGCACCGGAGAAGATGCGGGCAATGGCGTTGAACACCTTACCGACATTCAGGAAGCTGTTGTAAGCGTCGCGGGCACCACCGTCCAGATAGACCATTTCCTCTTCGCTGATGGAGGCATAGTTTGCGGGCAGTTTCATAGTAGACATGGAGATTTTCCTTTCTATTGATAAAATTGATACAGTGTGTGGAAAGACTTAAATAAAGGCAGCCACGGCCAGCGTGGTGATCAGAGCACCGGCTACCGTCAGAACGCTCAGAATCGGGCCGTCATCGTATTCCTGCGCGGTCTGTTCCGGCTGAGCGGGCGTGGATGTGCTGGTGGAAGTGGTGGCATTTTTCACGGTCCAGTGTGCGTACACAGTGGTATCACCGGTAAACACCGTAGAGGTGCTGATTTTTGTGCCGCCCACCGGCTCGGTATACCAGCCGTCAAAGGTGTAGCCTTCCAGCGTAGGCTGCGCGGGCAGGGCACTGAGTTTGCCGCTCAGATTGGTGGTGACTGCCACAGCGGAGCTGCTGCCGCCCATGGCATCCAGACCAATGGTGTAGACCTGCGAATCCTTGTCTTCTGCGGCAAAGGCAGAGGGCAGTGCACAGCAGAGCAGTGCAGCGCTGAGCAGACCGAGGACCAGCATTTTCAAGATCTTTTTCATATGACTCCTCGCTTTCCTGACGAATTGGGATGTGGTGCCTGCCGGGAACGGAAACACCAGAACAGACCTCGATGTCCCCGCCATGAGGCAGTAGACGAAAAAGCCGGGAAGAGGAGGTTTATTCAATCCTATATTTACCACATGTAGCGTAACAAAAGCGCAACAAAATGGGCGTATTTTGTTGTTATGATGAAAAAAATTGGCTTTTCACAAATTGCAGGCTGCAAAAGGCGGCACAGAGCCGCCGCAAAAGCGGAAAAGTGGAACCTTCCCCTTGTGGAAAAACAAAGAATATGGTATAATATCTTGCACGATGCGCCATCGCCAAGCGGTAAGGCAGGGGACTTTGACTCCCCCATCGTAGGTTCGACTCCTGCTGGCGCAACCAAAAGCCCCGTCATCCTGAAAAGGCTGACGGGGCTTTTTGCATCACTTTTCCACAAAATGCGGCTGAACGGTGCAAAGCTCAGCGGCGGCGGATCTTTCTGGTGGGCTTGCGGCGGTTCCAGTTGTTCAAAAGGACCCACGCAAAGTAGATGATGATGGAAATAATACTCAGTGTTATTACAACTTTGAGATACAGACTGCCTAAGAATTCCTGAAAACGCGCCACAGTGAACAGCAGTGGGTTGCGGCTGACATCCTGCCCGGCGATCAGGTCCACCACGCCAATGGTCTCACCGGCAAGCTTCAGCTCCACGGTACCCACCACATCGCCCTGCTGGACAGGGGCACACACGGAATCCGGCAGGTGGAAATATTTCTGGGTCACGCTGCCGTCGCCGGTGGAAGGCAGCAGGGTCATCATGCTGTCGGCGGGATACAGCTGCAGGGAGCTGGTATCGGAGGAATACTTCACCGGGATCTCGGCCAGCGTAAGGTCGGTGTCCAGCGCGGCCTGAATGGAAAAGCTGTCGAACACCCAGTCCATCAGCTTCACGGTCTCGCACAGGGCCGGGCGACGGTTGGCGTAGCCGAAATCGTCGCAGGTGTCCGGGCTTTGCATCACGCAGAAAATATAGGTGGCACCATCCTTATTGGCCCATGAAACATAGCTCTGATTGCCACTGTCGCTTTTGAATGCGGTCACATCGCACATGCCGCCCTGCATGGCGCTGCGGTAGTATTTGCCGCCGCTGGATTTGCTCAGCGCGGCGTTCTGGCTGACCAGAACAGACGAAGAACGGTGTTTTTCTTTGGCGGGCATGGTAAAGCTGGGCGCACCGGAAACCTCCACAAAGGCATCAAAGCTCATCAGATAGCGCAGGATCAGGTACATATCCACGGCACAGGTCACGTTGCCGCTGCTGATGCCGCAGGCATCCGTCCAGGTGCTGCCGGTGGTGCCGATGCGCTGGGACAGGGTGTTCATCTGGCTCACCCAGCCCGCGAGGTCGCCGCCGGAAAGGGCATAAGCAAGGCCCATGGCGGCTTCGTTGGCGTTGCGGGTCAGCATGGCGTACATGGCTTCGCGGTAGGTAAAGGTCTCGTTGGAGCGCATATCGGCGTTGTTGGTGTTATAAACGTAATCCGAGATGGCAAAGGGCATCTGGAAAGTGTCGTCCAGATGGTCGGCATAGTTGGTCAGCAGCAGGGCAATGGTCATGTACTTTGTCAGACCACCGGCGGATACCTGCTTTGTGCTGTCCTTATCATAGACGATGATATTGGTATCGGTGTTGACGATATAGGCACTCTGTGCCTGCACCTGATAGACCGGGGTGGGGTCGAACATAGCCCCGGCGGGCAGCACAAGGCAGCTGAACAGGACCGCGAACGACAAAACCAGCGCAAAAATACGTTTCATGTGGACAATTCCTTTAAAAAGCGATAATATAAAACAACAGGCAGCACGGCACAGGTGCAGTGCGCCGGATAAGAACGAGATCACAGCGGAAGACTGTATTCTTTATAATAACAGGTTTGGCGGGGTGTGACAAGGCTTATTGTGCCGATTTCACATCCGGTCAGGGAGGACAGAAATGGTATATCTGACAGGGGACACCCACGGCGACATCGACCGCTTCAAGCACGGCAAGCTGCGCTGGCTGGGCAAACGGGATACCGTGGTGGTACTGGGCGACTTTGGCTTTGTGTGGGACGACAGCAAAGAGGAACAGAAAAAGCTGGATTGGCTGCGCAAGCGCCCGTATACCCTGCTGTTTCTGGACGGCAGCCACGAAAACTACGACCTTTTAAAGCAGTATCCCACCGAGGAACGCTTTGGCGGGAAGGTACAGGCACTGGGTGGCAATGTGTACCATGTGTGCCGCGGCAGCGTGCTGGAACTGGAAGGAAAAAAGTATCTGTGCTTCGGCGGTGCGGAAAGCCAGGATGTGGAGGATCGGGAACCCGGCGTGAACTGGTGGAGGGAAGAAATGCCTTCGGAGGAGGAATACGCTTTTTGTGAGGAGAACCTTGCAGCGTGCGATTACAAAGTGGATTATGTGCTGACCCACGATGCGCCAAGCAGATTTTTGGACTTTACCGCCCTTGCCAGCGGCGAGACCAACCAGCTGCACAGCTTTCTGGATAAAATTTTGTTGAAGCTGACCTACGACAAGTGGTTTTTTGGCTGCTACCATAAGGATACCCAGCTTTCCACCAAAAGCCGCTGCGTGTTCTGCGATGTGATAAGCATGGGCGAACGGCACGCAAAGCGTTCCGTTCGATAACAGGGGCCGCTGCACCAGCCGTGCAGCGGCTTTTGCATTTGCTGTTGCTTGTGCGCAAAAAACCTCCGGATCAGTTCATGGCTCCGGCTTTCTCGAACATCTGCTGCACCTGCTGTTCCAGCAGTGCGTGCTCCGGCGCTTCCAGCAGCGGGTCGTCGGCCAGCATGGCAACGGCTTCCGCCTGCGCAGCGTGCAGGGTGCGGGTGTCGTTCATCAGGTCGGCGATCTGCAGGGTGGGCAGGCCGTGCTGGCGGCTGCCGAAAAAGTCGCCGGGGCCGCGGGTCTCCAGATCGTACTGCGCCACCGCAAAGCCGTCCGTGGTGCTGCACAAAAATTTCAGCCGCTTTTGTACGTTTTCGCTTTGGTTGTCGCTGACAAGAAAGCACCAGCTCTCCGCTGCACCGCGTCCCACGCGGCCGCGCAGCTGATGCAGGGCGCTCAGACCGTAGCGCTCTGCGTTTTCGATCACCATTACGCTGGCATTGGGCACATCCACACCCACCTCAATGACGGTGGTGGACACCAGTGCGTCCAGCCGTCCGGCTTTGAAGTCCTCCATCACGGCAGCTTTCTCCTTGGGTTTGAGCTTGCCGTGCATCAGGCCTACCCGGCGCTCCGGCAGCAGGGCCTTGGCAATGTCCTCGTAGTAGGTCTTGACGGCGTTCAGCCCGCCATCCGGTGTGTCCTCGATGGCGGGGCAGACCAGATACACCTGCCGCCCGCGCCCGATCTCCTGATCGAGAAAATGGTAGAGGTCGCGCCGTTTTTTGCCGGTGATGCAGCGGGTCTTGACCGGTGTGCGGCCCGGCGGCAGCTCGTCCAGAATGGAGATGTCCAAATCGCCGTAGATGAGCAGGCCCAGCGTGCGGGGAATGGGCGTTGCGCTCATCACCAGCAGGTGCGGATTCGCGGCCTTTTCAGCCAGCATCCCGCGCTGCCGTACCCCAAAGCGGTGCTGCTCGTCGATGACGGCAAGACCAAGCCGGGCAAACTCTACGCCTTCGCTGAGGATGGCGTGGGTGCCCACCACAAGGTCGGCTTCGTCGTTCCGGATGGCGGCAAGGGTGGTGCGGCGTGCAGCGGCCTTCATGCCGCCGGTCAGCAGCGCCACCCGCATCCCGAAGGGGGCAAGCATCCGGTTCAGGCCTTCGGCGTGCTGGGTGGCCAGAATTTCTGTCGGGGCCAGCAGCGCGGCCTGATACCCCGCCCGGATACAGGCCCAGATGGCGGCGGCAGCCACCAGCGTTTTTCCGCTGCCCACATCGCCCTGCAAAAGGCGGTTCATGGAAGTCTCGCCCGCCATGTCGGC
>CDZO01005123.1_pt1 | contig 17320 bp, 10 predicted proteins | sample 480641 | NCBI WGS metagenome assembly CDZO01 (sample SAMEA3182088, study PRJEB8094) | gut metagenome | biome: human; feature: gut; material: Stool; isolation source: human stools | place: Canada | collected 2013-02-05
GTGGGCTGCATCAGCGGGTACATGGTGGTGACAGCCTCGCTTAAGGGAACCAGGTCAATGGAGGTGATGCGGTTCTTATCCACAGTTACCTTTACATTCACATCTTCGCTGCCAAGGGTCAGTGCCGCGCTGTATACGCCCGGCAGGTAGCCGGCAGGTTCAGCGGAAACGGAAACGTTGTCCTTCCCAGGCCGGAACATGATGAAACAGAGGGTAATTAAAAGGATGGCAAGGCCTACGAAGATTGCGGTGTAGATGATTTCCTTCATCCTTAGTACCACAATTTTGGTTTTAGAGCTCATAGTCAGGACCTCTAAGATAGTTTGTTAAAGCTTATGTTGCAGGGCGGGGAAATATGAGAAGTTTTCGTTGTCCCGTCTGCCGGAAGGAGAGAGAAAAGTGGCGTTGCAGTTTATATTGGGAGGAGCAGGCTCAGGAAAGACCAGAATGCTCTATGACCGGGTCATAAAGGAGTCCATGGAGCATCCGGAACAAAAGTACCTGGTTGTGGTGCCGGAGCAGTTTACCATGCAGACACAGAAGGAAATCATCCGTCTCCATCCCAGACACGGGATTATGAATATAGATATCCTCAGCTTTAAGCGTCTGGCTTACCGGGTATTCGAGGACCTGGGGGTCAGAATCCCGGTTGTGCTGGATGATATGGGAAAATCCATGGTGCTGCGCAAGGTGGCCGGGTTAAAGAGAGGAAAGCTGTCCCTCTACAGTGGGCATCTGGAGCAGACCGGCTTCATCGGCCAGCTTAAGTCCCAGATCTCGGAGCTGTACCAGTACGGTATCACACCGGATATGCTGAGGGACGTGCGGGGAGAGGCGGATTCTCCTCTTCTGGCCCAGAAGCTTGAGGACCTGGAGGTGATTTACAGCGGTTTCAGGGAGTATATAGAGAGCCACTATATCACGGCTGAGGAGATTCTGGACATCCTGTGCAGGGAGCTTCCAAAGTGGGAACCCCTCAAAGACAGCATCATTCTTCTGGACGGATATACCGGCTTTACTCCGGTCCAGTACAGGCTGGTGGAGCTGTTCCTGATGCACGCCAGGGAGGTGGTATGTACGGTTACCATTGATTCCAGGGAAAACGCCTACAAGGAGAGCAGTATCCAGCATTTGTTTTATATGAGCCGTCATACGGTGTGCCGCGTGGCCTCCATGGCAAAACAGCATGGAATCCCGAAAAAGGAGGACATAATCTGCAGCCGGCGTCCGGCCTGGAGATATGATGAGAGCCCGGAGCTGGATTTTCTGGAACAGAACCTGTACCGGTACTCCGGCAGGACCTGGGAGGGAAAGGAAGAGCGCATCCAGGTGTACAAGGGACGCAACCCGGCAGGGGAGGCTGCCTACGTGTGCAGCAGGATTGAGAAGATGATAAAGGAGGAAGGGATGCGTTACCGGGATGCCGCCGTCATTACCGGGGACCTTCCATCCTATGGACGGGAGCTGGCCCACCAGTTTGATGAGGCCGGGATTCCCTATTTCCTGGATGATAAGAAGAGTATTCTGGAAAATCCCATGGTGGAGCTGATACGGGCAGCATTAGAGATGGTGAAGGATTTCTCTTATGAGAGCGTGTTCCGGTATCTGAAAACAGGACTGGTGTATGAGAAGGCTGGGAGCACAAAGGAGAGGGCGTCGGCAGATACAGAGGAGAGAGCGGCGGCAGATACAGCGGCAGATACGTCCAGGGATGCAGGGGAAGCAGATGCTGAGAGCGGATTTGACGGTTCCAGGGAACATGCAGAGCAGATGACGGACCGGCTGGAAAATTATGTGCGGGCCCTGGGCATACGGGGGTGGAAGCGCTGGGATTCCTGTTGGGAACGGCAGTACAAAGGCGGTGAAAAGCTGAACCTGAAGGAGCTGAACCAATACCGCATGTGGATACTGGAGCCTCTGCGGCCTTTGCGGGAGGCATTTAAGGCAGAGGGAGCCACCATTGCCTCTGTGACGGCAGCTCTTCGCCAGTTCCTGGAGCACATGGAGCTGAGGGAAAAGCTGGAGGAGTACAGGGATTTCTTTCTGGAGCGAAAAGAGCCGGGGGATGAGAACCTGGCCAGGGAATACGGCCAGGTCTATGACCGCGTACTGGAACTGTTTGAGCGGCTGGAAGGACTTTTGGGCGCGGAAAAAGCGGATATGAAGAACTATATCCAGATTCTGGACGCCGGCTTCCAGGAAATCCAGGTGGGTGTGATTCCGGCCACGGTTGACCAGGTTATGGTGGGGGATATTACCCGAAGCCGTCTGGAAGCAGTGAAGGTACTGTTTTTCGTAGGAGTAAACGAGGGCACGGTGCCCCAGAGAAAGAACGGGGGAAGCCTTTTATCGGACCGTGACAGGGCGGCTCTCAGGAAAATGGATATAGAGCTGGCTCCCACGGTAAAAGAGGATGGCTGCATCCAGAAATTTTATCTGTATCTTATGATGTCAAAGCCCTCCCGACAGCTGGTGCTCACCTATGCCGGACTTACGCCGGACGGCAAGAGCCAGAGACCCTCCAACCTCATGGGAGAAGTGGGAAAGCTGTTTCCCGGAATGAAAACCCTGGACGAGCATTCCGTGGAATGGCCGGTGCAGACCGGGAGGGATGCCAGGGAGATGCTTATACAGGGGCTTCGGGGAATGCAGGAACAGGGGGAGGATGACAGGGAGCGGGAGGAAGCTGCCTTTATGCAGCTCTTCCAGCATTTTTATACATCGAAGGAGCACCGGGATAAGGTGAGGCAGCTGGTGGACGCTGCTTTTTATTCCTATGAGGAAAGGGGAATCGGACGGGCAGCTGCCAGAGCCCTTTACGGCAGGGAACTGCAGGGCAGCGTGACCCGGCTGGAGCAGTTCGCCTCCTGTGCCTACGCCCATTTCCTGCGGTATGGTCTGGAACTGATGGAGCGGCAGGAGTACGAGCTGGAGGCAGTGGACATGGGCAACCTGTTCCACCAGTCCATCGACAGATGCTTTGCCTCCATGAAGGACAGAGGGCAGGATTGGCGGGAGCTGACCGAAGAGGGGAGAAAGAGCCTTGTAAAGGAATGCGTGACCCAGGTAACGGAGGAATACGGCAACACAATTATGTCCAGCTCAGCCCGCAACGCGTATCTGGCAGGCAGGGTGGAACGGATTACGGACCGCACCATATGGGCCCTGGCAGAGCAGGTGAAAAAGGGCGACTTTGAGCCGGTGGGATTCGAGGTGTCCTTTTCAGCCATTGATAACCTGAAGGCCATGCGCATCGGCCTGTCAGAGGATGAAGAGCTGCAGCTTCGCGGACGTATTGACCGCATGGACCTGTGCAGGGATGAGGACCATGTCTATGTAAAGATTATTGACTATAAGTCAGGAACCACATCCTTTGACCTGGCTGCCCTGTTTTATGGATTGCAGCTTCAGCTGGTGGTCTATATGGATGCGGCGGTGGAGATGGAGGAGAGGAGACATCCGGACAAGGAGGTAGTTCCTGCCGGTATCTTCTACTACCACATAGGTGACCCGATAGCGGATAAGCAGGAAGGAATGGATGAAAGGGATATCGAAAAACAGATATTAAAGCAGCTCAGGATGAACGGTCTGGTAAACAGTGAACTGGATATTATCCGGCATCTGGACCGGGAGATAGAGAAGGAATCCGATGTGATACCCGTAGCGATCAAGGATGGTTATGTCCAGGAAAGCCGCTCGTCCGTGGCCAGCACCAGACGTTTTCAGGATCTGCGCCGGTTTGTGAACCGGAGGCTCAGGGAAGCCGGGCAGGATATACTGATGGGAAATGTGGACTTAAAGCCTTACAAACAGGGAAACAGGACAGCCTGCGACTATTGCCCCTACCATGCAGTGTGCGGGTTCGATACCAAGACAGCAGGCTATGGATACCGCAAGCTCAAGGGTCTTAAGCCTGAGGAAATCTGGGCGGAATTGGAATCTGAAGGAGACGAGGAAACAGATGGCAGTGAATTGGACCAGTAAACAGCAAGAGGTTATAGACAGCAGAAACAGGAACCTTCTGGTGTCCGCGGCAGCGGGCAGCGGTAAGACGGCCGTGCTGGTGGAACGTATCATCCGGATGATAAGCGAAGGAGACCGTCCCCTGGATATTGACCAGCTGCTGGTAATGACGTTTACCAATGCAGCTGCGGCCGAGATGCGGGAGAGGATAGGCGCCGCAGTGGAGCAGAAGCTGAAGGAACGTCCTGAGGACGAGCATCTGTGGCTCCAGGCAGCCCTGATCCCCCAGGCACAGATTACCACCATTGACAGCTTCTGCCTGAATATCATCCGCAGCCATTATAACAGCCTGGACATAGATCCGGCCTTCCGTATCGGGGATGAGGGGGAGCTGTCCCTTCTGCGGGGGGACTGTATGGGGGGAATGCTGGAAAACTGTTACGATGAGGCGGATGAGGAGTTTGGAAGGTTCGTGGAGCATTTCGGACGGGGAAAGTCAGACAGGGGAATCGAGGATGTGATTCTCCAGGCATGGCAGTTTTCCCAGAGCCATCCATGGCCGCAGGAATGGCTTGCAGCCTGTCAGAAGGAGCTGGAGGAGGAAAGCATAGGGGAAATGGAGGAAAGCCCCTGGATGGTGTTCCTGATGGAGGATGTGGCCAGACAGATGGCAGAGCTTTCCGGGCAGCTGGGGGAAGCCCTTGATGTGTGCCTGGAGGAAAACGGCCCCCTGGCATACGAGCCCATGCTCATAAGCGACAAAAATAAAATCGAGGCCATAGGAAGGGCCGCTTCCACAGGCAGCTTTGAAGCTCTGTATAACAGCCTGCAGAATATGAGCTTCGACCGTCTGGCATCCATCCGGAGCAAGGATATTGACGGTGATAAGAAGGCATTTGTAAGCGCATGCAGGGACCGGGTCAAGAAGGCCGTGGCAAAATGCAGGGAGCTCTACGGCCAGCAGAGTCCGCAGGAAGTAGTGGAAAGCATGAGAGGGACCAGAAGGGTCATCCGGGAGCTCTTAAGGCTTACAGGCATGTTCGACCAGGCATACAGGGATGCCAAGCGGGAGCGGAACGTGCTGGATTTTAATGATTTGGAGCATCTGGCGCTGGAGGTTCTGTATGTGCGGGAGGAAAACGGAAACGGGGAAGAAAGGGTTTCCCGCCTTCCGTCCCAGGTGGCAGACGAGCTCAGCCGGCAGTATGAGGAGATATTGGTGGACGAGTACCAGGACAGCAATTATGTCCAGGAAGCATTGATTACCAGCATTTCCAGGGAGCGGTTCGGTTATCCCAACGTATTTATGGTGGGGGATGTAAAGCAGAGCATATACAGGTTCCGTCTGGCCAGGCCGGAGCTTTTTATGGATAAATATGAAAAATATTCCAGGCAGAGCGGACCGTACCAGATGATTGAATTACAGCAGAACTTCCGGAGCAGGGAGTCTGTGCTGACCAGTGTCAATGATGTGTTTTATCAAATCATGACAAAGAATCTGGGAGGAATCACATACACGCCTGAGACGGCCCTTTATCCAGGAGCGGTATTTGAGGAAGTGAACAGGAAAACGGTTTGTGGCCCGGGGCTGGAAGAGGGGGAGTCTGACACGCAGGAATCCGGCCCTGTTTCCTTCCTTGCAGGAACGCCTACGGAGCTTCTCATGGTGGATACGGGCGCGGAAGCACTGAAGCAGCTGGATGAAGACTCCCTTGATTATACGGCAAAAGAGCTGGAAGCCAGACTGATTGCCGGAAGGATACGCCAGTTGGTAAGCCAAGGCCAGGGGATTTTGGTGTGGGACAAATCCAGGGGAGCTTACCGCAGGGCCCGTTACGGCGACATGGTTATCCTGCTCAGAAGCATGACGGGATGGTCGGAGGTATTTGTAAATGTGCTGATGAATGAAGGCATCCCGGCTTTTGCCCAGACCAGGACAGGATATTTCAACACGGTTGAGGTGGAGACGGTTCTCAGCCTTCTGTCTGTTGTTGATAATCCCATGCAGGATATTCCGCTGGCAGCCGTTATGCGTTCGCCCATTGTGGGGATGGATGATGAGGAGATGGCCTGGATGATGGCCGCCTACAAGCGGAATTCCAAAAAGGGCCAGGACCGGGGTGTATACGGGGCGTGGAGGCTCTGGCTGGAGGAAGGGCCGGGGCCGGAGGAAGAACTGAGGCCGGGAAAAGAGCCGGGGCAGGAGGAAGAACCGGAGCAGGAGGAAGGACTGAGGCTGGGAGAAGGGCCGGGGCAGGAGGAAAATCCTGACAGGGAAGAAGGCTTAATCACAGTGGGATTATGCAGCATACCGGCAGGGGCAGCCCATTCCATTTCCCTTAAATCCCTTAAGCTGTCACTCCTTATGGAACGGCTGCGGGGGGAGGCAAGGCATCTGCCTATCCATGAGCTGCTGTACCGGGTATACAAGGAGAGCGGATATTACGACTATGTATCCGCCATGCCGGCCGGGGAGACGAGACGGGCCAACCTGGACATGCTGGTGGAAAAGGCAGCTGCCTATGAATCCACCAGCTACAAGGGTCTGTTTCATTTTGTAAGGTACATTGAAAAACTGAAGAAATTTGATACGGATTTCGGTGAGGCCAGCGTGGCCGGTGAGCAGGACAATACGGTGCGCATCATGAGTATTCACAAGAGCAAAGGTCTGGAATTCCCAGTGGTATTTCTGGCTGGCCTGGGCAAGCGTTTTAACAAGCAGGATGCGTACGGACAGATTCTTCTGGATGCGGATTTAGGGGCAGCGGCAGATTTCCTGGACCTGGAGCTGCGGGTCAAGGCGCCGACTCTTAAAAAGCAGGCATTGAAGCGCCGGATGGAGCTGGAAACAATGGGGGAGGAGCTCAGGGTCCTTTATGTGGCCATGACCAGGGCCAAGGAAAAGCTGATTATGACAGCCGCGGATAAGTCGCTGGAGAATAAGCTGGGAAAATGGAAGGACATTCCCCTGTCCCAGGGCCAGCTGCCCTATACCATACTGGCTTCAGCCAATTCCTGCCTGGACTGGCTCCTTATGGCCCAGCCCGCAATTCCTGCCTCCCACATGGAAATGCGCCAGATTCAGGTAAAAGATCTGATTGGCGAGGAAATTACCCGGCAAATCATACGGAAGATGAAAAAGGAAGACCTTCTGAACCTGGATGGGGAGAAGGTGTATGATGCAGCATTTGGAACACGTCTCAGAAAAGCCCTGGAATATGAGTACCCTTATGAATCAGATACCGGACTGTACGCCATGGTGTCTGTATCCGAGCTCAAAAAACAGAGCCAGATAGGACGGGCAGAGGATGCCATTGGCACGGACCGTGACAATCTGGAGGGGGCAGCCCTTGGTGAGCTGACGGCGCTGAGGGGAAAACAGGATGTGGCAGGCTCCGGATTCAGGGAATCAGGAGAACAGAATAAACCATCTTCATCCGGCCCGAACCGCGGAGCTCTGCGGGGAACCGCATACCACGCGGTTCTGGAGCATATCCGGTTCCATGAGATACACAGCCTGTCAGAGGTAAAGCCAGTGGTGGATGACCTTCTGGAGAACGGATTTCTGGACCAGGAAGCCCGTGACTTTATCAGTCCTAATGTCATATGGAATTTCCTGTCCAGTCCCTTGGGAACGCGTATGGCGAAAGCACAGGCAGAGGGACGCATCCATAAGGAGCAACAGTTTATCATAGGCATACCTGCCAGGGAAATGGGCCTTGGTGATTCCGACGAGCTGGTGCTTATCCAGGGAATCATCGACGCCTATCTGGAGGAAGAGGACGGACTGGTCCTCATTGACTATAAAACAGACCATGTGCCGGAAGGAAGTCCGGAACAGGGGGCAAAGATGCTGGCAGAGCGCTACAGAGTCCAGCTGGACTATTATGAGCGCGCATTGACCCAGCTGACTGAGAAACATGTAAAAGAGCGCATCATTTATTCCCTTGCGCTTCAGATGAGTATAAACGTATGAAAGAAGGAATCAGGATGAATCAGAAAAGAGAAATAAGAACCGTATCCCTCATTGGACTGGGAGCCATTGGCTGTTTCCTGGCCAGTCATCTGGGGCCTCTGATGGGAGATAATCTGCGTGTGATTGCAGGGGGCAGCCGCCGTGAACGTCTGGAACAGGAAGGCGTCATGGTCAATGGGGTCCGCCACCATTTCAACATCGTATCCCCGGAGGAAACCTGCGGTCAGGATTATCCGGATTTAGCTATTATCATCACCAAGTTTCCTGCCCTGTCCCAGGCTTTGGAGGACATGAGAAACCAGATTGGGCCGCATACCCTTATCATGGCTCCGTTAAACGGGGTGGAGGCAGAGGAAAAGGTGGCAGCGGTATTTGGATGGGATAATCTGCTGTATTCCCTGGCAAAGGTAAGCGTGGTCATGAAGGACGGGTGCGCCTCCTTTAATCCAAAGGCTGCCCGGATTGAAATGGGGGAGAAGTACAATGAAACGGTGTCCCCCAGGGTACAGGCTGTGAAGGAGCTGTTTGAGGGGGCGGGCATACGTACCGTTGTTCCGGAGGATATGGAGCGGGCCATCTGGTATAAATACATGTGTAATGTCAGTGAGAACCAGAGCGCCGCTGTCCTGGGCATCCCCTTTGGAGCCTGGAGCGTCAGCGCAGATGCCAATTTTATCCGTGAGAAGCTGATGCGGGAGGTCATAGCCATTGCGCAAAAGAAAGGAATCGACCTCTCGGAAAAGGATATGGAAAAACAGGCCAGCGTGCTTAAGGACGTGCCTCCTAAAAATAAACCGTCCACCCTCCAGGACATTGAGGCAGGCCGCAAGACCGAGGTGGAAATGTTCGGAGGCACCATCATCCGTATGGGCCGTGAGCTGGGAGTGCCTACGCCTTATAACGAAATGTTCTACCATGGAATTAAGGTGCTGGAGCAGAAGAATGAGGGGTTGTTTTAAAGGAAAATGCGGTGTCCGCTAAGAGGGGAGTGGAAGATGGAATTAAGGCAAATAGAGTACTTTTCCGCGGTAAACAGATACAAGAATTATACAAAGGCAGCACAGGAGCTGCATGTTTCCCAGCCTACAATCAGTGTGGCAATCCAGAAGCTGGAAGATGAGCTGGGGATAAAGCTGATGGAGAGGGATAATAAAGGAATCCGCATTACCGGGGCAGGGGAAATATTTCTTGCAAAAGGTGAAAAAGTTCTGGATGAGATAAGGGATCTGGAGGAAATCATGGAAGATTTGAAGCCTTCCGGCAAAAAGCATCTGAAGGCTGCATTCCCTTCCACGGTGGGATCCTGGCTGTGGAAGGTGCTTCTCAGGAAGTTTCCAAAGGAATATCCTGACATTGAACTGGAACTGTCTGATTTGGGAACTATGGATATAGTGACATTGTTAAAGCAGGAAGAACTGGAAGTGGGGTATGGGGTAATTGACCTGATTCATGATGATGAGATTGAATCCAGGGCCATACGGGGCGGAGAACTGAAAATGATTGTATCCTGCAGCCATCCCTTTGCCTCCCAGCCCATGATATCCATTGACATGCTGGAAAATGAGCCGATTATCATGTACCGCATGGGCTCTACCTATACGGAACGCCTGCTTTTGGAAAACATGAAGAGGGCGGGGGTACACCCATCCCTGCGTTATGTCAGGGAACAATCCACTGTGTTTGACATGGTAGCCCAGGAATGCGGAATTGCCGCTGTGCTGGATGACCAGGTCAGTGCCATCAGGGACAATCCCAAGATAACCGCAAAACGGTTTGCCCGGCCAATTGAGTTTGAAACAGGGCTGATGTGGAACCGTAATAAATACCTTTCGGGCAGTGCCAGGAAGTTTATTGATTTTATTGGAAGATATCAGGATAAATAAATACCGCTCTTAACCGGATAATAGCCAAAAACTATCGTGCCATAGAAAGTATGAATTTCTCATGGGCGGTAGTTTTTTTTATAATGGAAAAAAACAGGAAAGAGGTATTTTTATGGAGTATCGTGTGGAACGGGATTCAATGGGGGAGATGAAGGTGCCGGCAGATGTGTACTGGGGCGCGCAGACACAGCGAAGCTATGAGAATTTCAGGATAGGGAGTGAAAAGATGCCGCCGGAGCTTATCCGGGCATTGGGAATGCTGAAAAAAGCAGCGGCAATGGCCAACTACAACCTGGGAAAACTGGATCTCAGACGCCGGGACCTGATTATAAGGGTATGTGATGAACTGGAGGAAGGACGGCTGGACGGGAATTTTCCGCTTTCGGTCTGGCAGACGGGAAGCGGGACCCAGACCAATATGAATGTAAATGAAGTGATTGCCAACAGGGGAAACAGGCTGGCGGGAGAAAGCATGCTTCACCCCAATGACCATGTAAATATGTCTCAGAGCTCCAATGACGTATTTCCATCTGCCATGCATCTGGCCGCAGTTATGTCTATGGAGGACCGGCTTCTGCCTGCGCTGTCAGGGCTTACCGGGACGCTGAGGAGACTGGAAGAAGAAAACCGGGGAATCGTAAAAACCGGCAGAACTCATCTTCAGGACGCGACACCTATTGGATTTTCCCAGGAGATAAGCGGATGGAGGGAAATGACAGAAAAGGGGAAGTCTATGATAGAAGCATCCCTGCCCGGACTAAGGGAGCTGGCTCTGGGAGGCACGGCAGTGGGAACAGGGCTGAATACGCCCCGGGGATTTTCGGAGGAAGCAATAAAAATATTGTCTGAACTTACCGATAAACCCTTTATACCGGAAAAGAACAAATTCCACGGACTTTCCTCCAGGGATGCCCTGGTATTTGCCCATGGGGCCCTGAAGGCACTGGCGGCTAATATGATGAAGATGGCTAACGACATACGGTGGCTTGCCAGCGGGCCCCGCTGCGGCCTGGGAGAGATTACAATTCCGGAAAATGAACCGGGAAGCTCCATTATGCCGGGCAAGGTAAACCCTACCCAATGCGAGGCCATGACCATGATAGCGGTACAGGTCATGGGAAATGATACGGCCGTGGGGCTGGCAGCCTCTCAGGGGAATTTTGAACTCAATGTGTTTATGCCGGTGTGTATTTACAATTTTCTGCAGTCAGTAAATCTGCTTGCAGATGGAACAGACTCCTTTTGCAAAAACTGCGTGTCCGGAATAAAGGCCAACCGGGAACGGATGGACTGGAATCTTCACAATTCGCTGATGCTGGTCACTGCACTGAATCCATATATAGGATATGACAATGGGGCTAAGACAGCAAAGAAAGCGTACAGGGAGAATATATCCCTGAGGGATGCCTGCGCAGAGCTAGGTTTTATGAGCAGGGAACAGTTTGCTCAGGTCATTCGTCCTGAAGCCATGATTTGATATTATTTTATCAGGATAGATAGGAACTATGGTTCCATTAATCATTGATATTGTACAGATTCCGGTACAATAGATATAATAAATATAACTTATCCGGCCGGGTAACAGAGAAACAGATAAAAGAATGAGGGGAAAACATGACAGAATCAAAGCGGGATTATGCAGCGGAAAGTTTAAAAATGCATTATGAGAAGAGAGGCAAAATAGCGGTGGTTTCTACGGTTCCGGTCAGGACACGGGAGGACCTGTCACTGGCGTACACACCCGGCGTGGCGCAGCCCTGTCTGGAAATTCAGAAGGATGTGGAAAAATCGTTTGATCTGACTAGAAGATGGAACATGTGCCTGGTGGTTACGGACGGAACAGCTGTACTCGGGCTCGGCGACATAGGACCGGAGGCGGGAATGCCTGTGATGGAGGGCAAATGCGTTCTGTTTAAAACATTCGGGGATGTAGATGCCTTTCCACTCTGTATTAAAAGTAAGGATGTGGATGAAATCGTAAAAACCATCCATCTGATTTCAGGAAGCTTCGGCGGAGTTAACCTGGAGGATATCTCGGCACCCAGATGCTTTGAGATAGAGAGACGGTTGAAGGAAATCTGTGATATTCCTATTTTCCACGACGACCAGCATGGAACGGCAGTGGTCACTCTGGCAGGGCTTGCCAATGCTTTGAGGCTGGTGGGAAAAAGGCCGGATCAGGTCAGGGTGGTTTTGAACGGGGCAGGAGCGGCAGCCATATCCATCACAAAGCTTCTGCTTACATATGGAATAAAGGACGTGACATTATGCGACCGTACCGGAGCTGTGTACAAGGGACGGGAACAGGGCATGAATGCCGTCAAGGCGGAGATAGCAGAAATCACCAACCGGGAATGCCGCAGAGGCACTTTAAAAGAAGTAATCGTAGGAGCCGATGTGTTTATTGGTGTCAGCGCCCCAGGTACCCTGACAGAGGAGATGGTGGCCTCCATGGCGGGGGATGCGATTATATTTGCCTGCGCCAATCCTACGCCGGAGATTTATCCGGAGCAGGCAAAAGCAGCAGGGGCAAGGGTTGTGGCAACCGGCCGCAGTGATTATCCCAACCAGGTAAATAACGTCCTGGCCTTTCCTGGCATTTTCCGCGGTACATTTGACGTCAGGGCAAGAGACATCAATGACGACATGAAGATAGCGGCAGCAAAAGCCATTGCCGGTCTGATATCAGAGGAAGAGCTGACGGAGGAATATGTGATTCCCGCTGCTTTTGATGAGCGGGTGGGAAAAGCAGTGGCAGAGGCGGTTGCAAAGGCGGCAAGGAAAAGCGGAGTTGCGGGAAAATAGAGAAAAACAGAACAGGAGAGATTAGGATGGCATCATTTGTTATAGATTCAGATATGTTTAAGGACCAATATGGAACACCGGAAATGAGGGCGGTATTTTCAGATGAACAGCTTATGCAGAACTGGCTGAATGCATGGGTGGCGCTGGCAGAGGCGGAAACGGAGCTGGGAATTGTGCCGAAGGAGGCAGGTGAGCATATCCGGAAGTGCGCAAAATGGGAAAATATGAATATGGATGAGGTGCGAAAGGGTTTCTTTGCAACGTCGCATCCGCTGATGCCCCAGATACGCGGATTTGAAAAGGTGTGCGGAAAGAAGGCCGGAGGATACATCCACTGGGGGGCAACAACCCAGGATATCATGGATACGGCCGTAGTACTGCAGATCAAGGACGCTCACAGGATACTGACATCCCAGGTAAAGGAACTGCTGGGGCTCTGTCTGAAACGGGCAAAGGAGAACCAGAATCTGGTTATGGCAGGCAGGACCCACGGACAGCACGCAGTCCCCATTACACTGGGATATAAAATAGCCATCTGGGCCGATGAATTCGGAAGGCATTTGGAACGCCTGGAGGAGGGAAAGTCCAGGTACCTGGTGGGCCAGCTGGCAGGGGCGGCAGGCACGCTGGCATCACTGGGAGACCAGGGCTTTGACGTACAGGAAAGATATTGTAAAAACCTGGGACTTAGTGTGCCGGTCACAACATGGCATGTGGCAAGAGATGGCTTTGCAGAGTTCGCCTCAACGGTTGCAATGATTGCGGGAACAGTGGGAAAGATTTCCAATGAATTCATAAACCTGGAGCGCACGGAAATATGTGAATTGGAGGAGAGCTTTGCCATGGGAAAGGTGGGCTCCAGCACCATGCCTCATAAAAGGAATCCCATGGTATGTGAAAATATATTGGCCACGGTCCGCATCGTGCAGGCCAATGCTGCCTTAAGCTTTGGAGCCATGATTCAGGAGCATGAGAGGGATATGTCGTTTTGGCAGACAGAATGGAGTTATATTCCACAGATATGTATTATGTTGGACGGAGCGATTGCCATGCTGAAAATCATTCTGGAAAATATGATTGTGCATGAGGACAGGATCCGAAAGAATCTCTATATGACAAAGGGCCTGATTGTATCAGAGAGGGCTATGTTAAACCTGGGCCATTATCTGGGGAGGCAGAATGCACATGATGTCATTTACGACGGCTCCATGAAAGCGTTTGAGGAGGACAGGATGCTTTTGGATGTTTTGCTGGAGGATTGCCGTGTCACCAGTAAGATTAACAGGGAGACACTGGAGGAACTGCTGGAGCCTGCAAATTATGCGGGCAGCAGCGCGGCCTTTGTGGACCGTGCCATGGAACGATGGGGAGATGTGGGGTAATCTATGAATATTGGGATTGTAGCATTATTGATACTGGTTGCGGTGATCGCCATTGGTTTTTTCAGAAAGCTGAACGTAGGGGTATTGGCCATGGCTGCCGCGGTTATTCTGGGATATGTCAGCGGGGATTATACCACAAAGGAGATTGTGGCTGGTTACAGTTCCTCGCTTTTCATCACGTTGTTCGGCCTGACCCTGTTGTTTGGAATCATTACCACCAACGGCTGCCTGGAACAGGTTATGCGCCGGCTGATCAATGTATTCGGAAAGATGGTGTGGATGGTGCCTGTCATTCTGTTTTTGTCAGCATGGTGTGTTTCGGCTTTGGCAGGAGGCTTTGCAGGCCTGGCATTTATATGCGGCATTACGATTCCCGTTATCCATGCCACTGGTTATGACCCGCTAATGCTTATGATTATAGGAAATGCAGGAGCGCAGGCCGGAAGGTATACCAGGGTGTCACCGGATGGAAATATTGTATTAAATCTGCTGGCAAAACAGGAAATAGACGGGGGCCTCATGTCTCTTACAATCAATATGACCATTGCCATGTTTATCATTGCATCCCTGGCATTTGTCTTTTTCAGGGGCTATAGGACAAAGAAAACAGGGACTGTACGTCTGGAGATAGAGCCGCTGTCCCCAAAGCAGTGGGTGGCCCTGGGAGGACTTGTGGTAATGATAATCTGCATCATGGCTCTGGGACTGGATTCCGGTCTGGTGGCATTGACAGTCTCCGTTTGTCTGATTGCGGCAGGTGTGATTGATGAAAAGACAGCGTTCCACTCGGTTCCCTGGAATACCATCATCATGGTAACAGGCGTGGGCGTACTAATGAATATGGTTATAACATCCGGAGGAATCGAGATATTGACTAAGGTTATCGCGGCCTTCACGAATTCCGTGACAGCGTCCGGGGCGTCCTGCATGACGGCGGGCGTTATGTCCTGGTTTTCCTCCACACTGGGAGTGGTGGTGCCGACCCTGACTCCAACGGTGGGGGAACTGGTGGAGGAGATAGGCGGAAGTCTTACCCAGATAGGCCTGTTAAGCGCTATGCTGATCGGTTCCAGCAGCGCGTGTTTCAGCCCGGCATCCAGCGTGGGAGGGTTGATTATCTCATCCATAGCAGGCGATCCTATTCTGCGGGATGAGTTTGACAATGAAAAGGCATTTGCCACCATGTTCCTGTGGTCGGTGGCAATGGTGGCGGTTTCCTCTTTGCTGGCATTGGCCGGTATTTATAATATCTTTCATTGATTGGATATAAGATGGTTTAAATAAGAATTGAAGACAGGATGTGAAACGAAAGACGGATGGAACGAGGAGAGGTCCATCCGTCTTTCATATCATTTTTTATTCTCTGGGCTTTTTATCGTCTGTTTCTATGCTTTGCTTACAGCCTGCCTATATAGCCACAGGAATCTTCTCGCTAAAGGTGTGATACTGATAATGTTCCAGCCGGAAGCTGTCAGTGGTGAACTGATAGAAATTCTGGATGGAAGTGTCCATGGACAGGGTTGGACCTGGGTAAGGCTCCCGTTTCAGCAACTCCTCCACCATCGGTATATGCCGGTCGTAGATATGGGCGTCTGCAATAACATGGACCAATTCGCCGGGTTTCAGGCCGCTTACCTGCGCCAGCATGTGGAGCAGGACCGCGTACTGGCATACGTTCCAGCTGTTGGCTGTCAGCATGTCCTGGGAGCGCTGGTTTAAGATACCGTTCAGGGTATTACCGGAGACATTGAAGGTCATGCTGTAGGCGCAGGGATAGAGGTTCATCTCGCATAGATCATGGTGGTTGTAGATATTGGACATGATCCGGCGGCTTAAGGGATTGTGCTTCAGGTCATACAGGATGCGGTCTACCTGGTCAAAATCCCCTTCCTTATAATGGTGCTTTACACCCAGCTGGTAGCCGTAGGCCTTGCCTATGCTGCCGTTCTCATCTGCCCATGAATCCCAGATGTGGCTGTTCAGGTCATGGATGTTGTTGGATTTTTTCTGCCATATCCACAGAAGCTCGTCCACCGCCGACTTAAAGGCAGTGCGCCGCAGGGTGATGACGGGAAATTCCCTGGTAAGATCGTAGCGGTTCACGATGCCGAAGCGCTTGATGGTGTGGGCCGGGGTGCCGTCCTCCCATACCGGACGTACGTCATAGTCTGTATCCCAGACGCCGTGTTCTAATATATCGTTGCAGTTTTGTATGAATATCTGGTCTGCGTAGCTCATGTTCATTGTCCTCCATTTTAAATATGGAATCATTATAACAGAGGACACCTTTTCTTTCAAAGGGTTTCATGATATAATCGGTCAAGACCGGTGATCGGGACAGGGATAAACAGATACCTGGAAGAAAATGGGAGGTATTCACACATGAATCTGATTGTTGCAGTGGATGAGAAATGGGGAATAGGTAAGGACGGCGGTCTCCTTGCGCATCTCCCTGAGGATATGAAGTATTTCAGAGAGACCACCAGTGGCAGGACCGTGGTCATGGGACGCAGGACCCTGGAGAGCTTTCCCGGTGGAAAGCCCCTGAAGAACCGCGTAAATGTGGTTTTGTCCAGAAATGAAGCGTATTCTCCTGAGGGCGTGCAGGTGTACCATAAGGCGGAGGATGTGCTGGAGGCATTAAAGGACTGTAATGAGGATGATGTGTTCATTATCGGCGGAGGCATGATATACAGGGAGTTTCTTCCCTACTGCAATAAGGCATATGTGACCTACATCCACAGGACCTTTGATGTGGACACGGATTTTGAAAATCTGGATCAGGATGAAAACTGGAAACTGGAGTCGGTCAGCGATGGCAGGGAGCATGAGGGCATTTCCTTTGAATTCAGAATATACAGAAGGGTAAGGTGAGGGAATATTGAATCTTTGCGTGACAGCGGACAGGCATTGGGCCATCGGCAAGGACGGCAGGCCACTGGTGACGATTCCGGCCGACCGGCAGATGTTCCTTAAGGAGACGGTCGGCAAGGTGGTGGTCATGGGGCGCAGGACCCTGGAGGGACTGCCGGGAGGACAGCCCTTTGGAAACCGGGTAAATATTGTCCTGACCCATGATATGCAGTATAAGGTAAAGGGCGCAGTGGTCTGCCACAGCCTGGAGGAGGCGCTTAAGGCGCTTAAGGATTACGATGAAGATGATATCTATATCATAGGAGGGGAGAGCATTTACCGGCAGTTCCTTCCCTATTGCACAACGGCCCATGTGACCAGTATTGATTATACCTATGACGGGGATGCATATTTTCCTGACTTGGAAAAGGAAGAGGGATGGTATTTGGCGGAAGAGG
>CDZO01027834.1_pt1 | contig 16576 bp, 22 predicted proteins | sample 480641 | NCBI WGS metagenome assembly CDZO01 (sample SAMEA3182088, study PRJEB8094) | gut metagenome | biome: human; feature: gut; material: Stool; isolation source: human stools | place: Canada | collected 2013-02-05
AGTAAATCTGACACCTTTTTTCCCCCCATATTCATCTGTCTTGTGAATTTTGTAGCCTCATTATAACCCGCACGTCACAACATGTCAAGTGCCACTTTCATGTTGCACGTGGTTTGTACAATTAATGAACATCGTTCATCAATGCGCTGTCAGTTTGACAATGAGTAAGGCGGCCAAAATGATCGCCATAAACAAGCACACAACTATCTGCTCCTCATGCATCTTTACGTCTATCCTCCAAGTAATCCATCTATTTTTCCCAATTCTCATATTCTTCATCAGAAATTTCTCTTTTAATGGGTTTAGGATATTCGCTTTCATCATCCAACCAAACATGCTTCACATGATGCACTGCCCAGTCGAACACGCAGTACATGATATACCAATTCACCACGGTAACCAGCACTGCCACCACGATAACGCCGATCACGAACCACGCGAACATAGGAATCCCCAGAAACATGTCAATTCCTCCATTCACCCTTCGACTTATCCCTACAACTGTATTATACAACAAGCAAGTGATAATTTTTGCGATAATTAGATTTAATGAACAACGTTCATTTATTACCGCTCACCAGACACATAATAGCGATACCTAACATAGTGCCCACTACAAGTGCAATATAATGCGACAGCATCTTACCCCTCCCATCTAAGCCAACAGTTCCAGCTCCTATAATACCCGCCGGTCGATATCTCGTTCCCGGTCTGGTCTCCCGGCTGCCCTCCGGCCACGCCCCCGAACTCGTTGATATGCGCGCCCACGAGCATACCGTCTCCGAGATACAGCTCCACGTGCCCGGTGCCCGCCGATATGTCGCCCTCGAACAGAACGATATCCCCGCGCACCAAGTCGGACGCTGCCGGGTTGCCGTCGTACCTCTTGAACCCAAGCCCCGTGAACACGCTGGACATGTTGTAGGTGGAGGGGGAGGGGAACGGAACGTCCCATCCGTTCTCGCGGAACGCCCAGGACACAAGGCTCGAGCAGTCGAAGTCCACGCCGCCGTCCCGCGTCGGCTGGTCGTAGCCATGGGAGTTATCGTCGGCGATCCCCACCGCCCACAAACACGCGCCCTCAACGCCCGATCCTCCAGGTGCCACGCTTCCCGATCCGGAGTTCAAGTTCTGCGCGCTGATCTTGGTGAACATGGTCGTCTTCGTCCATGAGTGGCGAGTGCGGTTAAGCACGTATACGTTGTTCTCCCACGTGCCCTCGTTCTTGAAGCGGTAGAAGTCAACATCGTTGAAGTATATATAGCCGTCGTTTCCGATGGTTCCTACGTAAGCGTTCTCAACGCCGCCTTGCTTGGTAGCGCTGATTATAACCGGCTCAGCCATCAGCAATACCTCCCCAACTGTTTCATGCACTTGATGAACTGTCGTAGATGGTACTGCGCTTCTTTGCCAATTTCCGGGTCGGAAACTTCCAGCTGTTTCTTTCCAGTATCGCAAATTCGTATCTGAACCGTTGCAGCAATATACATGTCAGTTTCCACCGCGTATTTAACATCATCTATGGTATATACGTTTTCTTCGATAATCTGCACTGTATCTACCATATCGCCATTTTTAGTAGTGATGATCATAATCCCATCCTAACAATATCCCTGAACCAGTTGTTGAGCTTCATAGACTCGTATCGCACGCACCCCATGTCGTAAGCCTTCTTCAAGTTAGCCAGATGGGGTGAGGATTTGAAACCTTTGAGCAGCAGAGTGTTCGGCTCATGGTCTTCCGTCGTGGCGGCGAACACGTGGCGGCACTGGCGGTCGACGTCTTCCGACACGTAATAGCAACCGTTTCGGTTGTCGCGCCATATTCCGATAGCATCGTCGTAGTAAAGGAGCGTGAACTGGTATTCGGCATTCTTGCCCTTTCTCGCGATGAACTTCGGATTGTCGCGCAACCACTTGTTCTCGGCCGCATAGGCCGCATAGTCGCTGCCCGCTATCGCCTGGTAGAAGCGCGTGCCCTTCTTCGCCTCGATCAGCTCGGGGGGCGCTACCATCTGCGTCAGGAACTCGCCTCGCCTCCATACGTCCGTCTTGTAGGGAAGCTCCAACTTGAAGTAGTCCATATAGGGGTTCGCCGAGGTCACCGCGTTTCCCCAGAACATGCAGGTTACGTCGTAATCACGCGAACCGGGTCGCGCGATGGTTTCGTAAAGCTCCAAGAACGCCGTCACCTCGTCGGGAAGGTACGTTTGGAACCCCTTGTCGATGACGAACTCGTCGAACAGGATCGTGTCCACGTTGTCCAGCGCATCGGACTTTAGCTTGCGCGCCGTTGACAGCGCTTGCGCGTAGCCGCATATCTCCTTGTCGATATGCAGGATGTTGGATTCAGCCCAGAGCGCGTGTCCCGGGAACTCCTTCTGCACGTGGTTGAAGAGCCGTCCGTCCTTGCGGGTGGTCAGGTTTTTGAGCTCCTCTTCGGTTCGTCGAAGATACATGAAACGCTTTCCCGTGCGCATGTAGCGCTTGACGTAGTGCTGCAACCCGGTGTAGGTTTTTCCAGCACCGCGAATACCGTACACGAAGTTGAACAGGCAGTTGTACGACAGCGTTTTTGATATGTCCCAGTATTTAGCCATTAATCCACATAATCCGTATATAGAGTCAGCCCTATGTCGAACGGGTATTCTTCATTATCGTTGAACGATACTATCCATTCATAGGGAGGGTCAAAATTTGCATCAGGGATTAGTGCGTTCGTATTTTCGCGCATGATTTCCTCCTTTGACTTGAGAATTTCCCTCGACTGATAGAGCGCCGCCCTCCATCATGCTGTGCAAGCGGAGGGCGGCTAGTCAAAGGGCGCTAACCGAAAAGACTATCACAGAGGGGGCTGTTCTCCGTATGCGCCCGTGCCCGTTTCACCGGGGGCCCCACAGACGCAGAAGATAGCTTGCTTTCCGGCGCACAACCATCATACATCACTTCTCTTCGATTGTCACGCGGAATCTATCGTTTTCCAAAACCGACTGGCCGATCGGTTCAGACGGCGCACCCGTTGACGGGACACCCGCGTAAGCCATCCACGCGCCGACGCTTCCGAAGAAGCGATTCACGTCCAGGTTGCCCGCGTATCCGGGCACCTGGCCGTCCGACGCGTACTGCCAGCACCCCACAAGCCCGTCCGTCTCCGGAGGCTCGCCGGGGTCGTAGTCGAGTCCCGGGCGCAGCACGTCCGGGTAGCTCGCGATCCAGCGCATGCAGTTCTGCTCCACGCCTCCCTGGTTGAAGCGCCAGGGGTTAGCGTAGATCCACGGCCAGATTCCGGTCTGATCATGCACGATGTTCACGAACTCGTTGACCCACTCAACGCTTTGGCCGCCCTCCCAGTCGAGCACCGGAACGCCTTCGCCGAAGTAGTCGCTCGTGTTGTTTATGAAGAACGCCGCTTCCTTTGCCGGGGAGTTTCCGTTTGCGAAGTGGTAGAACCCCCAGGGCTTGCCGTTCCGCCGGCACCACTGCACCCATCCGTCGCAATAGCCGTCGACGAACCCGACCCCTTCGGTAGCCTTGCAGATCACGAAGTCCACGTTGGGAAACACCGCATCCGCGTCCAACCCTGCTTGCCAGTTCGATATGTCGATGCCCCTAAGCATTCTCGATCAGCTCTTTAAGCTCTTTCCGTAGCTCATTAATCTCGCTCGCAATGTTGTTAAGTGTGCTAGTAAAGTCCTTAAGAGTACGATTGTACAGGTAAAACATGCCCACGCAAGCAACAATAGGGAAGCCCAGACTACCGATAAGAGTGACAATATCGTTAACATCCATCTTGATTCCTCCTAATTAGAATACCAGTTCATGCTTATATTGAAGGACAGTCCCGCCAGATACACCATGCCGTCGGTAGAAGCATGCAAGGAAACCGCGCCGTTCGTCTGAATCGAAAGCACGTCCACGTTAGCATCTACTACCACGGGAATCCGCACTTCGGTCGATGGCCGGCATTCCGGAGGCAGCGTCGTGAGCGTCGCGCCCGGCGTGTAGTTCATGATCATGCAATCGCCTTGGAACTGCACGTCGTTCACGCAGGACAGCATGACCCGCTCGCTGGTGAACATCGCTTCGGGGGAGGGGGCGTGGACGTACGCCCCCTTGAAGGTCTTGAAGAAGTTGGGGTTTCCACCGCCTGTAGGATCGTTAGGCATTATGCGTTTCCGATCCAAAACGAATTGTCTAATGAAAGCGTGATTGTCTGCTCGGTTACGATGAAATCCATCGAAGCACCGCCTCTTCCTATTTTTCAGCATCCGCAATGCCGAAACAGCTTTTCGATTTGTAATGCGCCAATGTTGGAACCGTGTCGATCACGCATCCGACGAAGCTGACCGCACCCTTTCCGCTAACGGTCTCGCCGTTTTTGAAAATGCATCCGGTTACTAGGTGCTTAGCTTGATCGTCTTGAGTGTTGCATTTGAAAGCATTGTTGATTTTACAATTCGCGATTATAAACTCGCCAGTGAAAAACCAGTCTGTGCTAGGGGTCGTTTCTTTTTTGTTGAGTGTGCAGTTATCGATGTGGATGATCGTGTTAGGCGTCAATAATCCGTTCGTGTCCATGTTCCAGCATATGGAATTTGACATTTTGACGTTCGGGTCTCCCCACATGCTGAAGTTGCCTTCGAACCCGTTAATAGAGTAATTGAGCGCCATACCTTCCGGCGAATGACAGAGTTGGCGAGTTGTGTTGTAATACAGGCCGTTTATTACGATTCTTGGCTTTACGTCTGGTTGTGAACCAGAAGAAACGCTTTTAACAGCTTTTATAAAGATGTTTGCTCGATTAGAATTTGGCTCGTTTAATGTGCAGTTGTTTATATACAAAGTCCCTTGAAATGCTAGCTTCACGTCTGTTCTAAAGTCGATGCAAGAGAATTTTTTAGCACGCGGGAACATATCAACGTTGCTTATAACGGCGTTCGCGTTTCCGTACGGTAGCGTGAACGCGCAGACTCCAGTCAGTTTGCTATTTGTTAGATTGTAAGTTCCGAATGCTCCGTAATGGTTGTCAACTCTGTTCAACACGCAGTTAGAGTAAGTCATGCAGTCGCACCAGTCGCTCCCGATAACACCCCAGCCTCCTACTCCGAGCATGTTGTCAACATGGCAGTTGAACGTGCTGTTGAACCCGATGATATAGCTGTAGTAAGATGCGGTAGCGGTTTCGTTGTCTGACGAGTTGTTATTTGTCGAGATATTGCTTACTTTAACGTTTGCGCAAGCGGTGACGAAAATCAACCCGTTGCTTGTAAGAGAAGCAGCATCCACAGGCGGAACGGACAGCGGATTGAACGTGATATCCTTGACTGTAGCGTTGTTTCTACGCACGCGCAGGAAATTCGGAATGTTGGCCTGCTCCGAATTGTCGTACGTGATGGTAGCCCCGGCGAACTCCACTGGCCGTTCCCAAAGGGAATGAACGTTAGAGCACGCGAACGTTCCGGTGTTCGGGATGTAGAACGGCGATGTGATGAGCATTCCCGCTTTGTCGTACGCCTTGACTTCCCGATGGTAGACCGCCGCCCCCGTCCCTTCTCGAGCCCCCAGGTTCCAACCGGCGTTCTCGTTCTGTATCACCGCGAAGCAGCCGTTCAGCCTGGCATCGGGGCTGGTGACGGAATCGGCCGTGACGCTCCCCGAGAACGTGAAGTCCTGCGCGTCGTCGGCCTCGATCGAGTACACGGGCTGAGGCGAGTCCGCCAGCAGCACGAACTCCATATCTAGCAGGCACGAGGTCTTGACTTCGGCCTGGAAATTGCACTTCACCTTACCGCCGTGCTGCACGACGGGAACGCCGTTAGCGTTCGCGTATTCGTGCGCGGCGATGATAGCGGCGCTGTCGTCCGTCGCGCCGTCGAGCTTGGCCCCGAAGTCCGCGTAGGTGACGTACACCTTCTTGCGTGCGGCGATCTCGTCCGCGATATCGTTCTTGTTCTGCGTCACCTGCCCCTGTACTGCCGAGACTTGCTGCTTCAAGCCCGCGATATTGTTCTTGTTCTGCGTCACCTGCCCCTGCATTGCCAATACTTCCTGCCGATACTGTTCGATCTGCGCATTGTAATTACCGGTATTGGCCCAGTACTCCTTATCGGTGATCTCGACGCCAACCGGCACGAACGTCTTGGAAGTGTACGAATTGCCTTCGTGGATGACAATTTCCAACGGCTCGTAGCTGTTCGCGCTAGACCACTCCGCAGGGTCGGCGAACACGGGCACGTAGCGCATGCCGGTATATGTATAACCCGGAGTCGCGGGGCACGGAACGCCGGGCATTTGATCGGTCACGGTGGCGGTGACGCTCGCGCTCGCGCTTCCCGCGCCCACCGTCATGTTCTTCGTGGATTCTGCCATGATTCTCTCCTTTACCATTTGATGATGAGGTGCCCGTACGTTTCCGAGTCGTCGGGGTTCATGCCCGTGTCGAACTGCAGGAACTGCCAGGTAGCGGGGATGTACGCCTTGAAATGCCCGTCGTCGCCAAGCCCGAAGCATACGAACTTCACGATCCTTGCCACCAGGCACTGCAGGTTCGCGTCGATCCAGTTTATGATGGAATCGAGGTACAGATGCACGTACTCGCCGTTCTTGATCGCGTCCACCTCGTTTTCCAGCGCGTCCACCCGCGCTTTCAGCTGATTGTAGAACGCCATGAGGTCGTTCACGTCCTGACCCTGCTCGTTCAAATTCTCGATGACCTCGTTCAGCTTCTCGGTCACTTTCGCAAGCACCTCGTAATAGCTCAGCTCGTCGCCGTAGACGGCCGGCAGAACCATTTGCACGTAGTAGCGAAACGGCGCTACATCCGGTGTCGGCTGGTTCATGCGCTCCTCCTTACCATATCGTCATGAAGCATTCGCGCAGCGCTTTGTCTTCCACTACGTCACGGTCTATATTAACGAACGTGTCTCGCCAAATCAAGAGCAGTTCGGCTTCCGCCTTGTCGTGCCCGGTCTCCGTGCGCGACAGCTTGTTGTCGTAGGTTCCGCTCGAATCCGACTTGCCGGAATCCGTCGTGGAAGCGTCGGTGAAGTCCGCCGTGGACGCGTAGTTGCCCGCCTTGATGTTGTCGAAGTTGAGCGCCGACATCGGAGTGTCGCTGAAAATGTCCTGCGCGTTGCTGGTCGAAGTCGCGCTGGTGTTCGCGTTGTTGGAGGCGGTGCCGGTCGCGTCCTCCGCGATCGTCCGCGCGTGGTCGATGAGCGGCTGGATCCCCTTGGCCGTGATCTCCGACAGGTACATCTGGTTGTAGTACGGCATGACCATGAACATCGCGTCGCGCAGGTTCCAGCGGAAAAGGCCGGCGGTTTCGGAACCGATCTCGTACATCCAGTAATGGCGTATTATCTTGTCGTTCAGCGTCTCGCGGTACGCTTCGTCGAAGATCGGGTAGTCGGCCAAGCCCAGCTTGTCGTAAGCAGCATGCCAGTTGGCCTCGATGTTCGGCAGCTTCGCATCGGCAAGCGTCTGTTCGACCAGCCAGCGAAGCTGCAAGCTGTACTTGCTCATTCTCCGTTCGCCTCGATCCCGTTCTCCTCGGCGTGCTCGCTTTCGTTGAACTCGCCGTCGGCGATAGCCCACTGCTCCTCTTGGCGCTTCTCCGACACGCGGAAATGCACGTCCACGTCGAGACCGAAGATCTTGTTTATCTGCTTGCACGCGAACTGCCGGGATTCGAGGCGGCAGAGCCGCTGAGCTTCCGTGCCGCCGAGGCTGGCGAGCATCTCGTCCACGATGACGCGCTCCGACTTGGACTCCGAGCTTGCGATGCCGAGGAATCCCAGCGCTTCCTTCCAGTACTTGTCCTTCAGCTCGTAGAGCTGTTCGGCGACGTACGGCGACGAATTGTCGAGGATGTCGATGGATTCGAGGTCGAAGTCCTTGTCGGTCATGATGAGGGGCTTGTACTCGTCCACCTGCGCCATCATGTTCTCGAAGCTCAGGCGCTGCTTCTGCGAGCATTTAACCACGCGCGGGGTCTTCTGCTGGTACACGTTCACATCGATCGCCCGGTCTATCGCCCATAGCTTCTTGGCGTACATGTTGAGCGCGAACCAGGTAGGCACGCGCAAGTTCGAATTCCAGATTATGACGGAGTTCTCGATGGTGAGCGGGATGTTGACCCCCATCACCGAGTAGGCTATGCGGTTCACCGGCTGCGAGTAGATGTCGAAGTTGCCCTCCAACATGCACTGCATGATCGCGTAGCCCTCCGGGCTGCGCTGAACAGGGTCGAGCGCGATATCCTCGTCATGCAGGAACACGCAGAAACCGTCGCGAAGGAGCCACCATTCGATTTGACGCTCGTTGATGCCCGACGGCAGGTTCTCCCACTCGAACACGCTCATCGCCAGCTCGTACAGTCTCATCTGCCAGAGGAACATCGTTTGCGAGTTCATAGCCGCGTTGTCCAGCTCGCGAGCGGATTTGTGCGCGTTCTTGGGCATGTTGCCCCAGGGAAGCCCGTACGGGGTGGTCGTGGATTGGATAGGGTTCATGCATGCCTCCTTTCTTATATTATAGCATTGCTCAAACTGTAGTTGCCCACGTCGTCCGTGTGCCAGAACGTGACTCCGGAATCGAGCAGCCTGTTGAACATCGCAAGGTAACCGGCCGGAACCGATCCGCTCATGTTCGCGGCTACGGTCTTCACGTAGTTCCATGAAGCGCGCCCCGTGATGTTCGGCGTTTTCACGACGGAAACGTTGTAGCCGTACACGCTCAAAAAGTCGTCGATCTGGCGCGCTATCTCGGCTCGGCACGTGTACTTGCGAACGCCTATCGTATAGGTTCCGAAGTTCACGAGCGCGGTAGTCGAGTTAGTGCCTCCGCGCTGCGTGTTGGGAGTCTTCGATGCCTTCGAGAAGTTCGCGAAGGCGTTCGTCAGGTCTTGCGCTCCGTTGATCGTCGAGTTGATCATGCTCGCGGCAGCCCCGGCGACGTTGCCGGATGCCAAGCCCTGCATGGCTCCGCCGATGATGTTCTGCGTGGAGTCGATGAAGGAGTTCACGTAGGGCAGCTGGCTCATCGAGTTGAACGACAAGCCGAACGACGTGTCCGCCTGGGACGCGCCGAGCATGTTCGCGAACGCCTGGTACACCCAGTTGCATGTGGGGTACTTCTCCAAGTACACGGCGCCTTCGACGAAGCGGTTCACGCCGTTGTAGTTCAGCGGTATGTAGGCCAGACGCGAGTTCGCATCGCAGCCGCCGGTCTTCTGCAAGCTCAGCGTTCCGGGAGTTCCGCAGAATTCGAGCCGGAACTGCTGGTCGGCTCCGGCGAAGTTGGTCACTTCGGCGTATTCGAACGGGTAGCAGAACATCTTGTTGTTCTTGGGAACGTAGCCGTCGAGGCTGGTGAAGCCGAGCGCGTAGTTCTTCGTCGTCTGCGGAGCGGCCGCGTCGGAGTCCACCCAGTAGCCCCAGCCGTCGGACTTCTTGACGATAGTCGGGATCGCTGCTCGGGGAACCATGTAGACCTGGCTCACCGCGTCCTGCTGGCCGTTGTCGGACAGCGCCTTCATGAAGCCCTTGAAGTCGTCGACGGTCAGGAAGACGGACAAGCTGGTGCCGCTGGTAACGCCCATGTACTTGTCCCCGCCGTTGTTGACGTACGTTCCGTCCTTCAGCGGCTCCACGGCGCTGGCAACGACCATGTAGCAATCCATGTCCTCGTTGTCGATCGCCGAGTACGTGCATTTAAGCTCGCCCGGGTCGATCCCCTCGTCCTTGACGTGAGCGCCTATCGCGTCGTCGTTCACATGCTCGCGCTCCACGAAGCACGGTTTGATATCGTAGTCGAACATGTAGGTCTGCACGTAATCGAGTTCCAAGTGCAAGCGCGTCGTGTTGGCCGTCTTGTACTCTGCGCGGGTGATGAACGCGTAGAACCACTTAGTCCCGAAGTTCTCGTTCTGGAACATCACGTAGTTGTAATTGTAGTATTGCTCGGGGTTGCCGTCCACGTCGATGGCAGATTCCAGGCGCTGGTACGTGTAGGTTGAAATCGTTCGCCGAGCGTCCATGAACGAAGCTACGCCCGACATCTGGGCGTTCAGGTTCGGATACCATCGAACGTGCTTGTAGTTCGGGTTCCACGGAACCGTCCCTATGCGAATCTCCGTGCTGGGCTGGTACATTTCTCACCTCCTTCGGAAAGGAGGGCGGGAAACGAATCCCGCCCTCGATGGAACATAGGCTATGCGGTGACGGTGATGGTGGATTCGCCCGTCTTCGTTCCGTCCTGGATGGAGGTTGCCGTGACGGTCAGGGTCGTCGCCGTCTCGTTGGCCGCCACGTGCAGGTACCCGCCGTTGGTGACGGTCGTGCCGGATGCGGCGCCTCCGGTCACCGTCCACTGCACTCCCTGGTTCACGATGCCGGTTCCGACGACCGCGGCAGACAGCTGCAGGTCGGCTCCCTTGGAAAGCGTGGCCGTCGCCGGCGTGACCGTCACGCTCGCGATGGCCGGGGCGGTCGGGGTGAAGGCGGCCGCCTGGCCGAACGGCGAGCAGCTGATGGTCTTCCACACATGGTGCCAATGGTTCCAGTACAGGCCTTCTCCGTTGAACCACTGCGCGGACTCCACGTAGTTGTCCAGAACCATCCACCAATCGCGGGATACCAGCACCGCCGGCACGGTCTCGAGCAGCGCGATCTCCTCTTGCGTGAAGCGATGGTAGTTCGGATCGAGCTGGCCGGTGGCCGGATCGGTGAACAGCGCGTCCATGCGAACCCAGTCGAAGTCGGTGAACGTGTCGACCGTGATCATGCGCGCCTGGAACTCGCGGTACTCCAAGTTGAAGGCGGTGGCCAGCACGTTCATGTTCATGGTGGCCTTGAACTTGGCCGTGACGATGAAGTACTGGTCTTCGAAGTCCGTGTGCGTGGTCACGCCCGCCATGTTGTACTTCGTCGACTGGTACTGGAACAGGTCGGACATGTACTGGAACTGCGTGGCGATGTCGACGGCGTTGTCCTTGCCGACCTCGGGAATCTCCACCGAGCCGATATAGCCGTTGAGGAGGCACTTGGCCAGGAAGTAGCGCATGACGTAGTACTCGTCCGTGTTCGCGCTGGTGTAGAGAGACTCGATGATGCGCGCGATCAGGTCGGAAACGCCCGTCCAGGAAAGGAACGCCTGGCGAAGCTGCTGGGAGGAGACGGTCGTCTTGTAGAACTTCTGGAAGTTCATGCGGTGGAACGCGGCTCGCACGTCGGGCAGCTCGCGCTTGGCGAACGTGTCCTCCGCGCCCTCGGGGTAGAAGCCGTGAACGTCGGCGAGGTTGACGAAGATTTCCTCGATCGTGTCTCCGAACTCGAGGTACCCGCGCTTGAACACCGCCCAGGGGTTGCGGTACAGCTTGGAGGTCACGATGGTGAGGCCGATGCGGTTCACGAGCGCGTTGAGGAAAGCGTTGCGAGCGGGCTGATAGCTCGTCAGGTACTCGCCGATGGCATGGACCTCGTCGGTCGTGCCGGCAAGCTCCACGTAAGCGCGGTTGTTCGAGTCGTAGGTTGCCGGGATGCCGCGAGCCGCGAGCGCGGACGCTACCTCCGGGGTCTCGTTGATGGTCGCTTCGACCGCCTTCTGCGCAGCCGTCTCGCGAGCTGCCGTATCTCCCGCCTTCATGACGATCGGCGAATCGGCGGCTTTCATGTTTGGTTGCTTCACTGCCATGATATCTCCTTAATCCCAGATCTCGTCGGCTGAGCGGATCGGCTCGCGCCGAACTTCCTCGCCTGCCTCGTCCGCATGGAGCAGCGTCTGGCCTTCGACGGCGAAGAACCGGTCGGCGTACTTGCGGCGCGACTCGTCGCGCTCCTCGCGGTAGCGGTCGCGCTCGGCGATCGCCTCGTCTCGCTCCGCGTTCAGGCGGTCGCGCTCCGCGTCCCACTCCTCGCGCTCGTTTCGCCAGCCCTCGCGCTCGTCCCAGCGGTCGTCCAGCTCGGCCGCGTCCTCGTCGATAGCGGCGGCCATCTCGAGACGCTTGTCCTCGTCCGGCTCCATCGCCAGCTCGCGCAAGCTCGGTTGGTACCTGCTCATAAGCCTGTCTCCTTTCTGATGACAAAATCACCTTCGTATAATATAATACCGCCTTTTACGGTCTTGGAATAGAGTTTTCCCGGAAATTTCGCGCCGACATGGAAATTATCCCACGTGACGTGAGGGTGGCACGATTCGGGCAACCCCGCGCAATGCACGGTGAGCTTGCCGCCCTCGTCCTCGATATAGGTCTTCGGGCGCAGGAACCTGGCGCGCTGAAACGTGCTTTCGAGCTTCCACGCTCCCAGACGGTAATCGTCCACGTCAAGCTCTTCCGGGATCTCGGTTCCGGCCAGATGAAGAGAATCGGTGTCGGCGTAGAGGAAACGATCCTTCACCTTCTGCGCGCTCCGTATCGTCTTGTTTCTCGCCCATGCCGTGATGAAAGCTCCGGCCGGCAGGTACATGCCGTCGGTCTCTTCCGGGTCGAGCAGAGGGTAGCGCACTATGCCGTCCTCGCACATGACCGGCCGGCGGCTCCGTTTGACCGGATGCGTCGCCATCTTCCCGTACGAGGAGTTCATCTTGAGCTTCGCCATGTACCGCTTGCCCGCGTTTCCCTCCTCGGCCGCATGCACCTTCTCCTCGTTGGCCGCCATGATGAAATCGTAGAAGAGCTTGTTCGACGCCTTGAACTTCCAGCCCTTGCCGTAGCGAATGGAATAGATGTCGTAGTGGTCGCGCAGAAGCGCCAAGTCGACGCTGGTCAATACCAGCGTCTGCTCTCCTTTGGAATCGACTACGTATTCGGTCGGCATGAAGCTCAAATTGCCTTTGAGCTGCAAGCAAGGGATGAAACCGGGCTTGAGCTTGAAGTCGACGGTCACGGTCTGTATGTAGAGCGGATATCGAGGATCCGGGACGTACTCTCCTTCGAAGAGCATCGGATCGCCGTACGGCAGGATCTCGCCTCCGACTCCGGCCATGACGGAAGGGTACAGGCTGTTAACGTCCAGGACGATTCCCTCCCCGATGTCGCGCCCTTTGAAATCGGGATTCACGTACGTGAAGCCGCCCTTGTAGCATGGCCGGATCTCCGCGTCGTAGTCGCACACCGGAAAGGTGCGCCTGAACCCCTTCTCGCCGCCTATCGTCTTCTTGTACTCGGCGATGGCGTTCGATCCCGCCGTGATCCTGGTCGCGCCCTGGTCGATCAGCTCGCCCAAGGCCCGCGCTACGATCCTCACGTCGGCCGATATGTAATCGATCTCCTCTTGCGTCAGAACATGGTCGATATCGCGATGCCCCGCATAGTCTATCTCGAGCTTCGCATCCTCTTCCTCGAAGCCGAACGCGCGCGGAATCTTCGCGACCGGCAAGCTGATGATCTTCAACGAATCGCAGAACTCGATATAGTGCCCGCGCCCGAAATAGAGCTTGATCGTGTAGAACTGGTTCATGTCGCTGATCAGCGTCGTGAACCGGTAGGGCGCTTGCTCTCCGTGGCTGGGAATCCATTCCCATCCCGCGTCGAGCAGATGCGATATTATGAACTTCCCGTCGAATTTCAGGTTGTGGAAGTAGACGCGAGCGTCAGGGGCGCGCTCGCACCATTCCATGAACCCTTCGATGGAAGTTCCGGTCGTTATATCGTAGGTTTTCAAGGTGCAAGCAGCCCACGCCCAAACTCGAGTCCGGGTCAGGTCGTCTGCCGTCGTTTCGAAATCGGCCGTGAAGTACTGCATATCATAGCTCAGCCCATCTGTCGAGGATGTAGCCCATCTTGTCGGCGCGGTCTTCGGGAGCGTAGATGTACTCGATGTTCAAAAGCTCGTCTCCTGACTCGAAGAACTCCATGAGCTTGTCCGCGTTGGACTTCATCATGGATTCGATCTTCCTCGCGATCTGCGATATAGCCTCATCGAACTCGGAGTAACCGCCGAACACCGTGTCGAGGCCTTTGATATAGTTCTTGTAGTACCTGTTCAGCCTTTCGTAGGAACTCGTAGCGCTCAGCTCCTCGTAACGCTTGATGAAGCGCTTGAGGGCGATGGAAGAGAAGTCTCGCGCGGTGCGCTTTTCGGGAAGCAGGTTGTTCTGCTGCAGCGTTCCCATGCGTCCCAGGGTCTGGCCGTAGTCGATCCCCAGCTTCTTGCGCCACAGCGACTTGCGCCGCTCGATGGCGGCTTTCGCGATCTGGAACTCCCGCACTTCGTAGCGCGTGACAATGCCTCCATCGCCGACGGTCGTCAAGTCCAAGGCTCCTTTGCGCGTAGCGCGCAGCAAGCGCGCGACCGTGTTGTTAAGCACGCGCGCGCTCTTGATCTCGGCTTTGACTTCCTTGTAGCTTACCGGCTCGGGCATGAACTGGGCGTTGGCGGGATTCGCCCGCATAGCCCGTCGAATGGCGTTGTTGTGCTTTCGGACTGCGGAGTTGAGGCGCGAACGCTGGCTTTCAGTCCATTTAATCTTAGGTTCTCTCTGCATGTCAGCTCCTCACCGTTTTCCAATCTGACGTAGCACCCCCTGGTCTCCACCGTGAAGTACAGTTGGAACGCGGCGACCAGCTGCATGTTGACGTAGAAGTGGAAACGCTTTTCCATGCTGTCGTCCAGCCATTGCGTTCTGACGCAGATCTTGTCCATGAAACTGGAAAGATGCTTCCTAGACGAGAAGAAGAACGTACAGTCTCCATACATGAAAGAGTAAGGCGATTCCTTCAACTCGTAGAAAACGCCGTTTTTCGAAGGCATGGCGCACCTCCTTTCAATAACGATATTTGATATACTTGGAAACGGTTTTCAGCGCTTGCGAATGCATGACGAAGACGAGTCCGATATAATCGTCTATGACGTAGCGGCGCACAAGCTCGCGCAGGTCGTTTATGTCGTCCCGCTTCATATCGAACTTGTCGTCCTTGGTGAACATGTATTCGATGCGCCCGTTATGATGGCGCTTGAAAACGGCCACGCCTTGCGGGACGACGGCATGCGCCCATAGCTCTTTCTTCAACACCCTGTTCGACGAGTCCGCTACGAACTGCTCCATCAAATCCTTGTCTGCAAGCGACAACATGGCTTCCTCCTGAAAAAGGCCGCACGCTGGGTGCGGCCTGTGATTGCGGAACTTTAAGCGACTTCGAGGGTGAGCATCGTGCCGCGCTTAACCTTCACCTGCTTGACGACCACGTTGATAGGCTCCTCGTAGGTTGGCGCGCCGTAGACGGCGAACATCTTCTTGAGAGAACCCCACACGCCGTTCGACACGCACTGGTAGCTCTCGCCCTTGTCGTCGATGAGGACGATGCGCGGGGCTTGCTCCACGGTGCCGTCCTCGTCTGCGATTTCGATGATCTCGACGAACAGGTCTTTCAGCGCGATCTGCTTGTTGATGAAGTCGTCGATCTTGTGCGTCGGGTTGTTGGACGCGTTGTAGATCAGCTTCTTGGCATCCGCTCCAAGCTCCGGGTTCACCGAGCAGAACGTGTTGTCCTCGGGCTTGGCAAGCTCGGCGATGGCGTACGTGCGGGCAGGTGCGAGGTCGTTGACGGGCATTTCCTCGGCGATGGCGATGTCTTTGTTCTCAGGCATGGTTTTCTCCTTCTAGTCAGATGGTTTAAGCGTCGATGACGGTAGCGTTCTCAAGGAACGTTTCCACGGGCATGGAATAGGTCTTCTCCTCGCCTTCGACCCACTTGATCGTGCAGCCCTTGGGAAGCGCCGCGCCGGCATCGCGGAAGGCGATACGGGCTTTGCGGGCGTTCATGTTGGTGTCCAGCACGACGCACTGGGCGACAACGCGCACGCTGGGCGGGATTGAATCGTCCAGTTCGTACGCGGTCAGCTCGAAACTCTTGAAAGTGCGGGTGATAGCAGCCATAATGTAATCTCCTTTGATCGGTCGGCTTGCTTTGACGAATCCCATTATACTCAGGTTGAAAGAGAAAAGACCGGAATCCGGTCTTTTCATAGAATCTTCACAAATCAAATTTTTTATTTATACCTTTTGATCACGTAAACCATTCCGATTGCGTATGCTATGATAGCGAAAAGGGTTTCCGGGTTCATAGTCACCCTACTTTCTTCATGGAGACGAAAACGTAAGACGGATGAGAATCCATGAATTGAAGATACTCGCATGCTGCTTTGATCGTGTCACAGTGCATATGCTTCAACTCGTAAACTTTGGTATCTTTGTTGCGCTGGTAATATTTGATTACGTAGAACATGGCAGGCTCCTTACTTCACGTAGACGCGGATGTTCAAGGTTCCGGAGACATCGAGGAAGTGATAGTGTATTCTGCGCGTTCTCTCAAGCACGCCACGTCGAACGTTTGATTTGCAGTTCCGGCGAAGGTGTTGTAGAATTCTTTGACTTGTTTAACTGACACTTATAGTATAACAGCCGCCTTACTCATTGTCAAACTGACAGCGCATTGATGAACGATGTTCATTAATTGTACAAACCACGTGCAACATGAAAGTGGCACTTGACATGTTGTGACGTGCGGGTTATAATGAGGCTACAAAATTCACAAGACAGATGAATATGGGGGGAAAAAAGGTGTCAGATTTACT
>CDZO01038556.1_pt1 | contig 16473 bp, 14 predicted proteins | sample 480641 | NCBI WGS metagenome assembly CDZO01 (sample SAMEA3182088, study PRJEB8094) | gut metagenome | biome: human; feature: gut; material: Stool; isolation source: human stools | place: Canada | collected 2013-02-05
ATAAACTTTCAACTTTTTGTGTCCAAAGTATTGACATAGGTCCAGAGAGAAAAATGCAATCATACCAATTAGAAATCAAACAGATCGTGGATTACCCACGCTGCCGGATCTACCGGCAATTTATCCAGAACTTAATGGCAGACCGAAGCATTCGCACAAACGGAGGCTCCGGTCTTTTTTATTATACGGTGCTCTGCAGTTATGCAAACTTCCGTACTTCTTATCTCCGTATAGACGGTATCGGCTATACGGTATATCCCGGCGAGTGGATCTGTACCATAAAGGAACTGTCTGCATGGTTCCGTACCCGTTTCCAGTGCCAGGCAGTCTCTATCCTGGACGAGCTGCAGAAACGCCACCTGATCTCCTATCTCTTTCTTGACCGTGGAAAGGTAGTCAAATATAAGATTCGTGACTGGAAAAAACAGAATACGGTACTGGATTACAACTGCCCCTGTCAAAAAGATATGGGCTTTTTCTTTATGCCTGTTGTCACTGCAACCGAACTGGTCAGTGCCGGCCGCTGCTCTGAAATGGATATCCTGCTGGATCTGTGGATGTCTGCTGTCTACAATGACAGCCAGGTGCAGGGTTCGGAGATTGGCCCGGTTGTTTATTTCCGCAATGGCACCGGTTCTCCGCTGGTAGCTTACAGCGAGATGGCCGCCCGCTGGGGCATCTCCAAAGCCACGACAGGGCGTGTGCTAAAAAAACTTGCTGACATGGATTATATTTCTCTCATGTCTTTTCCCGGAAAGACAGGCAGCGTAATCTATCTGCACAGCTATCTTTCCACTATGTTCCAGATATCCGATGTCCTTGTGGATAAAGAGGAAGTTGCTATGAGCCTGAAGATCAATATCACTCTGCCCGATGAAGGAGAGCCGCAGGCAGATTCTGCTCTTACAGAGCATGAAGTATGCGTTTCAGAAAAATTATCCTGCGTTTCAAAATCGGATATGGATATGGTCATCAGAAAAATGGTGCAAGTCCTTGATGCACAGGGCATTTCATGCTTCCAGTGCCCGAAATCTATATATAAGTTATATTCTTTATCAAACGCCTGCAGAGAAGAGTATATATCCCATACACGAAAGGCATCCGCACGTTTTGGAATGGCAGTATGCTGTGGGGAAGATAAGCCGGTCTACACCTTTGAGCTGGTCCTCTTTCCTACTGAAAATGACAGAGAAGGAGGATGCAGAGAATGAAAAAGAATCAGGAAGAAATGAACATCGCTGACAACCCGCTGTACCATGATACCCGGAAATTGCTGAAGAAATACAGGGATGTGGTGTGGAGCTTGGAGCTGTCTGTCCAGCAGGTACGGAATCGGTTTGAGATTGAATATGGCAGTTCCATTGAGGATTTCCTGGAGTCCGTCTATGTTGCCGGAATTGATCTGTCAGACCGCAGTATCGAACATCATGCCAAATGCATTGAACGGAGCCACCGGATGCTGAAACTCCTGGACACCTCCATCGACCTGCTCCGTACCAAACACAAGAATGGGGAGAGCTATTACTGGCTGCTGTTGCGAAATGTGGAGGAAATCATAGAGAATCTTCGTCCCCATATCCGGGATATCAGTTTCCGCACCTATTATCGCAGAAGGCGGGAAGCGATTGATGCGCTCAGTTCCATTCTGTGGGGATATACCTCTAAGGACAGTATTGAAATTCCAGCTGGAAGGATTCAGCCGATATGATGCGATATAGGTAATTGTTGTGTTGTGTCGGTATACCCGTGACTATGCCAAAAAAGACACGGCAAAAAATCTATTGAATAAATATGCCGGCAAAGTGACAGATGTTTGTAAAGACGTAGTCTACATCCGCCTGTCCAACGGCGTCAATGCAGTGGACTACTCCTGCTATAATTACCGGACTCTCGGAAACAAGGACGATGTGAGTTTTGCGGTAACGCGGCTTGACGAAGTGCGCGGAGTAGCTGTAGAGATTATTACAAGAATATTCCGGCAGAATTTATAGTTATATTTACATCAATGATATCTTTATAACTCTCAAGTATTGATTTGTGAAACTCTATACATACTGAATTTGAGCTAAACACCACTTAGTGAAGAAAGTTCAAAAAACTGTTAGGAAAATATTCACCTATGGAATCAATGCATTAAAGCGAAAATTCCATAGGTGATAATGTTCACCGCGTATTCATAGAGAAAGTATCCCTAACAGAAAATTCACAAAACAAGTTACTATATCCCTGACTCTATTTCTATATTCTGTCTATCCGCATTTAAAATAGCTTGAATTTTTTCAGTATCGTAAATAGGAAGAACATCTTCTAATGTACCATCAAATAGAGCAGCATAGACTTTTTTATCTGCTCTTAGCTGATACTGTTCTAAAGGATTGAGAATAGACTCTCCTTGATTATTTTTTATAACAAAGCATATTTCATCATTCCTAAGAATTTCCGTTGCCAAAAGACGTGATTCATGAGACGTAATAATCAACTGTGTATTACGATTTTCCGCCATCTCAAGGAATAGTTCAATTATCCTTGTTGTTAAAGAAGGGTGTAAGCAACGATCTATTTCATCAATAACAAACACCCCGTTGTCAGATACTTTCAAAAGAATTTCAATAAGATCCAACAATCTTGCTGTTCCATCAGATTCTTCTTTCAAATTGAAGTATATGGATTTCTTTTCATGGCTGAATTCAATCGTTTTAATTATAGGATCGTTGCTATCATCTAATTCAAATGTATAGAATTCTTTGTAGGACCTCAGCATAATTGCCGGGTTATTAGTCCTATTTTTAGCTTTCTCTTTTTCCAAATCTGCAATAACCTTACTATATAAATCATCAGGTATTTTATTCTTAATAATTTCTGCTGGAACCTCTACTATTCGTAAATCGCTAATACCAGTTCCTAGCGCATTTAAAAGATTTGCTATTTCGTTTAAATTTGAATGTGAAAAATACGGATATCCTGTTAATATGCTATCTGGATTACTTACTGTAAGCAAGTTCCTAAACCATCTGTATAACCGCCGTAGCACAATTAACTCTTTATTGTCTTCATATAGTTTTGCCTTTCCATGATTCATAATCGTAAGAAAAAGCAATTCAGTATCTGATACACTGTCTTCGCCATACATAGTTAGCTTTTCAATACTATTTTTGTTTCTAAAATACTCTCCAACCGAAAAGGAACCTTCAATTAAGTTGCGGTTATATATTTCTTTTTTGCTACCAGATGCAGATACTTCATAAAGATATTCTCGTTGAACCGAGCCTGTTTTTAAAATAATTGAAAAACCATAAACCACTTTTTGCGTTCCAAGCAATATTTCTATCGCAAATTCAGAAGGTAATATTTGATTATCGGGATTTTGTCTAAAATACTTATTAGTAAACCCTTTGGGTAATCCTTCAACTACCATATTTTGTATAAATTGAAAAGCTTCAACTAAATTAGACTTCCCAGAAGCGTTAGCACCAAAAATAGCTTCACATTTTGTCAATTTAATGTTTTTGTCTTGGTAAATTCGTTTTATATTTTTACGTGCTTTACCTGCTTCCATCGAAAAAACCTGTTTCTGATTAAAAGACAAAAAATTTGATATATATAATTTAATTAACATGGCCCATACCTCTCATTTATATCATTCTATCTTGCAAAAACGAATTTGTCAATTTTATTTTAAGCAAAAATCTATATATTAAAGGATTTTTGTTAGTTAAAACGAATTTTTCGTTAAATTTTCGTTTTTGTGGTTGACAAGCAATGTGAATAGTGGTATTGTGATATTAGCACTCAATAGGGATGAGTGCTAATTCCGGAATTAAGGTTTTACTACCTTTGTTACTTTTAACTTAGTTTTTCCAAGAAAGGAGAAAATATTTGGAAATAACGTTTTTATCCTCACAAAATTATTCTGATGTAACTGCAAACAATGGAGATTGTATCCTCATCGATACTGGTTCTGAACTTGTAATTTTCGATTGTGGATGTAAAGAACATGCTGAACGAGTAATAAAATATATGAAAACCCAAAAATACTCAAAAGCAAAGTTGGTTCTTTCACACAATGATTCGGATCATTTTAACGGAATACCTTACCTGATTGATGAAGGCATGATTTCGGATATATACACACTTCTCTTACTTAAGTATAAAGATGAATTACTTGAGAAAATAAATGATAAAAGAATTACAAGAGATTCCCTTACAAGAAGAATCAAAGAATTATTTGACAATATAAGTTCTCTCTCAAAAAAAGTCACCCTTCGGGATATCTTTACAGACACTCTAATATGTAATAATGTTACCATCGTTGGTCCTGATAAGGAATATGCCTTAGATGCTGTTGCCAAACGTATTGATAACCGAAAAGGAGATACTATAGACAAAGAAACGATTGTCAATGCAGTTAGTACGCAGGTCAAAGTTATTGTAGGAAAACAAAAGCTTTTACTGTGTGGAGATAGCAGTTTTGAGGCAATAAAAGATAAATTGTCTGAATACGCACATATTCAGCTTCCGCATCATGGGAAAAAGGAACAGGCAGAACATATCTTTAATGAAAAAGGATCCATTGGAGTTACCTACTATGTCTCTGACAATACTGGCAATTCCAACGGTGGTTCAGACGATTTACCCAAAAAGGGATATAACATTAAGAATACCAAAAGTGGAGACCAGAATTGTTCAACTCAGTATGCTAACTCTATCGGCAGACCAACAGGATCATATTATAGGGGGATTTTGCGGTGAGATATTTACTTGAAAAATCGCAATATCAAGAAATTGCTGCTCGCCGTGAATATCTTTATGATATCTTCCATTTGTATTTTTTGCCTCATAACAAAGTAGATGGCTTTATTCCGCTTGTGCCTATTGGCACAGTGGAGCCCTCTATTTTATTTATTGTAGGCCATCAGGATACAGTAAAAAATTTTTTAGAAAAAAATATTGCGACTCTAATTGAAAATACCATAGTTATTATATCTTGTCGCACAAAAAGTTTTCAGATTTTTAAGTATGCGAATAAAATTTTGTATGCTTCTGTAACGGAGAATGAATATTCTTATACATACTCTGGTTCAGATTATGGTTTTGGGTTCGATATAACCAAATCAGAAATTAATTTTTATAATTCGTTACAAAAAGATATTTTCCTACGTATTAGTGATACTTTTCAACGTTTATGAGGAGACCTGTTATGGATTTTAAAGTTTTTGATGTATATAATATTCGCGCCAGACTATCAGTATATATTATAGTAATTGCTCCAATGGTCCTAACTCTATATATACTTTATGAGCCAATACGTAGCCTAAGTTTTTCAGCAATATTTGTTGCCATTTTATCAGCATTTTCTAATTATCTTTTTGCTTTACAACGATATTGGCAGAAAAATAAGGACTACAAAAAAAATGTGGAAACCTTTTTATATTTAGGTGATGAACGCTTAATTCCATGCACTAAACAAAGATATTATCATAAACTGAGCAAAATTGATTCTAATTTTGAAATATTTAATACTCCATCAAATGATGAAAGTTTTAAAAATGCCTGTTCAAGTGCTATCCAATGGCTTATAAACAATACCAGAAACAATAAACTTGTACAAGAAGAAAATATGTTATTTGGATTCTATAAGAATTTGTTATGTTTTAAATATTTAGGAGTAATTGTTTCGATATTATCAATACTGGTTCTGATTATATCAGTTCCTAAGCTTTCTTCTTTTTTTCAGTCAAAAACAAATATTTTATTATTTACTATGGATATATTATTTGTCATTTTTTGGATATTAGGTGTTACTGAAAAAATACTTTCTATTTTAACAGAAAAATATGCACAGGCATTACTTGGTGCTTTGGATAGTCAAATTAACTAATGTTCAATAAAATTCTCAGGTGCTACAAAATATGAAGGAGGTGTACTATGGCTGTTCATCATGGTGGAAAAGTTGGTGCTGCTGGCAGAAGATTAGCATCAAAATCATCAAGCAAAAGCACCAAAAGCAAAGCGGCAAAAGTATTAGTCAATCATAAAAACGCAAAGCACTAAATCACTTTCGGGCTAAGGGAGGTTCGAGAGCATTATCCAGAAAGACCGTCAGGAAAACATCTCCATGTAATCCTGACGGTCTTTTGCCGTGGAAAGCAAAAACATTTTAAATAACTATTATTCTAAGAAAAGATATTTGGGCCTTACTAAGCGGTAGCCTTCTTCTTCCGTGATTGTATTGCTTTCCTTTTCTTTATTATTTTGTTTTTTCCTTGGCTCTTCAATGGATAATTTACTGCTATAATTCTGATAAGTCGCATCTATAGAACTAAGTATATCTATAATACTGTAAGCACTGTTCTTTTCCTCGTAATATAAAATCGTTGACAGAACAGAATTTACATACCTGTATAACCGAAAACTGATATATTCCAATGAATCATCTATATCCTTTGCAGAATGAATCAGTTGGTTCCGTAGCCGATAAATATAATTCAAGTCATGCCTGATTTCTTCGTAATATTCTTTTATCGCCTTAGATGCCTTCTGTGGCTCTGTTAAGAGCATAATCAGCTCCATACATTCCCGCTCTAAAACAATGTGAAAGGATAGTTCTGAGAGTAAGGGCGTATATTTCTCTTTATCTAACAGGTAAGATATTACTTTTCTTGTGGAATAATCCTTTCCTTCTCTACAGTCCGTACAGAAAAAATCTAATGCAGGATATTTTTCCTTATATCCTTTTTTCTCCATACAATAAGTCAAACGAGTCCAGAATATATTCAGCTTATTTTTAAGATAGAAGAGACTAAATACTTCCGGTACGATTACCCTTGCCTTTTCGATAATCGTGTATTTAGGGAACGGATGAAGAATATACTCCAACGATGACCAAAAATTCAAAAATCTGTTTTGTATGGAATAACCCTTAGCTGTATGCAGGGTATAAAGTACCCTTTCCAGTGTTCCCTTATTTTCATTAACAACAGTCTTCTCAAGCTGCAAAAAGCGTTCCATCTGTTTACGATAATTGTTATCAATATAGGACAGCATTCTTGTATTATCCACACTGCCCAATCCAATTTTATGAAAACCTGTTTCGTCCTCCCAGGCATACCATATATCGTCCCTGATAAAGTTTTGAGTAGCCTGCCACATATCAAAGAGCTGTTTAACTGACTGGAATTCTTTTCTTGCCATGTCTATAGCTTTATATGCATCAAGTGCCAGATACACTTTGGTAGCAATCTGCCACCCGTCCTGCATCCACTGATTATTGGCTGGCAGAACTTCTTCAGATACAAGTTCAAAGTGCCGTCCCAACAATTCCCTCGCCCGTTCCTGCTGAGTTTCACTATCAACTTTATATTTTATAAAGATTCTGAACCCTACGGGAGTTTTATTCAAATTTTTCATATCCCTGATGATTTGTCCACAGTCTCCAGTCTCTACAAATCGCTTCTGCTGGTTTTTAAAATATTCTACAATATAAGCCATAGAATAACCCATATTTAACAAATCGCTAACCAGAGCTTCCATAAGGTAGTCCATATTACTGAAAACTTGTTCCTTCAACAAGCATTCTATGTAACGCTCAATTAAATTTTCGGCTTCCAGCTTTTTCTTTAAAGCAACCAGATTTCTATGGATATTATGAATCTCTGGTCCTTTGCCATTTTCCTTCTCTTTTTCGCTTTCCTTTTCTCTTTTTCCGTTAGCCGGTTTCAACAGGCAATGTAGTCTGGAAAAATCATCCTTATACAAATCCAGAAGTCGGAAAGGATGTTTTTGTAACTGGGCATCCAATCCGTCCAATAGCCCTTCATAAGAACGGTTCAGTTTAGTCTGATCTAATGACATTCTCAATTCATCATAAGTGTCTATGCAAATTTCAATATATTTAAGAAGGCTCTCCTGACGCTTTTCCTCTAATGTGTGGTATGAATTATTTACCAAATCCTGAATTTTAAATATAAAATATTTTCTGCACTTTTGGATTCCGCTGTTCTCCATCTGTTTTCTCCTCGTATCTCTGCCAGAACAGCTTTGGTACTGGCTGTTTTCCTGTATTTTTCTGCTTGACAAAGCCCTATGTATCGGTTATGATTAGAACAGTTAAAGATACATAGACTTGAAACAGGCTACCCGGGTAGTACTCTCTTGCCTACTGTATCTTTTTAATTTTACATAATACAATTTGCTATGGCATATACTAAATTACTGGAAGATGCTTATTTTTGTGACCGGGCTGCCAGGGTAGTCCTCCTTAAATACTGCATCTTCTTTTGTATTATATCAGATATGCAGGAACCTGGGTATCTATAATTTATAAAAAATGACTCTCATATATCAGCTGTATTCTATAATATGTTTTACAAAATAACGTTCATCTGATTTTTCTTGATATATTTCGTAATCTGTTTTTCTGGCACAAAATTGGCACAATCCCGCACGAAATTGGCACGGTTCTGCTCTTTCCCCGTAAATAGGGATATGCTACACTAAATATGCTTAAAACTGTATCCAGAAGCAATCCGGGCTGGCATGGCACCTTCCAGAGAGGTGCTTTTTTTGCGCCTTTCACCGCAATCCGGATATTCCCACCCCTGCAGCCCGGAGGAAAGAAGGTCATGCCCATCTGCGGCATGGCTTTTTCTTTCCACCACCAAATCTTATTTAAAGGAGGTCCACAAATTGAGACTGAAAAACAAACTGCAGACGCCTGCCCTGGCAGGAAAGAAGCCAAAACGCAGGTTTTCCCCTGCAAAGGCAGCCTATTATGCCTTCCTCAGTTCCATGATGTTCCTGATGTTTACCCAGCCGGCCTATGCTGCGGATGTATGGACAAAAGCCACGGAAATTATGAAGGACGTCTACAGCCAGATTGTTCTCATCTCCACCGTGGCAGCGATTGTCACCGCTTCGGTGGCCCTGCTGATGATGAACTTCTCCCGCTCCGGACGCACGGTGGACGAGAGCCGGGCATGGCTGAAACGTATCTGCATCACCTGGGCAATCTTAAACAGCCTGGGGTTTATCATGGCCTACATCACTCCGTTCTTTGCAGACGGCAAGTGGAACGGCTGACCGGCATCTCATATGGAAGGAGTGATTATTTATGGGTATCTTAGACGGCATTGTGGAATGGATTGCCGAACAGGTGATGCACGGCCTTGATCTTGTCACCACTTCGGTCCTGGGAGCGCTGGGCTGCGACATGGCTGTATTCCTCCGCTACTTCCCCGCCGCAGAGACCATGTATAAAGTCTTTGTGGCGCTGGCTATCGGCATCATCCTGTTAAACTGGGTATGGCAGCTGTTCAAAAACTTCGGGCTGGGGACAGGCATTGAGGCGGAGGACCCGGTGCGCCTGAGCATCCGTTCCGTCCTCTTCATCCTGCTGGCCTACTTCTCGGACGGCATCGTGGATACGGTCTTAAAGATCGGCGGCACCCCGTACCACTGGATCATGGATTCCGACCTGCCGGCTTTAAGCTTTGCTGATTTCAATTCGGTGATGCTGGCCATCATCGGCGTCTGTGCCAACGGGGCGGTGGCCCTGATCGCCCTGATTGTCGTGCTGGTGCTGGCATGGAACTACTTAAAGCTCCTTTTCGAAGCGGCGGAGCGGTATGTCCTCTTAGGGGTTCTGGTCTACACGGCGCCTGTGGCTTTCTCCATGGGGGCTTCTCAGTCCACCTCTAACATTTTTAAATCCTGGTGCCGGATGTTCGGCGGGCAGATCTTCCTCCTGCTCATGAACGCCTGGTGTCTGCGCCTGTTTACTAGCATGGTCGGGGCTTTCATTGCGAACCCGCTTTCACTATGAAAAAACACGCGGAACTGAAATAGAAAGGAAAAATGATAATCATGAAAAAATATAAAAAAATATTAACGATGGCCTTTCTGACCATGCTCCTTCTCTGCCTGTCCTGCCAGACGGCCTTTGCCTTTTCGGAGAGCGATGCCCAGGCTCAGGTGGATGCGGCGGGCAGGGAGGCGGTATCGGGCAACGTCCTGGTATGGTTCCTGTGTGCCATCGCTTTTTTAAAGGTGTCCCAGAAGATTGACTCCTTCATGTCCAGCCTGGGCGTCAACGTGGGGCATACGGGCGGTTCCATGATCGCAGAGGCCATGATTGCCGCAAGGGGCGTGGGCGCAGTCCGGAACTTTTCCCGCCAGCATTTTGGCGGCGGCCACAGCAGTACCTCTTCCCATGTGAATGCAGGCTCCGGCAGTCCGGGCGGGTTCATGGCAGGCGGGCTTGCCGGGGTGGTCAGCCGGCAGGTCACAAACAGTGCCATACGCACGGCCACCACCCACACGGAAACAAACCGGCAGAATGGGAAATCTTCCGGAAAAGGGTTTGGCGGCATTGCATCCGCCGTATCCGCGGGCATTGGTGGAAATATGTATGCGTCTTCCGTTGCAAAGGGCGGCGATTTTGCCAACAGCGTAATCGGCACGGTGGCGACGGGAAGCATGGCGTCCGTCGGTTCCATGACCGGGGAAAAGGCAGCCCAGGCCCTCCATTCCTACATGGGCTATGCCGCCCTGGAGGAAGGGGCACAGCATGTTCCATCCTTTACGGGTGTAGAAATCGGGGGAGGGCGCATCACCGGCACGGAGATCTCCGAGGAACACCCGGAGGGCATTTCCTTCGGTATGTACCATGCGGACCAGTACACCCCGCCGGAAGGGGCATACGCTACCGTGCAGGCCGTGGACGGCACTTCCTGGTATAAACAGTATGCGCAGGATGCCGTGGAGAAATCGCCCTATATGGCGGCAGACGGCTCTATCGCCTATCAGGAGTCAATCGTGAAAAAGATGCCGCCGGCACCGAAAAGAAAGGACAGGTTATAAATGGCAGAACAACAGAAAAACGGGCTGGAGGAAGCCCTGGAAACCGGCGCATCCGCGGCACACCTGACCAGGGGCGCCCTAAAAGCGGGAAAGGCAGTATCCGGAGCCGCAAAAGGCGCCGCTGCTGGCGGCCCCTACGGAGCTGTGGCCGGGGCGTTATGGGAAGGACGGAAATCTATTGGAAAATTTGTGGCGGCCGCCGCTGTGCTGTTGCTGCTTCCGGTACTGTTTGTACTTATGCTCCCCGGCCTGCTCTTTGACGGCTTTTCCTCCGCCTTTTCCCCAGCAGACCCGGAAACACCCATCCTGAACAGCGAAAACGCCCTTATAGAGAATGCCAACACCATCACCTATACCATCAGCACCATCCTGGGGGAGGGCATGGAGGATGTCATGACACGGATTGAGCGGGATTTTGCCGCCTCGGACGGGGACGGCATGGAAGTCATCAACCCTTATGAGTTGGGCCCCGTATACAATGCCAACCTGTTTGTCTCCCAGTACTGCGCGGCAAAGGAAAAAGACTTTGCGGAGATCTCCATTACGGATATGGCGGCTGTCATGCGCCGGGGGAAATCCCATCTCTACTCCTACAGGCGGACGGAAGAAATCCGTGAAAAGACCGTGGAGGACCCGGAGACCGGGGAAGAGACCACCGTATCGGAGAAATGGATGATCTATACCATTTCCTACAACGGGGAGGATTATTTTGCCGACCAGGTATTCGCCCTTACGGATGAGCAGAAAAGCCTTGCCTCGGATTATGCACAAAATTTAAGCCTGTTTCTGGGAGACGGTTTAATCCAGAACCTGGAAAACTGGGAAGGAAACAGCATCCCCTCCCTGGGCGATGTGCGTTTTACGGACGGGGGCATGGAGGTTGTCTATTTCAACCAGCTGGATGAACGCTATGCCGGGAAACCCTATGGCACCGACCACATCGGCGGCTACGGTTGCGGCCCGACATCCATGGCGATGGTGGTGTCCTCCCTTGCCGACGAAACGGTGGACCCGGAGCAGATGGCCCGGTGGGCATATGAAAACGGCTACTGGTGCAAAGACAGCGGCTCCTACCATGCCCTGATCCCCGGGGCGGCCGCGCACTGGGGGCTTGCCGTTTCCGGCTGCTCCCCCTCGGAACCCCAGCGGATGCTGGACGCCCTGGCAGACGGGAAACTGGTGGTAGCCATCATGTCAAAGGGACACTTCACAAGCGGCGGCCACTTTATCGTGCTGCGGGGAGTGCAGGACGGGAAGATCCTGGTGGCAGACCCCGCCAGCTATCGGCGGAGCGGACAGCTCTGGGACCTTTCCATTATTTTAAACGAAGCCAGCAGGCGTGCCGGCGCAGGCGGCCCCTTCTGGATTATCGGCTGAGCTGCCCTGCCGAAGTCCGGCCATGAAACCTGTTTACGGACGGTTCCGCTCTGAAATTATCCATGGCCGGAACTGACACACTGCGAAAGAGAGGTACTATTACATGAACCATCAAAATGACCATGATACCTATATCATCCCGCCGAACTTTGTAGACACGGGCACGTTTTTCGGCGGCATGTTCCGGGCAAGGAACGTGATCGAGGCCGGCATCCTGGCCGCTGTGACCGGGCTGCCGTCCTTCCTTCTCCTGCCCTTTGGCCTGACCACACGGATTATCGTGCTGTGCCTGACCACCCTGCCCCTTGTGCTGTTTGCCCTGATCGGCATATCGGGAGAAAGCCTGTCATCTTTCCTGGTTATCTTCTTAAGATATATGAAAAACCGCCGTATCGTGGGCGGCGAAAGCCAGGAAACCATGCGGAAAGCTCCCGGCTCAAAAAAACAACGGAAAGGAAAACACATCAACGAGCAAATCACGGAATCAGAAGAGGCTGCCCGAAATACAAAGCCGCTTGGAAAAAACATGTCCGGTAAGAATGACCGGATTGGAGGCATATCCGGCTGGAAACGCAAAGGGGAAGATAATTTTCCCGCAGAGTTCGACCAGGTAAAAGGATATGAGATACGCCAGAAACTCCGCCCCAGCCAGACGCAGAAAAAACAGCAGGCCGGAGCGCAGACGAAAAAATCTTCCGGGGGAAATAAGAGAACTTCACAAAAGAATTCCGAAAAAAGGACTTCCCAAAAATCACGAAAACCGGAGCCCGGAAACAGGCAGCCCGGCAGGAAACACTCCCCCAGAAAACCGCTGTATACGCCGGAACCCCAGTTTACCCATTTAAACCCGGTGGCGGACTACCTGCCCATCCGTAAGATAGAAAACGGCATCATCTACACAAAAGACCACCGCTATGTCAAGGTGGTTGAGGTGGTCCCCATCAACTTTCTGCTCCGGAGCGCCAGGGAACAGAGAAGCATCATCTATTCCTTTGTTTCCTATTTAAAGATAAGCCCCATAAAGCTCCAGTTCAAGGTGCTGACCCGCCGGGCGGATATCGGCCGCCACATGGATACGGTGCGCCGGGAGATGGCACTGGAAACCAACGAGCAGTGCCGGCTCATGCAGGAGGATTACCTGCAGTTCATCCAGCAGATCTGTTCCCGTGAAGCGGTGACGCGCCGATTCTTCCTGATTTTTGAATATGAATCCTGGGGGAACGCAAGGCATACGGACGAGGAAGGGGAGGCCATCGGTTCCCTGCAGTCCGCCGTCCATACCGCATCCAACTACCTGCGCCAGTGCGGAAATGAAGTGGTGCTGCCGGACAACGAGGACGAATTTACCATAGATGTACTTTATAACCTCCTGTGCCGGAAGGAAAGTGCCGCAAAGCCCCTCCCTGTCCGGGCAAAAGAGGTGGTGGCGCAGTATCTGGCAGACGGAAGGGAGACGGAAATTGGCCATATCCCGGCCGGGGAATTTATCGCCCCTGCAAGCATTGACTTTACCCACGGAAGGTACATCTGCATTGACGGGCTTTATTATGCCTACCTGCTGATCCCCTCGGACGGCTATAAAACCCATGTGCCGGCCAGCTGGCTCAGCCTGATGGTCAATGCCGGGGACGGGATTGACCTGGACATGTTCCTCTCCCGCCAGCCCAAAGAGCGCATCATCCAGAAGGTGGGCCAGCAGCTCCGCATCAACCGCTCCCGGATTAAGGATGCCAGCGATACCAACACAGACTTCGACGATATTGACAGTGCCATCCGGAGCGGCTATTTCCTGAAGGACGGGCTGGCAAACAATGAAGATTTTTACTTTATGAACCTGTTAATTACCATCACGGCCCCCAGCGAAGAGGACCTGGAATGGAAGGTCAGCGAGATAAAGAAGCTCCTGCTTTCCCAGGACATGCGGGTATCCTCCTGCCACTTCCGGGAAGAACAGGCTTTCCTCACTGCCCTGCCCCTGGTATCCGTGGATAAAGGGCTGTATGAACGAAGCAAGAGCAACCTTCTGACCGGGGGTGCGGCAAGCTGCTATCCCTTTACCAGCTACGAGATGTGCGATGACAACGGCATCCTTCTGGGGGTGAACAAATACAACAGCTCCCTGATCATTGTGGATATCTTCAATTCCGCCGTCTACAAAAACGCGAATATGGCAATCCTGGGGACTTCCGGCGCAGGCAAGACCTTTACCATGCAGCTCATGGCCCTGCGGATGAGAAGAAAAGGCATTCCCATTTTTATTATTGCCCCTTTAAAAGGGCATGAGTTCCACCGGGCCTGTGCCAACGTGGGAGGCGAATTTATCCAGGTCTCCCCGGCAAGCCCCCACTGCATCAACGTAATGGAAATCCGGCAGGTGGACCGCACCGTGAACGAACTGCTGGACGGCCCCGGCATCCAGCTCTCGGAACTGGCGGAGAAGATCCAGCGGCTCCATATCTTTTTCAGCCTGCTGATTCCGGACATGAACCATGAGGAGCGCCAGCTTCTGGATGAGGCCCTGATCCACACCTACAACAAAAAGGGCATCACCCATGACAACGCTTCCCTGGCTGACCCCGGAAACCCGGAAAAATACCGGGAAATGCCGGTGCTGGGAGACCTTTATGAGATTTTAAAGAAATCCGCTGCCACCAGAAGGCTTGCCAATATCCTGAACCGCCTGGTGAACGGCTCCGCCAGCACCTTCAACCAGCAGACCAACGTATCACTGGACAATCAATATACCGTACTGGATATCTCCTCCCTGACCGAGGACCTGCTCACCGTGGGGATGTTCGTTGCCCTGGATTTTGTCTGGGACCGGGCCAAGGAAGACCGTACCGAGGAAAAGACCATCTTCATTGACGAGTGCTGGCAGCTCTTATCCGGCGCCGGCGCCACGGGCACACGCCTTGCGGGGGATTTTGTCCTGGAGATTTTCAAGACCATCCGGGGATACGGCGGCTCCGCCGTCTGCGCCAGCCAGGACCTGAATGACTTCTTTAACCTGGATGAAGGCCGGTTTGGGAAAGGCATCATCAACAACTCCAAGACCAAGATTATCCTGAACCTGGAGGATGACGAGGCCATGCGCGTACAGAGCGCCCTCCACCTCTCCGATGCGGAAATCATGGAAGTCACCCACTTTGAACGGGGCAATGGGTTAATCAGTACCAATAACAACAACATCATGGTGGAGTTCAAGGCAAGCCCCCTGGAAAAAGACCTGATCACCACGGACCGGAGGGAACTGAAGGATATCGTGGAGCGTATGCGCCGGCAGAATGAAGCCGGGTAACGGACGGGATTCTGCCTGTTCGGACAGCTCCAAACGGCTGGGATTACGCACCATATACGCACGGATTACGCAATATTATTTTTATTACGTCTGCTATACGCACAGATTACGCAATCGGAATACAGCCACGGTCTGATTCCCATACAGCTTTTATGCTATCCAGGCTGCTCCACGGACAAAAGCAAGGGAGGAAATTTTTGTGAAAACCAGAGCGGATATATACGGCCATGAGGCCACAGAACTGCTCCGGATCATATCCATGTATCCGGGGCTTTCAGAAAAACAGTTATGCCGGTTCTACCCGGATAAGGAGGATGTTACGAAAAACCTGCTCTCCCACTTATCCCGGCAGGGGCGCACCCGGCAGACGGATACCGGAGACTATTTCCCATACAGGAGTGACAGAATGGAAACAGATTCCGGCATGGTACGGGCGGCATGGATTCTTCTGGACTTTATCGACAGGGCAGAATACCACTCATCCAGTGAGTTCCCCGTGAAGATTGCCTTTTTCTCCGGCGGAGAATAGTGTGAAAGAAAGTAGAGGAAAACCATAAATGGACGCACTTGAATAAGCTGTCTAAGGCAGGCAACTTTTTGAAGTGTTATAGAGTTAGGAAATTAGATCAAGAAGCTAATGGTTCATCAGGCGGAAGTAATCCTTCTCGTTGTAATAGTTTCTTGGCTTGCTTGATAGCTTTTGCCTTTTGCTTTTCAACAAGAGCTACAGGCATATCGATTTTGTAAAGATCGCTCGGATTCCACTGCTCACCAGTAGACATCATCTGGTAAATAGCAGTAAGAATCATACGGGCAATAGCAATAATGGCTCTTTTCTTGCCACGGCGCTTAACAAGCGAATCATATTTCTTTTTGTAGTAAGGAGATTTGTCAGATTTTACGGCAGCATGAGCACATTGTACTAATGCAGGTTTGAGGTA
>CDZO01033471.1_pt1 | contig 16010 bp, 9 predicted proteins | sample 480641 | NCBI WGS metagenome assembly CDZO01 (sample SAMEA3182088, study PRJEB8094) | gut metagenome | biome: human; feature: gut; material: Stool; isolation source: human stools | place: Canada | collected 2013-02-05
CAAGCGCGCTACCAACTGCGCTACACCCGGATAGCTGCCTCTCTTCCAGGGCACCAAGGCCCCGCAAAGCAACGTAGTTTATTATACGGAATTTTTTGGCCGTTGTCAAGTGTGGAAGTTGTTTCGATCCCTATCTCTCAGGACTGCGGCCCCAAGGCCGGGGGCACGGTATGCGTGCCCCCGGTTTGATTGCCTCGTTGGTTCAATGCTTTTTTCAGTCTCTCTTCCTGCCCTTCCGGCCCAGAATCACGATGGCTGCTGCGCCAGCCAGAGAGGCCGCCAGCAGTGCCAGATACAGCGCCAGCTGGGCAGTGTCTCCCGTGGGAACAGAGTCATCCGGTTCATCAGGGTGCCCCGGTTCGTCCGGCGTATCCGGCATATCAGGATCCGGGCTTTCGTCCGGGTCAGGGGTCGGATGCGGATCTGGATCCGGCATGGGATCGGGACCCGGGTCTGGATCCGGCTTGGGGTCTGGATCTGGATCCGGGTCCGGCGGCGGAGTCGTGTCGTCATAATTGATGATTAGCACTTCCGCCGTGTCTCCGAACGGGACCATCCCGGGGTTGTGCCCCTCGACGCGGGTCCCATAGCCGTCCACACGCGCCTCTGCCACTGTGTAGCCGACGCCGGAGGGCAGGCCCTTGGCTGTCTTGCTCTCCCCGTCTTTCAGGGTAAATGCTGCCACGCCGTCCTGGAACGTCATATCCCCGCAGATGCCGTTGATGGACTTGTCGTCAAGCGTGACGGTGAAGGAGAAGTCCCTCTGCCGGTCACCGCTGTACACTTGCTTTTTGACGGTCAGGTTCCCCTTTCCGTTGATGACGTTCCATCCGTCCACCCGGGTGCCGTAGCCATCCACCGGCTCCTCCTGCACAGTGTAGGTGTACGCCCGGCCACTGTCGTCGTAGGCGGGCCAGCTGCCGAAATCATAGGTCCAGCTGCCGTCGGCGTTCGGGGTGACTTCCCGCTCGGCAACTTTGGTGCCGTTCTGCAGGAGGCTCAGCGTGATGGAGTTCGGACGGTCGTCCGCTCCATCACCCACCCAGGTCTTCCGCCCCTGGATGGCAATTTCCGTCTCCTTGCCGCCCAGTGTGTTGGTCAGAGCCAGCGTACCGCTCCCTGTCACAGTGTACGACTCCAGGTGTTCTTCCTCCACCCAGTAGGTATAGGGATTACCGCTGCCGTCCGTATCCGGCAGATGCTCAAAGGTGTATGTCCAGACATCGGCGTTTCCGTCCTGGGCATTTTTCGCGGACAGCGTCACTTCGCCTGCTACTTCGCCCTGGGCTGCCGGATCCGTTCTGCGGTAGAGGGTCAGCTTCAGCGTCTCCGGGCGAAGGCCCTGCGCGTCACTGTCATCCCGCCAGGTTTTGGAGACCGGGATGTCCGTATAGCCCCTGTTGGTGATGGCAGTGGTGAACGCCACCGTAGTTTCCGTCGGTTCTCCATGATCGTAGATCACTTCCATGTCCTCGTCCGGGGTTCCCTGTTCAATGGCGTAATAATAGTATTTCTGGTTCTGGCTGTTTACTTTGTCCAGCTCTCCGAAAATATGGCGCCAGTTATTGGCCGCAGACAGCTCTGCGGTCATGCCGGCGACCTGCTCCACTCCATCCACGCCGGTCTTCCCCATCAGGTTCTTGTCCGTGGTCCGCCAGAGTTCCATTGTGATCGGATGTTTCTTGGTATCCGCGGTGTGCCATTTCTTTTCCACTGTCAGGGATGTCACAGCTTTATTGGTGAATTGGAATTCAGGGTAGGTCCCATCCACATCGGTCTTGTTTTCCTTTTTCGTATCTCCCACCTGGACGTAGCTGCCGCTGACCGCTTCGGTCACGCGGTATTCTGTCTCGGAGTCGGAGTCCGGCAGATAGCTGCCCGGCATTCGGGCTGGGAGGTTCTCCCAGACGGCTTTCCACTCTGCGTACTCGTAATAGGGTTTGTCCAGATCAGGATCCGTAGTTCCATCCAGCGTGACGGATACAGCCGTCAGGGTCTTCCACGTATACGCCGGGCCCTCTGCCGGATTCTCCAGCGGAACCGCATATTGCAGGTGCAGGGTGACCTGGGCGCCCTCCTCGCCGGCAGGCATCCACGTCTTGCCGGCAAAGACCTTGGTGGTCTGCATGTCGTTGGCCGCTGTGGTGAGGAAGCCGTCGTCAGACTGCCCGCCATAGGTGTAGGCCGCCGTGTACGCCTCGTTGTAGGAATCTCTGAGCAGGACATAGCTGCTCAAATCGACTGCTCCGTTCGTCATTTGATATCCTGGCTCAAGCTCCACGGCGCGATAGGTGTACTCCCCTTCCGCATTCTGTTTCGGCAGGCCGGAAATCGTCATCCCTACCGGCGATTCAACCGTGCCCTCTGTATCCGTTCCGGTGAGGGTCACTACCAGATCCTGCTTTTGACCGTTTTCGCCGGTCACCTGGACGGCTTCCCATGCTGCCGCTTCCCAGCCAACAGATAGATCCGTGGTCCGCTGAATCAGGAAACTGGTCTCCCAGGTCTTGCCGGCTTCGTCTGTATCCGGACGGGTGCCATAGACGTTGTTCCGGTCGTTCGTCCAAATCTTCTGCACCTGCAGCGAGGTCGTCGCCAGCTTGTTGGTGATGGTGGTCGAATTTCCGGATTCCGTGTAGGTGTCTTCAATTCCCGTGAAAAGGCCGCCGCTGTCTGCAACAGTGTATGCGAACTCTTCACCGCAGGTATCGACAGTAATCGTCGCGGCTCCGCCTTGATAAGCGATTTCCGTCTCCACCACGCGATAGGACAGCTCCGAAATCCCGCTGTCTTTTTTTACTACACGCGGCAGGTTCTCACAAGCTCCACTCCAGGAATCATAGATATGCCGGTTTTCCAATGTGATCGAAAAACCATTGAGTATTCCGGCATCCTTCAGTTTCTCGTACGCGTCTTCTCCCAGGTTCTCCTGCGTGAAATAGTCCGCTGCCCTCTGCCAACCTCCGCTCTTTCCCTCCTTGACATACAGCTCAAAGGTGACGGACATCTCGCCAAGGTCCATGTAATCGGCAGTGATGGGCTCGCCATCGCTGCCCACCCACCGCTTGGTGAAGGGGGCTCTGGTCTCCAGAGAGTTTTTCAGCTCCTTCATGTGGATGGTGTCGCCGTCTGCGGAGTCCTCACCCGCTGTCCCATTGCCGGTGAAGTAATATTGGTACCGCTCATACAACGCTTCCTTCAGATCGGAGTTCAGCTCTTCCTTCACGGTGTACACCCACCGGGCGCCGTTGGGGGCCCACTTTTCCAGCTCCGTCTGGGGCTGCGCGGCGGGAGGCGTCTCTTCGGAGGGATCCTGGGAATCGGGGTCTCCGATCTGGTCCGGATCTTCCGCAGGTTCTGTCGGTGTGACCGGGACGCTGCCGGCGCCGCCATGTTCCCCATCCGCCGGATCGCTGTGCAGGCTGGCGGCACTGAGGGTCTCCTCCTGCGGGGCGGACTGGCCGTCCCCGTCTCCCGCCTGGGAGTCCGGGTTCTGGTCTTCTTCCCCATCTGCCGGAGGTTCCGGACTCTGTGTATCCCCTTCGTCCGTGGGAGGATCGGCGGGCTGGTTTCCCTCCTCCGGGGGCATTTCTGTGGGCGGCGTTGTCTCCTCTCCCTGGCCGGGGCCCGGTTCGGCGGGCTCTTCCGCGGAGATGCCGGGCTCTTCTGCATCCGGATCGTCCGCACCCCAGATCTGATAAGTCCACTTTCCGGTTTCTGCATCCTGGGTCCACTTGACGGTGTAGTCCTCGCCCTCTGTCAGCTTCTCCTCGATGTGCGGGTCGCCCTGCCCCTCCTGGGCAGCGGCGCGGCGGGTCACAGTGAGCCGGATAACGGGGACCAATGTACCATCTTTCCCCTCTTCATAGGGGGCATCCGGACGCAGACCGAAGGCGTCGTAAAAGTCCTCCCAGGCTTTTTGGCCCGTGAGGGTGACGAACTCTGTCTGCACAGCCTTCCGGCTGTTCAGGAACGTGGCGTCGGCCTCTTCCCGCTCTTCATGGGGCAGCAGACCGCCGACAGTATATCCGTCCCCTGTGACGTCTTGGGCCTCCAGGTCGCCCGGGCCGCACCAGGTATCGTAGCCGCCCAGGAAGCTCTTGTCCTCCTCCACATGATAGAGGTACAGCGAGCCGTTGGGCGCATACTGCTCCAGGCCTGTAAAGGAAAGAACCGTTTCAACAGTTGTGCTGTCTCCTCGCTGCTGGTAAGCCGCCTCGACCTCCTCCGAGGACCAAGTGGCCGTCCGCACCAGCTCCTGCGCGGAGGGCTGGCCGTTGTTCTGGATGTAGACCCGGTACAGATGGAAGCGCACGGCGGGGTAGGCGATGGGCAAGTCATCTCCGCCCAAAGGCAGTTCCAGGATTTTTTTCACCGACAGACTGCCAGTCGGGCTGTGGAACACGTTCTCCACCTGGAAGGTGTTGGAGATCTCCTGTATATCAAACAGATCCAGCGATTCCTGGGGTCCCTCGCCGGTACCGTCCAGGGGCAGCCCGTTGGCGCCGGTGATGCCTTCCTCCCGGAGAACATATTCGTACAGCTTGCCTTCCTCCGTGTATTTGGGCAGCCCTGGCTGGTCTTCAGATTCCGGCCGGACGGTTCCGGCTCCGTCATCGATGATATTTTTCCCCTCATAAAGGAGCCGGAACGTATAGTTCTTCAGGCCGGACCAGTCCTGAACAGTCAGGGTCGCGATGGGGGCTCCGCCAAAGTCAAACGCCTCCCCGCTGCCCTGCACCCGCCGGTACAGTGCGAAGGCGACGTTGGGCAGGTCCACCGCCGGATAGCCAGCGGGCAGGTTGGTCCACAGCTTCCGTCCCTCAATGGCGACCGGCTTATTCAGGCGGTTGACGAAGGTACCATTTGCGTTCAGGGCATATTTGGCGTAAGAACTGCTGGCATCCTGAGACACTGGTGGGTTGACGCCGTCCAGGTTCGTGGTCTGCGCTTCGTAAGCCGCCTCCATCCCCGGGTCAGCTTCGTCACGCGTGCCCAGACAAGTTTCACCCGTCCAGTACTCCGCAATGGCGTAGTCAAAGTCGGAGGCGTTTACACTGGTGCGCTCCACCGCGGAGTAAGTGATCTTGTAACCCCAGTCGTCATACTTGGGCAAGTTCTCCAGCTCGGCCCGCCAGAAATACTGCCGGTCCGCAGATCCGTTATCCCCGGAGGCGGTGCCGGGCTCCTCACCCGCGGGATCGCCTGCTCCCTCGGACGGCGCCTCCGTCTCCGGCGGGAGCAGGCCCTCGTTTGTCCAGCGGTAGCTGGGATAGATCAGTTCGGTTTCGATCCCGTCCTCAGCAGCAGAGGTATGCACAGTCCGGTAAATGTCCAGATAGATGTCCGGACGACTGCCGGAGCCATACATATAGATGTCGTACCACTGCTTGTACCAGACAGCGTCCGTTACGCCGGTGCGTTTGTTGGTGAGGGTGATCTTCTGCTCGTCATTCTTGTTTTCACCGTCATTTGCCGTATAGGATTCTTCCTTTACAGAGCTTGTGTATGTATTCCACAGGGCATAGACCTCCGGAGAAATGGTCCGCAGCTGATCCAGCGTGATCTCATTGCCGCCGTCCAGCCAGACCTCCTCCACGGTATAGCGCACCACTGTGCCGTTGGTGTCGTACTTGGGAAGGTTCCAGAAGTCAAGGGAGTTGGACTTCGTATCTGCCGTGAGAATCGGCTGAATAGAGGAAACCCGTCTTTCGCTTCTGTCTTGAATCTGTACATCCCCGCCGCCCAGGTTCACATAGCCAAATCCATCTTTCTGATAGATTTTAAATTGTCCTTCCGTATCATCGCTGGCGGCGATCTTCAGCTTCACGGCCAGAGTGAGGCCGGAGGTGTTCTCCAGGGCTGCCTGGAGTTCCCCCACGCCGTCTCCGCCGCCGTCCCGCCAGTCCTTGGTGACGGTCAGGTCCACATTGCCCAGCCGGCGGTTGGTGACGGTGCAGACCGTCTCACCCGCGATCTCCTCGCGGTCGTATGTAGCTTCATAGGCATGGTTTCTGCCGGGGACAGTGTCGCGGGTGATTCCGGGAGCGTTGATCTCTCCCTCGGTCGGGGCGCCTTCGGTTCCAAGGACCGCAGTCGCTCCGATTTTGGTCTCCCGGATGTAGACCTGGTCCGGCGTAAGTTCTCCAATGCCGGCCCATGCGTACCAGATGGGATCTCCGTCCTCCTGGGATTCGCCCAGCGTGACGAAGGTAATCGCCTGATCTCCTTCTTTGCTGTACACCGTCACTTCCACTGGCTCCCGGTGGGCGGCGTCGCTGTCGTCCACCCAGTTCTTCTGGACCAGGATCCGATGGCTTCCTCCCGGGCCGTTGGTGACGATGGTCGTATAGTCTCCGGTGCTGCTGTCGATGGAGGTTTCATAGGTGGGGTTCCCGTTCTCCTCCAGGATCAGGTATTCATACCGGCGCCCCTCTTCGTCATACTCTGGGAGGTTCTGGAGCAGGGCTTTCCAGGCCTCAGAAAACTGAATGGAAATTTCACCGTCGATCGCATCTATGAATGCGTTTTCCTTCGTGAAATCAACATTGACGGTCCCACCTGCATCCATTGTAAAGGTAAGAACCTTGCATGTTTCTGTCAGAGACTGTTCGCCGATGGTACGGTACAGGGCGAAGGTCACCGGCCCCTCCTGGACGCCGCTTTTCCACTTCTTTTCCACCGTATAATCTATCTGGTTGCTGACGGCATTGGTGATCTCGGTGGTGTTGCCGTTCTCCACATCGGTCACACGGTACTTTGCATCTCCCCGGCTGCCGCCGCCGGACAGGGTAAACGAGTTGTTGTCCAGAAGATTTGTTTTATTCTCGCCCTGGTAAACCGCCGACTCCACCCAGCGGTACTCCAGCTCCCGGCCCTGGTTATCGTATTTGGGCGCGCTGGCGCTGACGGACAGGCCGCCCAGGTTCTCCGCCGTAAATTTTCCCGTTTTCTCCGTTCCCAGCGTCTCGGTGATCTCCGTGTCTTCCCAGGGGTCCTCACTGCCCACCGGCCGGGCCTGGAGCATCAGCTCCACCCGGACATCCTCCAGCGCCGACTGGAAAGCCGCTGCTTTCCAGATCTTGGTCGCATTAACCGTCACCGTGCCGGAGAGCTTGTTGGAAAGGGTTCCCCCGTTGTAGAGGTATGTATTGTTCGTCTCCCGTGCAAAGTCTGCATCCTCGCTGGTCAGTTTTTTCAGCGTACCGGAATCCTCGTCCAGCGCCCAGATGATGTCCGTCACGCCGCCGTCTTCCCCCACCGCGCCGAATACCTGGGTGTAGTCCCCCGCATGCTCACCAGTGAGATACTCTCGGACCACATAGATATACTCGTAGCCCTCCGAGTCATACTTGGGCAGCTCTGCAAACTGAATGTCCTGTTTCTCCTGCCCGTTGAGCGGGACCGTCAGAATGCTGCCCCCATCATCCCGGACGGGCGCGGCCGTTGTGTAGCTCTGCCCGGCTCGGTAACGCCACAGCTGGAGTTCACCTGCCGGGCGGTGATCCGGATCCGCCGCGTCCTCCCAGACTTTGGAGGCCTGATAATCCTTTACGCCCGTGAGCGTCAGGTACAGGCTGCCGCCGTCATAGAGCTTCCCCACCTCTGTGCCCACGTTGGGCGTGCTGGAGTTGTCGTAGGAGATCTGGAAGTAGTCGCCCTCGGGCAGGGCACCCGCCGCGATGCCGTCGGCGGCGTCCAGCCGGCCGTCGCCTTTTCCGTCTCCCTCCCTGGTCTCCTCTACCGAGTAGTTGATCCGGCTGCCGTCCAGGTTGTACTTCCACAGACCGCTGACGGTGACGGTGCCGCTGGTGGGGTTGTCCGGGTCTCCATCAGGGTCCTCTTCTATCTTCATCTGATCCTTCATCTCTGCCAGCAGCCGGCGGAGGGAGCTTGCTGTATAGTTGGTGTCCACCACGAAGTCAAAGCTGTTGTAAATGGCTTCTGCGATGCCTTCCGCGCCGCCCAGATTACCCCAGCGGAGCTGAACGCGGAAGTTGAATTCGTCCTCCAGCACATAGTACCAGCCGTAGTTGTCCCCGGCGGAGGGATATTCCGACACATTGCCGTTGTTGACCTCTACCGGGCTGTAGCCGTCAACCCCTTCGGACGGTCCCATGATCCACTCTACACGGGATTCTGTTGAGGTCTCCCCGCCGTAGCCATCGGATGTTGTGGTTTCGATCGCTTCCGGCAACACGCCGGTCGGGACGGAGACCGTATAGGTGTTGTTCCCGTTGTCGGCCACCGTCATTTTCGGCATAGCGGACAGGCCCACCCCGGAGAGCGTCGAGTCCTCCCCGCCTTTCAGCTCAATCCATTCCCCGTTGTCGATCCGGAACCACAGCGACGGCTGATACGTATTCGCCCCGGGACGCACTCCGTCCTCATTGTTGTTATCCACCCAGTAGAGCGTGTTCTCTTCAAATGCCCCGGCGGCATACCAGCTTGTCACCGTCACCACCGTATCTGCGTAAATCACAGGCACCAGGGTCAGACACAGTACCAGTGCCAGCAGCCCGCTGACCAGCCGCCGGCCTCCCTTCTTCGGAAACTTTCCCTTTGGGAGCCGCCCCCGCTCCCGGACTCTCTTGCCTCGATACAGCATAACCCCTCACCTCATTGAAAAATTGTTCACACACATATCCAGTGCGTCCCTATCGTCCACGCCCCTGCTGCGTCGGCTGGGCAGGACTCAGCTGCCCTGCTCCCAGCCCACAGTCAGCTGCTCCTCTTCCAGCATCCGCTCGTGGGCCTGCTCGGCCAGTATCTGTACACTGTCCCGAATGCGTTCCTGCGTGACCTGATACAGCCTGCGCAGACAGCGGGGGTTGCTCTTGTCCCCATCCACCCGGGCATCCCTGCACAGAGTCCGGATCTCTCCGCTCACCTGGGTCCTCCGCATGGGGCGGCCGCTTCGGGTGACGAATACCGGCCCCGCAGTGATCCCCACCCGCCGGAGATAGACTGTCAACTCCTTCCGCAGACAGGCAGGAATCAGGACGTACTGCGCTCTGCCGTCACAGGCGGTCAGAACACGTCCCTCCTCCACCGCCCGGACCGTCACCCGGTTCAGCTCACTTACGCGGATCCCTGTCAGGGCAAAGACCTTCACCATCAGATACGTACGCTCCCGGCCCAGATTCCGGGCTGTGGCCAGCAGGCGCAGATACTCAGTCCGGCTCAACTCCGGCTGGATCTCCCCTTCGGTGTCCAGCTGGCCGATCAGCTGCAGATCCCGCCGCCCCAGATAGGCCAGCAGCCCATTGGCGGCGGACACATGGGTGTTGGCTGTACCGGGCGAGTAGCCTTCCCGCAGCAAGGCGGCGCGCCAGAGCTCCAGTGTGTCTGCAGCCACCCGCTTGTCCTCCGGAAGAAAGTGGTAAAACGCCTCCAGCTTGGGGCGGTAGACCTGGATCGTCTCCCGCCGGCGGCCCCGGGCCGCCAAGCTGTCCAGATACCGGCAGACTTCTTCCCAGGTAACTGTCAGCTCCGCCGGCGCCGCGGTCCTGTCCTGTAGTGCCGTTTCCATCGCCTCACGCATTGGGCATTCTCTCCTCTCCAAAGCCGCTTTCACTGTCTGAATGCTTTCCAAATATCTCCTCCGTATCCATCTCTTTCCGATTTACAACAGAACAATGATTCTGTTGTAAACCTGTCATCAGCTGGAAATACGGTGCCAGAGCACGAAGAGTCGGTTTTGGCCGAAACGGCACCTTTCCCTTTTGGGCCGCAAAATTGGAATCCTCAAAAAATCCAAACCGCAAAAAAAGGACGTTGCTTTTGTAGTTTTTTTGTTTTATACTAACTATATTCCAATGTATGTAGTGGAGAGAGCTTTGTCGATTTACAACAGAATCATTGTTTTGTTGTTAAACGATCAGCCGCATTTTTTCCAGAATCTGTTCATGGGCCCTGGCGCTCACTGCCACATAAATCCGGGTTGTCTCAATGGAGGAATGGCCCAGAAGGTCCGCCAGATGCGCCAGATCCTTCTCCTGTTCATAAAAGCACTTGGCGAACAGGTGCCGCAGATTGTGCGGGAATACCTTTTCCGGCATCACGCCGGCCTCCCGGCAGAGGGTTTTCATTTCATGCCAGATGTTGCTGCGGTCCAGGGGCCGCCCGGTGCGGGTGCGGAACAGGGGCCCCTCCTGGATATCCTGCGCCCTGGCATACCGCCGCAGGCGTTCCGCCAGTTCCTGCGGCAGCAGGACGGTCCGGCACTTTCCCTTCAGCCGGATCTCCGTCCGGCCAGCACGCAGGGCCTCCGCCGTGATGAAGCGCAGTTCGCTCACCCGGATACCGGTGGCGCAGATCGTCAGCATCACGTGGTACAGCCGCTGGTTCTTGCGCCCCTTGGCAATAGAGAGCAGCCGGCGGTACTCCGACTCCGTCAGGTCCCGCTGCTCCTCCCGAAACGCCCGCCGCTGAACCTTCAGCAACTTCACCTCGCAGTGCTCCGCTCCACAGAACCGCAGATACGCGTTCACAGCAGAGAGCTTGTTGTTGACCGTCAGAGCCCTGTACTGCTGCTGCAGGCGCTCCCGGTATGCCAGAACACCCGCCTTGGTCACCGGGGCGCCGCACAGAGCCAGTCGCAGCTGTTCCGCCTCCTGCACGTATTTTTCCACTGTGGCACGGGCTTTCTCGTTTTCCACCAGAAATTCCCGGAACGCGGAGATAGACTGTCCTGTGAGCGTGATTTCTTCCATCTTGACTCCTCCCAAATCCGCCCGCACAGACGCGGGTATTTTTTGTAAGCATACCCAAAATGGCGTCGGATATGTTCCGCCTATGGAGATGCTTTCCAAAAAAGTTCCGAATTGCGCAAAAAGGCAGCCCGCGGAGAATCCCTCCGCGGGCTGCCTTACAGTATGCTGTTGTTTTTTATCGGCCTCCCCAGACCCGGTAGAGCTCGCTTCCCCGTTCCCGCAGGCGCTCGTTCAGCCAGGAGCGCAGGGATGCCATGCCCTCCTCTGTCCAGGGGAAGGTCTCCGTCTCAATGTGCTGGGCCTTTTCAAAGCAGATGTTCTCATAGACCCAGGCCTGGACGGTGCCATCGTTCACCTTTCCCGTCCGCTGGAAGCGGTAGCGGAAGGTGCCGAGGGAGCCGGGAAAAATCTCCGACTTCTTCAGAAAGTTCAGGGTCAAAAATGCGAATGGATCTTCCATCGGGCAGTTTCTCTCCTCCATCAGGCCGCCTCCGTCTCCCGGCGGCAGACCTTGATCCCCGCGATGGTCAGCGCGAACACGAACCAGAAAATGCACATCACCCGGGGATAGTTCCACAGGTAATCCGCCAGACCGCACACCATGGCGCCGCACAGAGCCGCCGCTCCGGCACAGGTGATGGTGCGGGCGGCAGAGGGGGCGCAGTGCCGGACCGTGCGGGCCGCCTTTTTGATGTTCCACAGCATGGAGCCCACAAAGCCCAGAAACCCCAGCAGTCCCGCCTCGATCCATACCTGCAGGTAGAAGTTGTGGGCGTGAACGAAGGGCGCTTCTGCGTGGTAGAGGTTGAAGTCGCTGATGTAGTCCTGCACGGCGGCGGTGCCCAGACCCGCGCCGGAGACGGGAGACGTCCGGATGACCTCCAGTGCCGCCTGATACAAGGGGATGCGGCTGGCAGTGGAGGTATCCGCCGGATTGAAGATCGTCAGGACCCGGTGCCAGATGGTGTCCGGCAGGAAAGGGACCATCACCACGCACAGCACCGCGAAGGCGGGGATCAGCTTGGGCTTCCACAAAAACACCAGCACCACCATGGCACAGGCCATGCCAACCCAGCTGGCCCGGGAGTAGGTCATGCCCAGAGCCAGCACACCCACGGCAAACACGCCGCAGGCCGTCACGCGGGAGATGCCCCGCTTGGAGCAGAGGATCAGCGCCAGTACCAGGGGCAGCAGGAGGATCAGCACCTCTGCAAAGGTGTTGGGGTTGTCGAAATAGGACTCCACCCGGCCGGGCATACCGGCGTTGACCTCCAGGTCCACATAGGACTCGTTGACCTCCACGCCCTGGATCCGTTGGTACACACCGTACAGCGAGGACACCAGCACACAGACCCCACCGCCGGCGGCCAGCCGCTTCAAATCCTCTGTGCCCCGGACAGCGCTGACCGTCACCAGCACGCACAGCGCTGCGGAGATATGGTAGAGCAGGAAGCGGAAGGAGGCGGAGGGCTCATAGGAGAACAGCACCGCCAGGAACATGGCTCCGAACAGCACCACCGGATAGAACCCGATGTGCTTCACGTCCAGCCGGAAGTCCCGCCGGGACATGGCCCCGGCATAGAACAGCACCAGCAGGGCGGCAAAGCCCAGCATACTATATGCGTTGTTCCAATGCGAGAAGGGAATCACCCACAATAGCATGATGAGCCAGGATTGGGCGACGGCGGTCTCATGTCCCATCTCAAAGGCCAGACGGGAGAAAACGCTGTCATCAAACGTAGCCCGCAGGGCAAGGTACAGCTTGTGGAGCAGCCAGGCAGGCAGGTTGATGAGGCCCGTCAGCAGCCGGCAGAGGATGCTCTCCTCCCAGGCCCGGGCCGCAACGCCCTCCCGGCACAAGACCCGGAGAACACGGCTCTCGTCGATCTGGCGGTTGCACCAGGCGCCCATGCGCACCAGGCAGCGGTGGACGGCGCTGTCATAGTAGACGGTGCACAGCACCGCCCATAGGTGATACAGATAGCTTTCGCGGAGAATGCTCATGCAGGGAAACCTCGTTTCTTCAGATGCGGTTTTTGATCCGGTACAGCTGGGAGAGCAGCCAGAAGCGGCCCCCCCGCACCAGCTTTGCTGCCAACTGCTTGTTGCGGCTCATGCCGGCGGGCGACAGCGTCCGGATGGCGTGGGCCATATCCGGCCGCGCACACAGGGCCTGGATGGTCTCCTGCCGCTGCCGGAGGGTCTTGGGATTGCCCGGGGCGTACTCGTTGCCGATGGCGATCAACAGCCCGGCCCAGTTGGAGTTCTCCCGCCACTGGGGGCGGCCGGGCGTCAGGCCGTACCGGGCGGCCAAGTCCTCCTTCCGCTCCATGAAGCGGCCGAAGACCTGCTGGAAGTCCTTCATATACTTGTGGGTGGCGGAGGCCGGATTCTGGAGATAGCGGTACAGGGGCGTCTCCGTCACCGCCAGGCGCCGGGCGTTGCAGAAATACTCCATCAGGAACAGCTCGTCTTCCAGATAGGCGCCCTCATAGCGGAGATGGAGTCTGTCAAAAATCTCTGCGGAGAACAGATAGCGCCAGATGAATCCATTGAACACCGGCTGGGCCAGCCGGTCCCCCAGCAGGGGATTGACGATTTTCTCCCGGATAGCGTCGGCGTCGTAGATCCCGGCGGGCAGCACCGGCTCCGGCGTCTCGCTGCCATCAGGCCACAGGTTCAGGTGCGCACAGGCGGCGGTATCCGCCCCGGCCCGCTCCCGCAGGTTCCACAGCGTCTCCAGGCACTGGGGCTCGTACTGATCGTCGGAGTCCAGAAAGGCGATATAGGTCCCCCGGACATGGTCAAGGCCCACATTCCGGGTCTCGCTGACGCCGCTGTTGCGCTCCTTGTGGAACACCCGGATGCGGTCATCCTCCCGGGCCAGCTCATCGCAGAGAGCCGGGGAGCCGTCGGTGCAGCCGTCATCCACCAGCAGCAGCTCCCAGTCGGAAAAGGTCTGCCGCCGCACGCTCTCCACGCAGTCTCTGAGAAATTTCTCCGCCTGATAGACAGGCACAATGACGGAAATGCTGGGCATAGACAGCCTCCTTGCGCCCTCCGGCGCCTCTCTTCAGTCTGCGGCGCGGAAACTCCGGCGCCCTCCCCCCAGAATCTGGGGCTCTTACACGGAGCTATTGTACCCGATTTCCCTGGGAAGGTCAACGTCTTTTCCCGGAAAAGCCGGGCATACTAGGAGCGAGGTGATCCAATATGAACGATATCGAGCTGCTCCAATACGTCCATGAGACGGCGGAGATGGGCATTGAGGGGCTAAACAGCCTGGACGGGCAGGTCCGGGATGACAGCCTGCGGCGGGTTCTGAGCCAGCAGGGCGCCGAGTACCGCCAGATCGCGGATCAGGCGGAGCGCCTGCTCCGGTCTCTGGGAGAGGAGCCCAGGGACCCAGGCCTTCTGGCCAAGGTGTCCGCAGAGGTCATGTCCACTTTCAAAACGCTGGCAGACCCCTCTGCATCCAACATCGCGGAGATGGTCATTCAGGGAAACACCATGGGGGCCACCAAAAGTACCCGGCATCTGGGGGACTACGCCGGTGGAAACCGTGAGATCCGAAATCTCGCGGAGCGGCTGCTGCACACCGAGGAAGCCAACGCCGCCCAGATGAAGCAGTTCCTGTAACACACCCGGCGCAAAGCAGAGGAGGAGCCTCCTACGGGAGGCTCCTCCTCTGTTCAAAGGACCGGCAGCAGATCTTCCCCATTCAGAAAACGCTCCTCCGCCTCCTGGATAGGGATCTGCCGCTGATTCAGTCTGCGCACCAGCTGCTCTACCTCTGCCTGTTCCCTTCCCGGCAGCAGGACCACCAGATGTCGCTCCGGTTCCCAGGATTCGCCGCTGAATCCGAATCGCCGGGGGTGCCGGGTCTCCAGAACCTGATAGCGCACCTGCGGCCGCACCGCCTTGCGCCGGCGCCAGATCGACAAGGCCAGCACCCGGACCAGATCCTTCGGCGTGGGCTTTTCCCGCAGCACGCGTTGAAAGAGCTTCTGCAGCTCCGCCCGGTCTCCGCAGTCCCAGATGTCCTCCGCCGCCCGGGAGAGGGCCTTTGCCAGGGTGTCCTTTTCCTTTTCACTGTATCTCTGCGCCTCCGGATACAGCGTCTCCATGGAGAAGGTGCCCGGCATACGGGGGATGGCAGCCTTGACCAGGCAGCACAGGTCGTAATAGCAGTCCCGGCTCAGTTTCCCACTGATTTTTTCCACTGTCCGCAGGATATCTTCATCCATCCGAAACCGTCTCCTCTCCTCTTCAATTCATACATAGCATATCAAAAATCGCAGGTTTTTGAAATAGATTCGACACATTCGGACTCTTTTAGACAAATTACGGCACCCCGGACTTGACAATCCGGAGGAAATGTGCTCTTCTACCCGTATCAGAGACAGGGAGGCGCAGGCATGGATATTCGCAGAATCGAGTCGGGCAAGCGGGACTTTCTCCCCCTCCTGCTGCTGGGAGACGAACAGGAGGACATGATCGACCGCTATCTGGACCGCGGAACGCTGTTGGCGCTGTACGATGGCGGACTTCGCGCCGTATGCGTGGTGACCAAGGAGGCGCCGGGCGTGTTCGAGATCAAAAATCTGGCCGTGGAGCCGGCCTTTCAGCGCCAGGGCTACGGCCGGGCCATGGTTCGGCATGTGGCCGGCGCCTGCCGGACCGCCGGAGGGACATGCCTCCTGGTGGGCACCGGGGACAGTGCCCTCACCCTCCCCTTCTACCGGGCCTGCGGGTTCCGGGAAAGCCACCGGGTCCCCAATTTCTTCCTTCAATTTTACGACCACCCCATATACGAAGGGGGGCGGCTTTTGTCGGACATGGTATATTTGTCCATGGAGCTTTGAGCGGAAAAGGCGGCGCTGCTGAAAATCAGCGGCGCCGCCTGTATCATACCGTTTGATTCAGTTTTGGAAAAGGCTTCACGCCTCTGCGGCGGCCTTCAGAGCCTCCGTGCGGTCAGTTTTCTCCCAGGTCACGCCCAGGTCCTCCCGGCCCATGTGGCCGTAGGCCGCCAGCTTGCGGTAGATGGGCTTGCGCAGGTCCAGGTCCCGGATGATGGCCGTGGGCCGCAGGTCAAACACCTTGCGGACGGCAGTCTCCAGCCTGTCGTCTCCCACCGTACCGGTGCCGAAAGTGTCCACCAGCACACTCACCGGCTGGGCCACGCCGATGGCGTAGGCCAACTGCACCTGGCAGCGGCGGGCAAGGCCCGCGGCCACGATGTTCTTGGCCACGTACCGGGCGGCGTAGGCCGCGGAGCGGTCCACCTTGGTG
>CDZO01023094.1_pt1 | contig 15904 bp, 13 predicted proteins | sample 480641 | NCBI WGS metagenome assembly CDZO01 (sample SAMEA3182088, study PRJEB8094) | gut metagenome | biome: human; feature: gut; material: Stool; isolation source: human stools | place: Canada | collected 2013-02-05
GCCGGCCATATACAGGCCCAGCTCCTGCACGGTAATGGCCTTCGGGTCAAGGTCTGCCACAATCTGGCCTTCATAAATAACCAAAATACGGTCTGAAAGCTGCATTACCTCGTCCAGCTCCAGGCTGACGAGCAAAATACCTTTGCCTGCGTCGCGCTCGGCCACAATTTGCTTATGGATATATTCGATGGCGCCTACGTCCAGCCCGCGTGTGGGCTGCACGGCAATGAGCACATCCGGGTTCCGGTCTATCTCGCGCGCCACAATGGCCTTTTGCTGGTTGCCGCCGGACATGCTGCGCGCAATGGTGCGCGCCCCCTGCCCCGAGCGGATGTCAAACTTTCCAATCAGTTCGTCGGCATACTGGTAAATGGCGTCATACTTCAAAAAGCCGTGCTGGCAGAACCGCGGCTCGAAATAGCTTTGCAAAACAAGGTTATAGGCAAGGTTATAATCCAGCACCAGGCCGTGGCGGTGCCGGTCCTCCGGGATATGCCCCAGGCCGCTGGTGTTGCGCGTGCGGATATGCGCGTGCGTCACGTCCTGCCCTTTCAAAAGGACATGCCCGCTGTCCGGCTCGTGCAGGCCGGTCAGGGCGTAGACAAGCTCTGTCTGCCCGTTGCCGTCGATGCCCGCCACACACACAATTTCTCCGCGCCGCACCTGAAAGTTTACATGGTCCACCACGTTTTTGCCCGTATGTTTCGAGCGCACACAGATATCCTTTGCCTCCAGCACCACGTCCGCAGGCTTGGCGGGGCCCTTTTCCACCACAAGGTTCACCTTGCGGCCCACCATCATCTCGCTCATTTCCTCTTTCGAGGTAGAGGCCACATCCACTGTGCCGATGCATTTGCCTTTGCGCAGCACAGTGCAGCGGTCTGCCACAGCCTTGATCTCGTTCAGCTTATGCGTGATGAACAGAATGCTTTTGCCCTCTTTGACAAGCTCTTTCATAATTTTCATCAGCTCATCAATTTCCTGCGGCGTCAAAACGGCTGTGGGCTCGTCGAAAATCAAAATTTCGTTTTCGCGGTACAGCATCTTCAAAATTTCCACGCGCTGCTGCATGCCCACGCTGATATCGGAAATCAGGGCGTCCGGGTCTACCCGGAAGCCATACCGCTCTGACAGGGCCATTACCTTTTCACGGGCCTTGTCCATTTTCAAAAAGCCGCCCTGCGTGCTCTCCACACCCAGAATGATGTTTTCCAGCACAGTGAAATTGTGCACCAGTTTGAAGTGCTGGTGCACCATGCCAATGCCAAGGTGGTTGGCATCGTTCGGGTCTTTCAGCTGCACCACTTCGCCGTTTTTCTTAATCACGCCTTTTTCCGGCTGGTACATGCCGAACAGCACACTCATCAACGTAGATTTTCCCGCACCGTTTTCGCCCAAAAGCGCATGGATCTCGCCCTTTTTGAGCTGCAACGTTACATCGTCGTTTGCAATGATGCCCGGGAACTCTTTGGTGATGCCGCACATCTCGATGATGTAATCCATGTCGTCCTCCTATCCCCCTGCCCTGTCAGGCAGCGCCGCACCGCACGGCTTTATTTGTTTTTATTATAAGGGAATCTGTCGATGAACACAAGAAAAATGTGTGATTGACAAAGCGTTTCTGTGCAGGTACAATAAGATTCGCCCCCCACAAAGGGCTGATAGGCGGGTATGGCGGAATTGGCAGACGCGCCAGACTTAGGTGCTGTCACCTCAGTGAAGAATTTCCCAGCAATCAGGTAAAAGCAGGCATGGCCTGTTTTTATAGATGCGGATCAAGCACAACGCTCCGCCTCGGGTGTCCCCTCCCCGAGTAAAAATAGAGGGAAAGTGAATATGCGGGTATGACGGAATTGGCAGACGTGCAGGATTTAGGTTCCTGTGCCGAAAGGCGTGTGGGTTCGACCCCCACTACCCGTACCAAGTTAGAAGCTACATTTTAGCCTTATACATGAGGCTGAAATGTAGCTTCTCTTTTTGTAGAAACCTCCATGTTATACTGCTCATGAACACATGAGTAGAGAACATAGAGGTTTTGTTATGTCCGGAAATGTTATCAAGATACTAAAAAGTAAAAATATTGCACCTATTGGGGACCAGCAGCTTAGGGTGGCGGCTTACTGCAAAGTCAGCACGGGCTGCGAGGAGCAGCAAAACAGTCTGAAAAAACCAATCGAGCTTTATACCTGATACATCCCGCAAAATCCTTATTGGCGGTTTGTTACCGTTATGATACCGCCTCGGGTCTGCGAGGGAATCATCGACCAGTTGTCCGCATTGAACCAGGCGGAGAGCCGGTCCCGCAGCGAGAACATCGAGTTCGGCATCCGCCACCGTATGAGGAGCGGTAAGACGCTGCTCAATCATACTCGCTTGCTCGGCTACACCAAGGGCCCGGATGGGGGGGTGCAGATTGTTTCCGAGGAGGCCGAAATCGTTAGAATGATCTTTGACCTCTATGTACAAGGAAGCGGTGTACGGTAAATCAAGAAGCATTTGGAATCTCACGGAATCAAGACGGTCACGGGCAAGAGCGAGTGGAGTACCTCCACCATCGACCGAATGCTGAGCAAGGAGAAGTATGTAGGGCAGATGCTGATGCAGAAGACCTACACTCCAGATTTCCTGGTCGGGAAGAAAGAAAAGAACCGTGGGCAGTTGGAGATGTGCTTGGTGGAGAACGCCCATGAACCAATCATTGACCGTGAGATTTTTGACTGGGCACAAGAGATGAAAGGTCATATGAAACACACAGCACAAACGGAGCGGATGTTGTGATATCGCATCCTGAAGTTAAAAATATCGTTTTTGACCATCCTTTGTAATTGGCGATGGTAATCAGGAATGGGGTATTGCCGTCGCTCTTGTAGAACTGAAATTCCCGGTTCAGGGGCAGGGTCAGTCCGTCCCCGCCTACAGATATAGAGGGCGCTGAGGTCTCTACGGGGGTTCCTGGAAAATCAGAGACATTCTCAATGACAAACCTCTCTGGTTGGATCTGAGCCGATACACCGGGATCTGACAGGGTCACCCGGAAGTTGGTGGCGGTCCGGCACGTCGGCCCTATGGATATCTGACCAAACAGGCAGAATCATCCTTAACATGTGCTTGACCGTATGCGACCATATTTCCTTGAACTTGCGCTTTAAGGCAGCAGGACTTATAATAGGACTGCCACAGGATAAGGAGGGGAGAGGGCCTTGCTGGAATATAGAAATCTGAGTCCGTTGGAATTTGAATATGTCTGCCAGGATGTGATGCAGGCAAAGCTCGGCACGGCGCTACGACGATTTCCGGCCGGTCGGGATGACGGCATTGACCTGATCGACGATCTGGAGACCAATCACATTGTTGTCCAGGTCAAACACTACTGGAAAAGTTCCTTTTCCGCCTTGAAGCAGGCTTTGAAGGCAGAGCGGGCCAAGGTGGACCGACTCAGCCCCGGCCAATACTACCTCTGCTGCGGCCAGACGCTCTCACCCAACCAGACCAGGGAGCTTTATGAACTGTTCTCCGACTACATGACTTCTGAGCAAAACATCTTAACGTTGCTGGAACTGGACGAGTTTCTGACGGCGCCGCAAAACGTGGGATTGCTGCGCAAGCATTTCAAGCTGTGGCTGTCAGCGAGCAGTATCCTGTCAGAGCTGTATAATCAGGAGATCTTCATTGACTCCGAGACGCTGCTCTATGATGTGGCCGACGAACTGCCCTATTATGTGCAGACCGGATCCTATCTGAAAAGCAGGGATATTCTGGAGCGGGAGCGTCTGCTGATGATCGTGGGAAGCCCGGGTGTTGGGAAGACTACCATTTCAAAAATGCTGGTGCTGTATTTCGCGTCCATTGGGTATCGGGTACGGTACACGACCAATGGCGATCTGTCCGGCATCAAGCGGGCCATCTCTGCCGACCACAGCAAGGAGATTATTCTGCTGGACGACTGCCTGGGACAGTGCTATTTCCGACTGAAAGACACCCAGGAAAACGAACTGAGCACGCTGATCAAATTCGTCAAGCGAAATCCTGGCAAGATCCTACTGCTCAATTCCAGGATCACCATTTTCAACGAGGCACGGGAACATTCGGTGGATTTTTCCAGGCTGTTTGACTCCAGTGTGGTGCAGATTCGCCGGATCAACGCAGAGGACATTCCGCCCGAGGAGAAGGCACTAATCCTCTACTCGTTGATGCGCCGTTTCCGGGTGCCAGACCAATACTATCAGAGTATTCGGAAAGACAAAAACTATCGGCGGATCGTAAACCACCAGAATTACAATCCGCGCATCATTGAGTACGCGGCGTGGCGGTATCGGGACGCCGGTGCGCCGGAGGGCTTTTTTGACTTTCTGATGGACAAGCTGGAGACACCCAAAAACGTCTGGAAGGAGGAGTTTGAGCGCCGGATGGACCGGGTAGACCGGTATTTCATGTACACGCTGTACTCGTTGACCTCTGTGAAAGCGCGGGTGGAGTACGATCATCTGAAAAAGGCGTTTCGAAAGGTGCTGGAGGCGATCGGGGCGGACATCTCCGTCGATCAGTTTGAAAACACTCTTGCCCGCCTGAGCAAATCCCTGGTCAGGATCGTCTCCGACAACAAAAAGACGGTCCACACCCGGGAACCCTATTATACCTATTATGTCCGCGGAGAGGACCGGAGAGAGATCTCGGTACTCAATCCATCTATCAACGATTATTTGCAGGAGGTCTTCAAGGCGCGCGAGCTGCGAAGTTTCTTCAAAGCCCATGCGTACTATCTGGAGCAGATCATTCAGATGTGTGAGACAAAAGAGGAAGTGGAGACGGAGGTCCGGCGGCTGGCGGAAGCTGGGGAGCTGATCGGGATTCATGCCATAGACCCCGACCTTACGCAATCCCTGATCCTCTATTTCGTGGCGACCCTGGAGCTGCTGGATGAGTGGTACGAGCCCCTGATCCTTCCGGGCCTGCACAGGTTCCCGAGCCACTATTACGTCTCCCGGGAGTTCATGCTTTCCCACCAGAAGCTCGCGGTCATTCAGGCACTCTGGCGGGAGCCGCTGTATTCCTTCTACCATATCTTTGAAAAGGTGAACTGCGAGGAGGGCGTGAAAGCGCTGTGCGGCAGTCTGCCCCTGCAAGACCTGATCGCCTTGGCGAATGAGCTGGACCGGCGGCTGTCCTTTCGACCGGACTGGACCAGGGAGCGATTCATTGAGATTCTGCGGGATGAATTGGAGGATGCGGGACAATGTTATCTGGATAGCAAGGCCCTGGACTACAGCGAAAATGGGGATGAGAAGAGCTTTGACTCCTACTGTGATTCCATTGAGGATGAGATCTACGATCTCCTTTGGCTAAAACTTGAGATCCCCGAGCTTGCGGAACAGACATTTGGCTGGACGCGGTCGGAGTGGTTCCCCAGTGATAGCATGGGTTGGGAGGACCGAGAGGAGGCATCCCCCTTCACGGACCGGGAGATTGACCTGATCCTGGACCGGAGCCTTACATGAAAAACGCGCGCGTTGCCTAAAGTCGCGCCCCCATAAGGAAGTAATTGCATTGAATGAACTCCGCTTTTTGAACATCTTTATCGAGAAGCGGAGTTCTTCGTTGTAAAAAGCTTTGACACATCAATGCTTTTGTTTTTAATTTAAAAATTGAAATGCTCAGTGGAAGTAAATTCCGCCTCCGCCAAGGTTTTGAGCCGTTGGCTCAAAACGCTTGTACGGCGCAAATGCGCCGCCGGCCAGAAGACCGGTTTTCCAGTTCTTCTGCTGCTGTCTCGACCATTAAAAATATCGATTTGAGCCGTCCTTTGCAATGTTAAAGAATCCGAACCAGTTCTTTTTTGAATAGAACCGGTTCGGATTCTTTAATTTCCTTTGATAGATATTACAGTGTTATACCGCGCAAACGACCGCAAATACTTCTGAGCAAAAGAATAGATTTCTCAAATTCTGCCTCAGTATATACTCTCGGAGAATCGGGGTGGTCGATTTTATTTCGAATATAAGTTGGCAAAGTTTTGTATCCAGGACGATATGCATCTAATTTCTCGTGCTGTGCAGGGATATATTCTGGTTGAGATTGAATATGAGTATCCGCAGCAGCTATGGCTGATTTGCCTGTCTGGAGTTGGAAATCCCCATACAAAGCAATGTGGTAATCAACGGTATGAACACCAAATGCTAAATAATTAATTTCTGCGGCAGTTGGCGTCGGAAGAACCATTTTGCTCATCTTATCTGCTTTGACAACACCACTATCGGAGGACAGAATAATAATTAAAGTGTTATCTAAATTTTCTACTGCAGCCTGAATAACATTTTCAGAGTGTGTTGCAAAAAATATTTGCGACATTTGCGTACCACCTTGCGAAAACAATCCCGTATAATAATCAAAAATTTTAGATTGCCATTTGGGATGCATGCTTAGTTCTGGTTCATCAATAAGTACAATGCCGCCATTGAGATTCTTGCTATTTTTTAGTAGCTGAGCTCCCCTAAATACAATTTGTTTTTCGCCTGTACTCAGGTCGTCAATCGCAATATTTTTTCCATTTTTAGAAAAAGTTACTTTCTTTTCCTTTGGATCTTCTTCGTTTACTCCATCAAACCGGATAGTATCAAAAAAGTTATTAAATGCATTTTCAAAGCGGAATATTTTCGATGTTCTATGGAAATTCTCGTAGTTTGTGTACTCACCTTTGGAAATAAGCTTATCCAGTAAAGAATTGTCCTGCGCTTTTACATCAACAATCAGCTGCTTAATGCTGGTAAAATCATCTTTCTCATCGTTGTCATAGCTATCTGCATCTAATTGCTGTGTCGTTGTTGATTTTACAGGTGAGGTATTGAATCCGGATCGAGCCTTCGAGTATGCACATCCGTAATGTCGAATGTCCAGCTCATCTTCTTTGATTTTATTTAAATCACTTTTATATCCAGTTACATGAGTGGACGCAGTTTCCCCCTCTTTAGTACGTATATGGAATCCAATGCTTACATTTGAATTTGAGGGAGTAATTGTGTACTTCACACCATTGACATCATAGGTAATCGACTTAAAAGGTTCAATGGTTCCCAAGTTTAAAAAGGTTGCTACTGTTTGGAGAATTCGAGTTTTACCAGTTCCGTTTTCTCCTGCAAGAACAATGGTCTTATAGGGAGTCCCATCATCTTTTGTAAAACTGAGATTCAAATTCCCTAAAATGGGATCATTGTCCCATTGTACATTGGTAATCATCAAATACCCCCTAATTATGGTTTATCTTCAGTTTATCACAATAGTTCTATTCTTTCCATCACAATCCCATCAATCTCCTGCTCCAGCTCCTGAATTCTTTGCTGTAACACAAAAATGTGGGCGTCGAGGACCGGTTTCCTCAACGCCCACATTTTTTTCTTCTGCTTCAGTTCCTTTTGCTCCTCACCCATCCTGATGCGCATGGTCTGGGCAATCTCCTGCACCGCTGCATCCAGCACCTCCTCATGGATACGGTGAGAACTGCAATAGCTTTTCCCATTCCGATGGTAGCCCTTACAAACATACTCCACACGCTGCTTGCCGTTCCAGTACCGGATTATCGGTACAAAGGGGTTGCCGCATTCTTTGCAGAGAATCAGTCCGGCGTAGCGGTGCTTCGCCTTGTTCCCATTGGCCGGACGAGCCTGTGCTTTCAGTTTTTGCTGAACCTTTTTCCAGATGTCACGCTCAATAATGGCAGGAAAGAAGTTTTCGTGCCGGTACCACTCCGCCTGCTCCAATCGCTTCGCCTTGCCACTGTTGGTTTCAGACCGGTGATTGATCAGCACCCCGGTATAGGCCTCCTCCACCAGGATGTTTTTTACGCTGGCATACGTCCACACATAGCGCCCATCACTGGTTTTGCTTGCCGCACAGACTTCTTTGCCGCATTGCTCCGCCCGGAGTTGTGCCGGCGTCTTTCGTCCCAGCGCATTGAGCCTGCGGGCAATTTCTTTTTGACCAAGCCCCTGTAAGTACAGAGAATAGATGATTTGTACGGTTTCCGATGCCTCCGGGTGGAGTTCGATCGTATTGGTATTTCGATCTTTCCGATAGCCAAAGGGAGGTGTAATCACAATGCCCTCCCGCTGTTTCTGACGATACCCGGCCCGGATCTTTTTGCTGATGTCCCTGGCGTAGTAATCGTTCATCAGGCTGCGCACACCGATGATCAAATCATCCTCGTCGCGGAAAGTATCGATCCCTTCCGTCGCCGAAATCACCCGCACCTGATGTTCCCGCAGATAATCAATAAACAGTGCGGTCTGGGTCCTATGGCGGCCAAGTCGTGACAAGTCCTTTACGATGACGGTATCAATTTTATCAGCGTCCACAGCCGCCGTGAGCTCGTCCAGCCCACGGCGGTTGAACTTCATGCCGCTTACATTGTCATCGGAAGACTGTCCCACAATGGTGTATCCGTGCTGCTCGGCAAAACCATGGCAGATCTCCTGCTGGTTCAGGAGAGAGCTCATCTCCTGGTCATCATCGTTTGACAGTCGCGCATAGAGCCATACCCGCATCTGTTATCACCTATCCCGCATAGTAGTCACCATAAATGATTGCGCCCAGCCGGTCATAATCGAAATCCGCGGAGAGGATGGAGTCCGTTTGCTCCCCATTTTCGAAGATGTCCAGATGATCCCGGAAGGGCGCTTTCAGCCGGATCTCTAAATCCAGCTTACCATCCTCCTCGTGAACAAGGACCTTTTCAACCAGCATTCTCAGATGTGCCTCCGACATTTCGCCGTCTTGAAGAATATCGTCGATCAGACTGATGTCTCGCTTTAGCTTGGCCTGGCGGCTACGAAGCATTTCTGAGATGTTCTGCAGTTCCTCGATCTGCTTTTTGGCCTCCGCAATCTGTTCCTCACGCTTTGCGATCATTCGGTCATAGCGTTCCGCGTTGGCCTTATCCCGGATGCGTTCCATCAAGATCACCTCCACTTCATCCTCCAGCAGGAGAATGTGTTCTTGCAGTTTGCTTATTTTGGCACTGGCCATGGAGGCTTTGGGCGTCCATTTTTCAATGAACCACTCCAGTCTTGACCAGTTTTCTTCGTACAGTTCCTTTGTCCGCAGGAGCTCCGCACTGATCAAACGATCCAACGCTTCCTCATCCACCATGTGAGAGGAGCAATGTTCCTTGCCATACCGATGGTAGGTATCACAGACATAGACCACCCGTTCGCCGTCCTTCAGTTTGATCCGCTTGCCGATGAAAGTCCGGCCGCAGTCCTGGCAGCGCAGCAGGCCTCCGTACCGAAGGATACCCTTGTTGGTACCCGCCCGGGTATTTTTTGCCTTGCGTTCTGTCAGAAGCGTCTGCGCCAGTTCCCACGTCTCACGGGTCACGATCATCGGCAGATAGTTTTCATGGCGGAACTGTTCTTCTGGGTCGGTGAAGCGGAAGGTCTTGTTTATCTTATTGCGCTCGCTCTTGTGGCAGATCAGTGTGCCGATGTAGCTCTCATCCTTAAGGATACGACCAACCATCGTCGCGTCCCACAGATATTTCTTGAGAATCCCATCCTGCGTGTTGGGCAATCGCTTGTTTAACAGCTCCATCTGCATGAGCGCGGGCGTTTTTCTTCTCTGTTCGTTCAATGTGCGGGCAATGGCTTTCATGCCACTGCCTCCGGTATAGGCGGAGAAAATCATGCGGACAGTTTCGGCGGCTTCCTCAACAACGACGACCTTCTTGGTGTTCTTGTCCTTGAAATATCCGAAGGGCGGAATGGTCACGATGCCCTCCTTTTGCTTCTGCCGGTAACCGGTTCGCACACGGCGGCTGCCATCACGGGCGTAGAAGTCGTTGACCAGTCCCTTGAAGCCAATGATGAGATCATCGTTCTCGTTAAAGGTATCGATGTTTTCCGTTGCGGACAGGACCCGCACATTGCGCTCGCGGAGGTAGTCAATGAAGAGTGCGGTCTGTGTCCGGTGCCGGCCAAGGCGGGACAAATCTTTGACGATGATGGCTTCAATTTTCCCTGCCTCGACCACTTCATAGATTTTGTCGATGCCCTCACGGTTGAAGTGCATACCGCTGACATTGTCATCGAAGGATTCACCAACCACTTGGTGGCCATTGCTGGCGGCAAAGGTGTATATGATCTTTCTCTGGTTATTCAAAGAGTTGAGTTCTTCATCCTCATCTCTGGACAGGCGGTAATAGAGCCAGACTTTCATGATCGTTCCTTTCCGCTATGGTGTGCCGATCTCCCACGACACACCATAGCACACAAGTTTTTGAATAGCTATCAAAACAAATCAGGCCACTTCATTTTCTACCTTACCAACAGAATCAGCAGGCTGATTTGTGTAGGGATCATCCACAGACAGATAATCGTGGATCATCATTTTCAGGAAGTGATCGAACTGGTCATCCGTCCCCACATAGGAATACATGACACTTTTGATGTTGGATTCTTTTTTCTTTCTACCCATAGCGTTCCTTTCCCCCGAAACCAATTCGGGCAATAAAAATAGCAGACCGTCACATGATCTGCTGCCAAGTCTGTTCTTCTTCGTGATCGTCCTGGGCGTGGCCTTGGGCGATTTTCTTTTGCTGCTTCTTACGGAGCGTTTTCCTGTCTGTATGCGGGAGCATAGTGGTGCTGTCCATCACGGAAGCAGCAGACTGAGACTGCTCCAGACGGTACCCAAGCCCCACCACAGCAGAAGCAACGCTGCCGTCCCCATCAGCAGGACCGCCCATGTGGGACCATCCAGGTGCGGCAGTCGCAGTCTGGGCAGTCCGATGCCAGGCAGAGAAAAATGCTTCTCGTTCCGCTTCCCAGCCTGTTCGCTCATCTGCTCCAGATGCTTCAGCGCTTTCAGCACCTCCTCCATCTGCATCCTGGTTGGGAACTGTACCAGCAGTTCGTTGATTCCCTTCAGATAGGCAGTCTGTCTCTCGGTGAGATACCCCGGCGTGTAGAGATCGCTCTGCAGATCCTCCCATTCCTCTTTTGTGGGATGCACTTTGGGAGGAGGCGTCTGTTCCTGCGCTGGAGGACAGTATAGGGCCTGTGCAGGTCGGTTCCTTTCCAACAGCTCGTCCATAGATAATTCCTTCTCTGATCCTAAATTCATAGTCCATATTCTCCTTCAGATATTTGTCGCCAAACAGCAGGCGGTCTCGGCACTGCCAGCCGCTGGGCGTGGTGTAGGTGATGTTCCGTCGGGACGCTTCCCAGCGGACCTTGTAGCCCTCACTCTCCATCAGCGCAATGAACTCCTCCCGGCTGGAGGCGTGACGCATACAATCGTTGATGAGATTCATGAGCTGCAGTTTCTTGCTGTGGCCACGGGCTGCGGTGTGATACTCACTGACCGTCATGGTCTTGGTTTTCTGCTTCCTATCCTTGGGCTGGAACACAGGAAGAGAAAATTCCATACAGACCTGATTGTTGCATTGCCGCAGTTCCTGGAGCTGCTCTTTTGCGATGTGCAGTTTCTTTCCCGTATCGAAGTTGACGGAGTTGATGAGAAAATGGGAATGGATGTGTTCCCGGTCTATGTGGGTACAGACCAGAACTTCATAGCCCTCATAGTACTCAGCCAGCTTCAATGCCGCCGCATGGGCGGTGACCGGGTCGACCGCTTCGCCTTTTGGAAAGCTCTGCACCATGTGGTAAAACAGCACGCCGTCGGTTTTGTGATACAGCCGCTTGGTGGTCATGAAGTCTGCGTAGACAGATTCCGGCTGGCAGTTGATGCCTGTGACCAACCGTTGACCATCACACTTGGTTTTCTTGTCCTGCATGGTGTACCGCATCACGGCTCCCATACATCCGGTGGTCTGGCCCCGCTTGTAGTTGGTGAAGCTGATAATCGCCATTCCTCACCACCGCTTTCGTTCCAGAATCAATCGGACAGCAGCGCAGAGTTCGAAGAATGTCTGGCGTACACCGTCCAGATTGATCACCGTGACGCGTCCCATATGCGCCAGGGTGACGAGTTGATTCAAATTTCTGCCGATGGACTTCAGCTCCTTCAGCACTTCTTTCAGCCCATCGATGACCACCACCTGCTTTCCCAGACAGCAGGCCGTCACATAATCGCTCATGGACATCCCGGAGCGTTTCGCCAATTCTTTGATGGCCTCCCGGTCTTCGGATGCCATCCGGGTGCTGAATTTGATATCTTTTTTCATGTCGTTTCCTCCAAACCGCAGATAAAGTGGGTCCGGGCTTCTGCCCGGAAATTATGCGGAAGGCGGGCGGCGGCTGTGCCGGTGACCAGACAAACGCGATGCTGGCCACCTCCAAGGAGGTGATTCTCCTGCGTCGAACACCCGCGCTCCTCCTTCGGCCACAAACGGCCCAACACGGCGTTTCTTTTGCCTTGCGGGAGTTTACTCGCCGTACCTGGAAACCGCCCGCAAATCGCCGCACAGCACCCCGACAGGGTCGATAGGGACGATTTCTCCGGCACCCTCCAAATCGACACTATCGGCACGGCGCAGCTCAATCACTCGCTTTCCGTTGCTGCGGCGCATCACAACGGAAATGCCGATTTTGCTTAGTGCGTCAAGGTTTTGCAGGATCTGTCTGGACACTTTCTTGGGCGAGATACGCTCCACACCCACAGGGTCGATCCGTTCAGACAGCTCCGTGGGAGTGCCGATAAATTCGGTTCGGTCACGCATCAGTTCAGAGAGAAGATAGACGATGCGATCGCCCAGCAGCTCTGGCTGTGTCCGGCTGTCCGACACCAGCTCCCACACATTTTCACCGTTTCGCTCCAGTGTCAGCTCCCGGTATTCAATGTCACGGCCAATACAGGAGAGTTTGGCTCTGCCGCTGCCCCGTCGTTCCTCCACCAGCGTGAAGCTGGAATCCACCGCGCCGCTGATGGCGGTGGTACCGGAGATGCGGTTGAACACATCGTCTGCAGTTTCCTTGCGCAGGTGATGGATCAGCAGGATGGCGATGCCGTGGGCATCCGCCAGCCGTTTCAGAGCGGAGAGGTCGCGGTAGTCATTGGCGTAGGTTGCGTCGCGAGCTGGACGGACCATCTGCAGGGTGTCGATGATGACCAGCACGGTGTCGGGATGTGTGGCGAGGAAAGTTTCCACCTGCTCCTCCAGCCCCTGTCCAATGAGGGCGCACTCCGTGCAAAAGTGGACGCTGCTTGGCGCGTCCTCGGTGATCTCGAAGAGCCGGTTCTGGATGCGGAGGACGGAATCCTCCAGACAGAGATAGAGGGTGGTACCCTGTTTGGTGGGCATCTTCCAGACCGGCTCTCCCTTGGCCACCATAACGGACAGCCAGAGAGCCAGCCAGGATTTTCCCACCTTGGGAGAGCCGGCAAGGAGGTGCAGCCCCTGAGACAGCAGCGTATCCACCACGAAGTTGAGCGGCGTCAGCGGCAGGCTCATCAGGCTCTCGCCGTCGATGGTTTGCAGTCGTTTTGTTTTACTCATAGGATCATCCCCTTGTAAAAAGATAAGGACAGAGACCACGCGGCCACCGTGGCTCTTGTCCTTTCACTTGATTATTGGGGGGATTTTGATAAAATGAGAATATCGCAAGACAGGCAGAAAACAGATATAGGACAGAGGAGGTGGCCCTATGCCGCTGGGTACCCAACAGAACAACAATTTCCTGCACCTGACAATGGATGTCTGGCAGGATCAGATCTTTTTTAACGAGACCGTCTACCCGGCCGGCCACTTTGCCGCCGAACTGTTGAATGTTCCCGAGGAGACCATACGGGAACTGGTCACCCACGGCGGCGCCATCAGCCATCAGGTGGAGGCCCTGGCCTTGACCGGGCGGGGTGAATTTATCAAGCTGCTGGATGGGACCCGCGCCTCTCTGGAAAAGCTGCTGGATGCCCTGTGGCAATGTCCACCGTACAGCCTGATGGACAAAGGGCAGGAACAGCACACATTGGAGGTACTGTTTTCCCCGGCATCCCACAACGACCTGCTGAAGCCGGCTTCGCCCGCCCGGGAATTTTTCTTCCGCTATCTGGTCGCTGCCTTCAGCATCCCCCTGGGCATCCAGCACTTTGCCGTGGCGGCACGATATTTTGAGGAGGGCTATCTGCGGCGGCTGAAGAAGCGGACGGAGACCTTCTTTGCCATGGCCGCCCACGACTGCTTCAACAGTGAATGGTTCTGGAGTATGATGCGTGATTTGCCAGTGCCGGATATTGAGCCATTCACCATCACGCCAAATTTGAGATCCTCCTATGTCTTTGCCCGGCACCCAAAGCAGGAAAAGGAAACCGTATTTGTGAACCGGTATTTCTTTGACCATGTCATAAGCTTCTACATTTTTGACCTGATGAACGGACTGCAGCACGGCCATGCGCCCAGCCGGTGCTGTGGCTGCGGGACATACTTTCTCACCACCAACGGCCATATGCCGAAATACTGCGATGGCATTGCGCCCCAGGACCCTCGCATGACCTGCCGGCAGTACGGCGCCATGATGCGGCAGAAGGAGCAAAACAAGCAGCACCCTGTCTACCGCCTGTTCACCACCCGCACCAACACCATCCGCAAGCACCACCAGAGAGGAAAGATCTCCGACGAGCTGCGCAATGAAGCGCTGTATGTAGCGGAGAACCTGCGGGATAAGGCGCTCATGGATAACGACTATGCCGCCAGCGGCTATGCACACGACATGGAGCAGGAAGCGATCTATGCCCAGGCGAGAGCACGCCTTGCCCAGGAGGATCGGTCATGAGCATGTACCACTGTGACACTCCCTGCCCCAGCAACGAGCAACTGGCCCAGCGCATACGCGACGGCGATCCGCAGGCTGCTCCACTCCTGCTTTCCCAGAACGAGGGATATCTGACCATGCTGGCCGCAAGCTACTGCGAGCAGTTTTCTCAGGACTTTCTGGTGGATGATCTCAAACAGGAGGGTGCGCTGGCGCTGCTGGACGCGTCGACAAGGTTTGATCCCTCCTATGGAACAAAGCTGCTGACCTATGCGACCCCCGCCATTGAGACGGCCATGCGGGACTGCGCCGCCCAGGGTTCTTTCTCTCTGTCGCTCCCGCTGGACCGTTACCGCCAGCTGCGCCAGGTGGCTTTCCTTTATGCCACCCATGAGCGAGACATCGAAACGGATCTACTGCCAGCCATTCAGGAGAAGTTAACGGTCTCCGCTAAAGTTGCCAGTCGTCTGCTGGAAGAATACCGTACCGTGTTTCAGGTCGAGTGTTTGGGCGAGGGCGTCTTTGACCTGGGGTATGGCGGCGACCCGGCCAGGGCCTACGACCGCTCCATGCGCCATACGCTGCTCCTTCAGCGCATGGAGGAGATACTCAAGCCCAGAGAGCTGAATTTGGTGCGCTGTTATTTGGGAATTGGCCAACCCAACGAGCAGAGCATGACCTTTCAGGAATTGGCCATCCGGCTCAACTACAACGGCCCCAGCGGTGCGGAAAAGGCATACAAAAGCGCCATCCGGAAACTGAAAAAGCAGTTGAATGGCGGTGCTTACGTCCAGTGGCTCTCTATCCAGAACGCCATTCGCAAGGCCAGAGCAGATGCGGAGGCTGATTCCGGTTACTATGTGCCGCCGCAGACCACCTGGCTGGACGAAAAAGAACTGGCGGAGCGGTTTCTCTGTGAAGTCGTTTCGCTGATCCACGTCCATGAGATCTTCAGCGACGCATTGGAACAGGAAGTAGAATAAGCAGTGCGGCACCAGGCTTTGTCCTGATACCGCACTGCTTTTCATTTATCCCATGATCCCGATTTTATTACCGTTCTCGTACATATCCTCGGCGTATTCCGCATGGTTGGGTCCCTGGCTTTCTATCCAGCCGAAGCCCGGCACATAGACCATGTTGTCCGGGGCGCTGTCAAGTAAAGCCGGGGCGGGTTCTGGTTCTTGTGGGGGTGTAGCATCCTGTTCAGG
>CDZO01034762.1_pt1 | contig 15740 bp, 12 predicted proteins | sample 480641 | NCBI WGS metagenome assembly CDZO01 (sample SAMEA3182088, study PRJEB8094) | gut metagenome | biome: human; feature: gut; material: Stool; isolation source: human stools | place: Canada | collected 2013-02-05
GAGTTAAGGCAATACCGCATAATTCTAAGTGCCGATACGGCGAGCGAGGTGCGGCAGCTGCTAGGCCAAAAGCGCAGAGAAACGGAAAGCAGTTGACGCAACCCCGCAAATCATCTGTAGGGGGGACGATGACGAGCATCGTCCCGTGGCGGTTTGACCAGTGCGGGACCATTGAAAAAAGTATTGCCTATTTAGGTTGGCGGGCGCACAATGTGCGCCCCTACGGGTGAGATGCCAATAAATGCCCGACATAACACATAAAAACTGCAATATAAAAATCACCCGCATACCGCTCCACCACCCCGCATATAAAATCCATAATAAACCCAACCCCATCTCCAAGTCCGAACTCCTCCCTCCTAACTAAAACTGGGGTGTTCACTATGCTTCTTCCTCTCCTCATGACAACCATCGCCGGTCTGTCCACTGGTCTGGGCGGGCTGATTGCGGCGCTGTTCCGGCCAACGCCAAGGCTGATGGCGTTCTGCGGCGGCTTTGCCGGGGCGGTCATGCTGACCGTCAGTCTGGCGGACCTGGCTCCGGCGCTGCTGGATTTTTACGGGGCGCTGCTTTCACCCTTTGGCTGTGGGGCTGCGGCTGCGGCACTGCTGCTGGGTGGTATGCTGGCAGCCTGGCTGTTGGCCTGTGCTCTGCCGGACGAGGATACACTGGCCGACCGTTTTGGCTCCCGCACCCAGGGCTCTGCCATGCGGGCTGCGCTGGTAACGGGGGCAGCCCTGCTGTTGCATAACCTGCCGGAGGGCATCCTGACCCTGCTGACCAACGTCTCGGACCCGCAGCTGGGGGCGCGCACGGCACTGGCGATTGCCCTGCACAATATCCCGGAGGGATTGGCTGTTGCGGTGCCTTTTGCCTGCGCCACCGGCAGCCGGGCCAAGGGTGCCGTGGCTGCGCTGGTATCCGGCCTTGCGGAACCGGCGGGGGCCGTTTTGGCGGCACTGGTGCTGGCCCCACTGTTGACGCCGGGACTTTTGAACGGCATTGTGGCTGTGGTGGCGGGCATTATGCTGTGGGTGGCGGCTGCCCAGCTGCTGCCCGCGGCGTTTGAACCGGCGTGGCGCAAAATGGGGGTGACAGGCTTTTGCGCGGGGGTGCTGATGATGATTCTTGGCATTGCAGCGTTGGCTTGATTGTGGTATACTATAACCTGTATTTGTCTGGGGTGCAAATAGTGCCTGGAAACCATGCAGGGGAGGGAAAATATCCATGCCATACCGCCGCAGCTGCGCCGCGTGCGCACTGGCAGCCGCGCTGCTGCTTTCCGGCTGTTCTGCCGTAACCGGCAGCGATGTGGAATCCCTGCTGCGCGCGCCGCAGGCTTCCGGCGAGACGAGCGCCGTACAAAAGGCGCTCAACAGCGCCCTTGGTGTAACCGCGACCCTGAAATACCCTGCCAGCGGCGATTTTCTTTCCCCTCTTTTGTTTGGCGATTGGGATGGTGACGGCCAGGATGAAGCCGCCGTGCTGTACACGCTGGATGCCTCTGCGGGCAATGTGTACCTGGCTGTTCTGGAACCGACCGAGGAAAACGGCTGGCGGGTGACGCAGACGGCAGAAGGGCTTTCCAGCGAGGTGGAAAGCGTGAACACTGCCCATCTGCGGGATGAAAATTCCTTGCAGATCCTTGTCGGCTATGCCAGCGCCCAGGGCGACCGTTATATGGTGGTGTATCTGTACACCGAGGATGGCCTGCAGATCATCATCAAGCAGGCATACACCGAAATGATCCTTGCCAACCTGACGGGCGGAGAGGGCACCCAGGATTTGGTATTGGCCCTGCCCGCTGAGCAGGAGGGCGGCGGCTTGAACCTGCAGCTGCTGACCAACACCGAGGATGGCTTCCGCTCTGCCCAGACCCTTGCGATTGGTGATTACAGCGGCTGTGCGGCCCTGCACGCGGGCATTGGTGCGGACGATGGCAACTATCTGGTGGTGGATGGCTGGACCGGTGCTTCCGGCACCAGCCTGGCAAGCTCTATTGTAGTGTATGACCCGGAAACCCGATTTTTGCAGACCTACCGCCCGGCGGGCGTGGCCAACCTGACCAAAGCGACCCTGCGGTATGACGCCGCGCTGGTCAGCACCGATCTGGACGGCAACGGAACGATCGAGATTCCCACGATGATCGATGACGGCGGCAAAATTTCCACCGGAATGGACAAGCGGCTGCGCTTTATCCTGTGGCGGGATTTTGCCGCGGCGGATGAGACCGGCAGCCACTTTGGTGTGTATGACAGCGAGTACAGCTTCTTTCTGGCGCTGCCGGAATCCATGCACGGCTCGGTGCTGCTGCGCACCAACCGGGATGGCAGCGGCTGGATGGTGTGCAACCGCGAGGGTACCACAGTTTATTGTGAACTGCGCCTGACCGACCCCGCCAAAGAAACCCAAACCCCGGACATCGACGGGGAACAGACCGAAGCCGGGGAGTACCGCCGCATTGCCAACATTGGCAGCCAGCAGCTGCAGGCCCGCGTGGTGACCCCGTATTATGGCCTGAGTATTGACGATATCATCCACGGAACAACCGTGTTCCGTTAAAAAAAAACTAAAAATATACGGTAAAACGCGCATGTCTATCTGCGGGCGGTGCGCCATAACAATCAGGCGGCGGGAAACAGAACCCCGACCGGGAAAGGAAAAACAATGAAACGTATTCTGGTCGTAGAAGACGAAGCCAGCATCCGCGAACTTGTGGCACTGAACCTGAAAATGACAGGCTGGGAAGTATTGGAAGCCCCCAGCGCGGAACGTGCGCTGGAGTTGATCCAGAAAAATCCCCCCTGCGATGTAGCGCTGCTGGATATCATGCTGCCGGGCATGGATGGGTTTTCGCTGTGCGAAACCATCCGCCACGGCGACCCGTACATCGGTATTATTATGGCGTCCGCCAAAGGGCAGGAGAGCGATAAGATCCGCGGCCTTTCCATCGGCGCGGATGATTACATCACCAAGCCGTTCTCGGTGTCGGAGCTGATGGCCCGCGTGGAAGCGCTGGCCCGCCGAGTGCGCCGCAGCGCCACTGCGGACGATGAACAGGCAGGCTCCGAGCCGGATCAGCTGGTCAGCGGCCCCTTTGTGCTGGATGAAAAAAGCCGCGTGCTGTACAAATCCGGCAAGCCCATTGACCTGACCCAGGTGGAATTTCAGATCATGGAGCTGTTTTTCCGCAACCCCGGCACTGCCCTGGTGCGCGAAAAGATCCTGGAAGGCGTTTGGGGCAAGGGGTATTTCGGCGATGTCAAGATCGTGGATGTCAACATCCGCCGCCTGCGCATGAAAGTGGAAGATGAACCCAGCAGCCCCCAGCACATTTTGACCGTCTGGGGCTATGGCTACCGCTGGAACGCATAATTACCGCATTTTTATGGAAAGGGGGCTGCCGCCTGTGCAGAGCATTACCCGCCGCTGGCTGCGCGGCAGCCTGCTGATTACCATTTGCATCCTGGCTGCGGCGCTGGGGCTGTTTTTGTATTACAGCCACCAGAATTTGTACGGCGGGGTGCAGCGTGCCATGCAGGCGCGGTTTTCCACCGTGGAGGGACGTTTGCAGGCAACCGGCACCGCCGGCAGCAGCCAGGCAACGTCTGAAAGCCGCAGCCAGTCCCTGCGCCGCACGGTGGAACAGTTTGATGAAAAAGATAAGTTCGAGTTCATGCTGTTGGATTCCTCCGGCGTGGTGCTGGCAACCTCCAGCGGCACCATGAACAAGAATCTGCTGAGCGAGGGCAGGGATTTTTATCAGGCTGTCACCGGCTCCACCGGCAGCGGCATGGTCACTTTCCGCACAGCGGATGGCGAACACGTGATGGCTGTTACCAGCCTGGTACCTTATGCGGCGGGCAATGTGACGGCCATGCGCCTTGTTACCAGCCTGACGCTGGTGGACCGCCAGTGGTACAGCACGCTGATGGTTTCGTTCGGCGTGGCGGCGGTGGTGCTGGGGTTTGCGGTGTTCAGCGGCCTGTTTTTTATCCGCACCATTGTGCGGCCGCTGGGCCAGGTGGAAGCCACCGCCAATCGCATTGCCCACGGCGATTTGACCACCCGCCTGCCGGATGCCCCGTATGACGATGAGATCGGCCGCCTGTGCAAAGCCATCAACCAGATGGCCGAGGACCTGACAAAAACGGAACGGATGAAAAACGAGTTCATCTCCTCTGTCAGCCACGAACTGCGCACTCCGCTGACCAGCATCAAAGGCTGGGTGGAAACCATCGCCAACATCCGTGACCCCGATGACGAAAACTACCGCAAGGGTATTACCATTATCCGCAGTGAGACCGACCGCCTGTATGATATGGTGGAGGAACTGCTGGATTTTTCCCGCCTGCAAAACGGCATCAAGCTGAACTGCGAGGTGCTGGATTTTGTGGCCGAAGCCACCGACGCTGCCCTGTTTGTGGAAGCCCGCATCCGGCAGGAGGGGCTGCACCTTGTGTATGACGAACCGCCGGAGCCGTATCCCGTTTGGGCTGACCCCGCCCGCCTGCGCCAGGTGTTTGTCAACGTATTTGATAACGCCATCAAATATTCGCCGCCGGAAGGAACCATTTTCTTTACTCTGACCCGCACCGCCACCACCGTAACGGCCAGCATCCGGGACCAGGGCCGCGGCATTGCGCCGGATGACCTGCAAAACGTAAAGATGAAATTCTTCAAAGCCAAAAACGCCGTGCGTGGTTCCGGCATCGGCCTGGCGGTGGTGGATGAGATCACCAAAGCACTGGGCGGTACGGCGGATATCACCTCAACGTTGGGGCAGGGTACCACCGTTACCATCACCCTGCCCATCTACCACGCTGGGCAGGAACATCTGCACGAGCCGATTTGACCGCAAAAATAAAGGAGAACCCATGCCGCAAGAACAACGTCCAACTGAAAAATTCCGTACCTCTGTGGGCGGCCAGGCCCTGATGGAGGGCATTATGATGCGCGGCCCTGAAAAAATCTGCTGCGCGGTACGCCGCCCGGACGGCACGATTGATCTGAGCTATTCCGATGTGACCACCCACTGGTACAATAAAGTTCCCCTGGTGCGCGGAGTGTGCAATATGGTGGAAAACCTGATGAACGGGTACAAATACCTGATGCACTCCGCCGATATTGCCATGACGGAAGAGGAAAAAGAGGAAGAAAAGCAGAACGAGAGCAAGCTGGACCGCTGGCTGGACGAACACGCCGGCCCCAAGGTACAAAGTGCGCTGATGACCCTTTCCGCCTGCGCAGGTGTAGTGCTGGCAATTTTTCTGTTTACCTTTCTGCCTACGTTCCTGACTGGGCTGGCGGCAAAAGTGATCTCCATGGGGCGCTGGCCGCGGGTCATCTTGGAAGCAGTGCTCAAGCTGGCAATCTTTTTGGGTTACATGTTCCTCTGCACCCGCATGAAGGAAATCCACCGCATGTTCCAGTACCACGGGGCTGAGCACAAAACGATTGCCTGCTATGAGGCAGGTGAGGAATTGACGGTTGCTAACATCCGCAGACATACGCGGTTCCACCCCCGCTGCGGCACCAGTTTTTTGATTCTGGTCATTCTGGTCAGCATTGTGCTGTATGCGGTGCTGCCGTGGAGCGGTACCATGCTGCGCGTGCTGTACAAGCTGGCCATGCTGCCGCTGCTGGTGGGCATCTGTTATGAGATTTTGAAGTGGGCAGGGCGTTCCAACTCGCTGCTGGCACGGGCTGTTTCGGTGCCGGGGCTTTGGCTGCAGCACCTGACGACCTTTGAGCCGGAAGATGACATGATTGAAGTGGCCATCGCCGCCGTTACCCCCGTACTGCCCAAAAAGCCGGAGGACGGCCAATGGTAACGCCGCTTGCCCCACAGCAGCTGGCGGGCATTCTGCCGCGCCAGGCTGTGCGCATGGTGCAGGATGCTCTGCAGGCCGCAGGCTGCCCCGATGCTGATTACGACGCCCGCGAACTGCTGCGCATTGCCGCTGGAAAAGATCCGCGCTTGCTGTTTGACCCGCTTACCCGGCCGCAGGCTGAGTGCCTGGCGGAACTGGCGGCTCAGCGCATGCAGCGGGTGCCGCTGCAATACCTGGCAGGGGAGTGGGACTTTCTGGGGTTGACCTTCAAAGTCGGCCCCGGTGTGCTCTGCCCCCGCGCAGACAGCGAGGTGGTGTGCGAAACTGCCATTGAGCTGTTGCAGCAGATGGGAAAACCTGAGCCCCGGGTGCTGGACCTGTGCGCCGGAACTGGCTGCCTGGGCATTGGCATCCGCCATTTTGTGCCAAGTGCCAGCGTGACCTGCGTGGAAAAAAGCCCGCAGGCGCTGCAATACCTGCAAGCCAACGTAGATGGCACCGGTGTGCAGGCAAAGGCAGCGGATGTGCTGCAATACTGGCGAGAGCTTATGCCCCAAAGCGTGCAGCTGATCATCTCCAACCCGCCGTACCTGACCGGGGCAGAGATGCAGGCCCTGATGCCGGAGACCGCCCACGAGCCAGTTATGGCGCTGGACGGCGGAACGGATGGGTTGGATTTTTACCGCGCCATTGCCGCCCACTACCGTGATATTGTCTGCCCCGGTGGGTGGCTGGTGTTTGAGATTGGCTGTGCCCAGCGGGCGGATGTGATGGAGATATGCCGCCAAAACGGCTGGCAGCAAGTGCAGGCAAGGAAGGATTACGGCGGCAACGACCGTGTGGTGTACGCCCAACGGGTGAAATGAATCTGATTTTCAACGTTTTGCAGCTGAAATGTGGAAAATGCGAAGAAAATTTTGAAAAGATGACAACAAATGGTTGTAATTCGTGCCGCGATTGGTTATAATAATACCTGATAAACGCAGGACGACCATTTGGATAGCGGCGCACCTGCCGTACAAAATAAAAACAGCACCGCAGTTGCCTGTGGTGCGTATGGGATACAACGCACGATCGCTCAGATAAGGAGATATAAACTTATGGCAGCAAAAAAGGAAAGTTCATCCAAGCAGCTCCCCACCGGCCCGGCAGGGGATAAAAAGGCAGCGCTGGAGACGGCACTGGCCCAGATCGAAAAGCAGTTTGGCAAAGGCGCCGTGATGAAGCTTGGGACCAACGTTGCCATGCAGGTGGATGCCATTTCCACCGGCAGCCTGGGGCTGGACCTGGCGCTGGGCATCGGCGGCCTGCCACGCGGACGCATCATTGAGGTATATGGGCCGGAATCTTCCGGTAAAACCACCCTGGCCCTGCATGTTCTGGCTGAAGCCCAGAAGCTGGGCGGCGAGGTTGCCTTTATCGATGTTGAGCACGCCCTGGATCCCACCTATGCCCGCGCCCTTGGCGTTGACATTGACAGCCTGCTGGTCAGCCAGCCGGATACCGGCGAGCAGGCCATGGAAATCTGCGAAGCTCTGGTACGCTCCGGCGCGATTGACGCTATTGTTGTGGACTCTGTTGCTGCCATGGTGCCCAAAGCCGAAATTGAAGGCGAAATGGGCGATTCCCACGTTGGCCTGCAGGCCCGCCTGATGAGCCAGGCTCTGCGTAAGCTGACCGGTATCATCGGCAAAACAAACACCGTCTGCATCTTTATTAACCAGCTGCGCGAAAAAGTCGGTGTGATGTACGGCAACCCTGAAGTGACCACCGGCGGCCGCGCCCTGAAATATTATTCCTCTGTACGTATTGATGTGCGCCGCATTGAGGGCCTGAAGGACGCCAGCGGTTCCTTTATCGGCAACCGTACCCGCGCCAAGATTGTCAAGAACAAAGTGGCACCCCCGTTCCGTGAGGCCGAGTTTGACATCATGTTCGGCGAGGGAATCTCCAAACTGGGCGAAATGATCGATCTGGGTGCTAAGCTGGGCATTGTGCAAAAGAGCGGTGCATGGTTCAACTATGGCGATATCCGCCTGGGCCAGGGCCGCGATAACGCCAAGCTCTACCTGAAAGAACACCCTGATGTGGCTGCTGAGATTGAAAAGCAGGTGCGCGAAAATGCGGACCGTCTGCTGGCGGCTGGCAAAAAGGGAACCGTGAAGCCGCTGGAGAAGCCGGCTGTTACCCCCGTTGCTGCTGAAGATGCCCCTGCCGCTCCCATGGCGGATGCACCCAAGACCACCGGCAGCGAGATGGACCTCGATATCATGGTTGACGAATAAGCGATGCCGAAACTGACACAGGTAAAAGAAACAAAAAGAGGCCGCTATGCGCTGTTCTTTGACGGCGAGTTTGCCTTTTCGCTGGACGAGGACACCTTTGCCATGGCGGGGCTGCATACCGGGGATGAGCTGGAAGAATGGCAGATCCATGACCTGCAGACCAAAAGCGACACCCGCAAGGCTGTGGATAAAGCCATGGACCTGCTGGCCCTGCGGGACCATGCAGCCGGGGAGCTTTATCAAAAGCTCTGCCGCAGCTTTGACCCCCACAGCGCTGCCGCCGCCGTGGCAAAAATGCAGGAGCTGAACCTGCTGGATGACGCCGGTTTTGCCCGCCGCCGTGCGGCGGAGCTGCTGCGCAAGCGCAAGAGCCACCGTGCAATTCTGGATGATCTGCACGCCAAAGGCATTGACCGCGGCGCGGCCGCCGAAGCGGTGGAAGCTCTGTTTGCCCAAAGCGAGGAGGACGAGGAGGAAAACCCGGAGCTGGCCAATGCCCGCGCACTGGTGGAACGCCACTATGCCGCAAAGCTGGCACAGGGCAAATGGCAGCAGGTAGCTGCCGCTTTGGCACGGCGCGGGTTCTCCCACAGCGTGATCCGCCAGGCATTGGCAGATGCCGAGACAGAAGAAACCAAAGCGTAACACAAAAAAGTACACACCGCAGGGGCAAAAAATGCTCCTGCGGCATTGTGGTATCAATGCACCGAACGGATAGCTTTGCCTGAATTTTGCCCAAGCAAGTGGCAGAGCCCAACATAACATACTGAAAAGAGAGACAGGAACAACCATACATGAATATTGCAATTATTTCCCTTGGATGCCCCAAAAACCAGGTCGATGCTGATGTATTCTGCCACGCGCTGATCAAGGCGGGCCACCAGACGGTTGCGGACCCCGAACAGGCGGACATTATTATTGTCAACACCTGCGGCTTTATCCAGTCCGCTAAAGAGGAAGCCATTGAAAACATTTTGATGGCCTGCCAGTATAAGCAGCAGAACCCCAACCTGAAGGTGATCGTGACCGGCTGCCTGGCTGAGCGCTATAAAACCCAGATTGTGAGCGAAATGCCGGAAGTGGACGCCGTTGTGGGCATTGGCTCCAACGCCGCTCTGCCCGCCATTGTGGAGCGCCTGACCGCCAACGGCGCGGGCCAGGTGGAAAGCTATGGCCCCAAATGCGATATGGAGCTGGGCGGTGCCCGTGTTATCAGCACGCCGCGCCACTATGCTTACCTGAAAATTGCCGAAGGCTGCAACAACCGCTGCCATTACTGCGCCATCCCGCTCATCCGCGGCCCGCTGCGCAGCCGCCCCATTGACGACTGTGTTGCCGAAGCTCGCTGGCTGGCCGGGGAGGGCGTGAAAGAGCTGATCCTGGTGGCGCAGGACCCCACCGCTTACGGCGAGGACTGGGGCAAACCCGGCGCAGTTTGCGAACTGTTGGATAAGCTGAACACCATTGAGGGCATCCGCTGGATCCGTGTGCTGTACGCCTACCCGGAGCGTATCTCCGATGAATTCATCGCAGCCCTTGTGCGCAACAATAAGGTTGTGCCGTATCTCGATCTGCCCATCCAGCACTGCGATGACGAGGTGCTGAAAAACATGAACCGCCGCGGCGGCCGCAAAGAAATTGAGGATGCCATCCGCCGCCTGCGCGCGGCCATCCCCAACATCACGCTGCGCACCACCCTGATTGCAGGTTTCCCTGGTGAGACCGAGGAACAGTACAGCGAGCTGTGCGACTTTGTCAAAACCGTCAAGTTTGACCGCCTGGGCTGCTTTGCCTATTCCGCCGAGGAAAACACCGTGGCCGCCAAGATGGACAACCAGATTGACGAGGAAGTCAAGCAGCGCCGCGCAGACCACATTATGGAGCTGCAGGCCGAGATCAGCGCGGAAAAGGAAGCAGAAAAGGTCGGCAAGACCTATGAGTGCATCTGCGATGGCGTGGACGATGAAACCGGCATGTACCTGCTGCGCTCCGCAGCAGACTGCCCGGAAATTGATGGCAGCATCATGACCCCGGCAGATACCCCGCTGGAAGCCGGCGCGTTCTATAACGTTACCATCACCGATGCCGATACTTATGATCTTTATGGTTATGCGGAAAGCAAAGTGGAGGAATAAACCATGAATCTGCCTAACAAATTAACGATGATGCGTGTCATCATGGTGCCGTTCTTTATGGTATTTGCTGCCATGAGCCACATGGGCACGCCCCAGTTCAATGCAACGTATGCCTTGATTGCGGGCATTCTGTTTGCTGTGGCCAGCTTTACGGATTTCCTGGATGGCTACCTGGCCCGCAAGAACCACCTGGTAACGGACTTTGGCAAGTTTATGGACCCGCTGGCTGATAAAATGCTCACCACCGCCGCCATTATTTATATGGTGGTGGACGGTGTCTGCTCCCCCGTGGTGCTGGCCATCATCATGTTCCGCGAGTTTGCTGTGGCCGGTGTGCGCATGATTGCGGCAGAGTCCGGTACCGTCATTGCCGCAAACATGTGGGGCAAGGTCAAAACCGTGCTGCAGATGGTCACCATCATCTTCTATTACTTTGCCATGGCGCTCGCCCCGGCGGACGGCGTTGGGGTTATCAGCTTTACCACCCAGGTGCTGTGCTGGGCCGTTGCTGCCGTTACCGCACTTTCCGGCTGCATCTACCTGTGGCAGAATCGTTCCTGCTTTATGCAGGCAAAATGATGCTGCCCCCTTGCAACCGCTTATCAGGGCGGCTATAATAAATCTGAACGGTTTGCAGGTTTAGCCGCGCCGTACCAGCAAAGTTGGGAAAGGAAGTTCCTGTCCATGCAGATTTTTAATACCATGACCCGCAAAAAGGAAGATTTTATCCCGCAGGAGCCGGGCGTTTATCGCATTTACGTCTGCGGCCCTACGGTGTATAACTATATCCATATCGGCAATGCGCGCCCCATGATCGTGTTTGACACGCTGCGCCGCTATCTGGAGTACCTTGGCAACAAGGTGCTGTATGTCTCCAATATCACCGATATTGACGATAAACTGATCAAAAAAGGCCAGGCGGACGGCACCACCATGCAGGAGGTTGCCCGCAAGTTCGAGGCCGAGTACATCAAAGATTCCGAGGGCCTGAACGTTAAGGCCCCCACCGTGCGCCCCCGCGCAACCGAGCATATCGGTGAGATCATCAAGATCGTCAAGGACCTGGTCGAATCCGGACATGCTTACGTTGCCCACAACGGCGATGTCTACTTCCGCGTTAAGTCTGATCCCGGTTACGGCAAGCTGAGCCACCTGAACCTGGACGACCTGGAAAGCGGCAACCGCGAACTGCGCAGCCAGATGGATGACGACCTGAAAGAAGACCCCGCAGATTTTGCTGTCTGGAAGGCCGCCAAGCCAGGTGAGCCTTCCTGGAACAGCCCTTGGGGCCAGGGCCGTCCGGGCTGGCACATTGAGTGCAGCGCCATGGCCCGTAAGCACCTGGGCAAGACCATCGATCTGCATGCAGGCGGCCAGGACCTGATCTTCCCCCATCACGAAAACGAGATTGCACAGTCGGAGTGCGCCAACGGCTGCACCTTCAGCCATTACTGGATGCACAACGGCTTTTTGAACATCAACAACCAGAAGATGTCCAAGAGCGCCAACAACTTCTTTACCGTGCGTGAAATTGCCGATAAGTACGGCTATGAGCCGATCCGTTATTTTATGCTCACCGCTGGTTACCGCATGCCGCTGAACTATACGGTGGACCTGATCGAGAGCTGCAAGAACAGCTTGGAGCGCCTGTACACCTGCCGCGATAACCTGGATTTTGCCATCCGCAATGCCCATGGCACTGACACTGCCCTGACTGAAAAGTGCGAAGAAGCACGCAAAAAGTTCAAGACCGCCATGGATGACGACCTGAACACCCCCGATGCTCTGGCCGCCATTTTTGAGTTCGTAAAGGACATCAACACCATGTCCGATGCTGCCGATAAGGCTACGTTGGAAAAGGCCGCCGCCACGTTTGACGAGCTGACCGGTGTGCTGGGCCTGATGTACAACCGCAAGGCCGAGGAAGCCCCCGGCGAAGTGAAGCAGCTGGTGGAAGAGCGCGCCGCAGCCAAAAAGGCCAAGGACTTTGCCCGCGCCGATGCTCTGCGCGCCAAAATCACTGAGCTGGGCTGGAATGTGATGGACACCGCCAAGGGCCCGCAGTTGACCAAGCTATAATTATTACTGCACAATCACGGCAAAACAAAGGAATTGGAAACAGGGAAGCATCTGCCTCTGCTTCCAGTTCCTTATTTTAATGCAGCGGCAAATACGCTGCATGATCTGGAGAGTTCAGAATGACAAATACCAGAACCAAACAGAAAGAGCGAACGCTGTATATTATATTGGCCGCAGCGCTTGCCGCGCGCCTGCTGCTGGCCCTTGTTACTGAAGGCTACACCTATGATATGAGCTGCTTTGTGGCCTGGGGGGATAAGCTGGCCAGCGAAGGTCCCGCGGCCTATTACAGCGCCGATTATTTTGCGGACTACCCGCCCGGCTACATCCTTGTGCTGGGGCTGGTCAGCCTGGTGCGCAAGGCGCTCCAACTGAGCTATGAATCCCGCTGGACCTATTTTTTGCTGGCACTGATCCCCGCAATCTGTGATTGTGCCGCCGTGGTGCTGCTGGACCATATCAGCCGCCGGTATATGGGGCAGGGCAGGGCACAGCGCTGCCTGGTGCTGTTTGCGGCGTTCTGCCCGCTGACCTTGTTTGATACCGGCATCTGGAAGCAGATCGATGGGGCTTTTGCGCTGCCGCTGCTGCTCTGCTTCTGGCTGCTGGAAGAGCGCCGCTACCTGCTCGCTGCGGTGCTGTACGGCGTGGCGCTGGCCATCAAGCCGCAGGCACTGTTGGCTGGGCCGGTGCTGGCCGTCTGCTTTTTGGTGGCTATTGCGGATGCCGTGCGGGATGGCAAAAGCCCGCTGAAACCGGTCGGCCGGATTTTTGGCGGTGCTGTGCTGGCTTTGCTGCCGCCGCTGCTGGCGGGCCTGCCGTTTTACGGGGCAAAAAATCTGGTGCCGTCCTTGATCGATAAGTACATCACCACGGCGTCTGGCTACCAGTATGCCACCATCAATGCGTTCAACTGGTTTGCAGCGCTGAGCGGCAACTGGCAGGCGCTGGATGCTTGCCCGGCGTTTAACCTGAGCTGGAAAGTGCTGGGCATTTTCAACATCGCTGTTATCACGGTGCTGCTTGTGGTGCTGGCGGTCATCAGCTGGCGGGCGGGGCGGTTTTCCCCGCTGCTGCTGGCAGCGTTTTACACGGTGGGGATTTTTACCTTTGCCCATTGCATGCACGAGCGTTACCTGGTGCTGGGCATGCTGCTGGTACTGCTTGCTGCGGCGCGCTGGAATGACATCCGTCTGTATGGCGCCGGGTTTGGTCTGTCGATAACGGGCTTCTTGAACCTGGAAACTGTGTATACCCTGGTAGGCAGCGATGACGAGTGGCTCAGCAGCGATACCAGCCGCGAGTTTGCCATGGCAGTCGGCTTTGCCGAAACGGCAGCCTTTGTGCTGCTGGCTTTCACCGCGTGGGCCATCTGCCGCCATGGAGCGATTTCTCCACTGGCAAAAGTGGAAACCATCGAAAAAGATAAAACAAAAACAGTGCAGAAAAAGCTGGAACTGTGCACCCTGCGCATTGATCCGCAGCCTGCCTGGACGGCTAAAGAGAAGAAAACCTTGGCAACGCTGACGTTGATCGTTGCTGTGGTGAGCTTTGCCTACCTTGGCAGCATGAAAGCACCGCAGAACCCTGTGGATGCTACGGACAGCACGGCAACCATCGACTTTACCCCGCAGCAGGACGCGGCGGAAATCTGGGTGTACCCCGGCATTTCCACCGGCGGCAGCCTGTGCATCACGGATGCAGCGGGCAATGAGCTGTACCGGAAGGAACTGAGCTATGCAACGCCGTTCTGCTGGACCAAAACGGCCATCACGGCTCCGGCAGGGCAGACCCTGACCGCAACGATTGAAAATGCGCAGATGTTTGAACTGGCCCTGCGGGATGCCACCGGTGCGCTGGTGCCGGTAACGGGCGGCGATGCCCTGTTTGATGAGCAGAGCGAAGTGCCAGATACCATCAGCCAGCTGAACAGCATGTATTTCGATGAAATCTATCATGGCCGTACTGGGTACGAAATGCTGCACCGCATGACGGCATACGAAACCACCCACCCGCCGCTGGGCAAAGATTTTATCATGCCGGGCATTGCTATTTTTGGAATGACAGCCTTTGGCTGGCGCTGTGCCGGAACGCTGTTCGGCGTGATGCTGGTGCCGCTGATGTGGTGCTTTGCCCGCCGTCTGACCCACAAACGCTGGGCCGGGGCCATGGCAGGTGCGCTGATTGCCGCTGGGTTCATGCGATTTTCCCAAAGCCGCATTGCCACAATCGATATTTACGGTACGTTCTTTATCCTGTTAGGCGCATATTTTATGGTATGGTATTGCCAGAGCGTGCTGCAAAACGGCGTAAACGGCTCGCTGCTGCCCATGGCGCTGGGCGGCGTGGCATTTGGGCTTGGGTGTGCATCCAAGTGGACCGGAATTTATGCCGGGGCAGGGCTTGCGGTATTGTACCTGGGTGTGCTGCATGCCCGCTGGAAGCAAAAACAGCCGGGCTTCTGGAAAGAATTCCGGATGGCTGCTGTGGGCGGTGTGGCGTTTTACATCGTTGTGCCGTTCCTGATCTATCTTGCATCCTACCTGCCTTATTGGTGGAAAGACCCTACCTTTGGTTTGCGGGATTGGTGGGATTGCCAAACCTACATGTACTGGTACCATTCCACCCTGAAAGCAACCCACCCGTTTGAAAGCCGCTGGTACACCTGGCTGCTGGACCTGCGCCCAGTGTGGTATTACAAAAATTCTTACCTGGAAGCTGGGCTTCAGGGCAGCATTGCGGGTTTTTATAACCCGGTCATTTGCTGGGCGGGGCTGTTCTGCATTTTGCTGCTGCTGTGGCGCCAGGTTTCGGCTCGCGGCACGGCAAAGGGAGCGGGCGTTCTGATCTTGTACGCCAGCCAGCTGCTTTCCTGGATGCTGGTATCGCGCTGCACTTTCATGTACCATTACTTCCCCAGCTCGGTCTTTGCGTTGACGGCCATTGTACTGGTTTTAACGCAGATGAAGCGGCAGGACCGCGCCAAAAAGATTGGCGCGGGGCTGTGCATTGCGGCACTGGTGTGCTTTGCCTGGTTCTATCCCGTTCTGTCCGGCTTGCCCGTGCCGACCCTGTGGGCGCAGAGCACCAAGATTTTGCCGAGTTACGGGTTCTATTAAAGCAGTTACGGGGAGTCTTTTCGGCCTTTTTGAAAAAAGGCCTGGCGAAAAACTTTAATTATTTTCACTAAGGCAACACCGCACAATTCCCGCCTTACGGCTTAAGCACCGCTCAGGCAGCTGCGGCACGGCATCTGCGTTGCCAAAATGCTCGATAATGTCGGGTTGCGGTACCCGCATCGTGCTTCGGGGGCAAAAGCCCCTCGCACTCTGCGACCGCTGCCCCTGCTTCGGTTCGCTGTTTCCGCCACTGGCGGCGCTCACCTTTGCAGCATCCAGTATTATCTG
>CDZO01038836.1_pt1 | contig 15438 bp, 9 predicted proteins | sample 480641 | NCBI WGS metagenome assembly CDZO01 (sample SAMEA3182088, study PRJEB8094) | gut metagenome | biome: human; feature: gut; material: Stool; isolation source: human stools | place: Canada | collected 2013-02-05
CCGGTATAAAGCAAAAAGATGCGAAGGTTGCCCTTTGCGTGGCAGTTGTTTTAAAGCTCGGGGGAACCGTATTATAGAAGTCAACCACCGATTAAATCAATACAAACGGCAGGCACGGGAAAGGTTGCTCTCAGAAGAAGGTATCAAGCATAGAGGCAGGAGGTGTATAGAACCAGAGGCTGTGTTTGGACAAATGAAATACAACATGGCATACAGAAGATTCCGGCATGTGGGAGAAGACAAGGTTACAATGGACTTTGCTTTCTTTGCTATAGCCTTTAATATCAAAAAAATGTGTGCTAAACTGATAAAAGAAGGAAAGGGGCTCATTACAGTTGCCAAATATATGTTTATGGGACTATTTATAACCCGATATAATTGGAATATAGCAACTTGTTGCCAAATGCATGAGGAAAAAGCAGCATAGCCAAAAGAAAATATAGCAGAACTGTAAAATATAAAAGAGGTTGTGCCAACGTTTTGACACAACCTCCCTATATTCCCTTATTCACACAATACCGTATTTCCTCAGCTTGTAATACAGGGCAGTCCGGCTGATGCCGAGTACACGGGCGGTAAGGGTGCGGTTGTTACCGGTCTGCCCAAGTATCCGAAGTATCTGCTGCTCCTCCTTTTCCGGACAGACAATCATGTTTCCCAATTTCATGCCCTGATCCAGATTCAGTTCCTGTGCGGATATCCGCCCCTCCCCGGCAAACACGACGGCACGCCGGACGGTATTCTTCAGTTCACGGATATTCCCCGGCCAGCCGTATTGCCGTAACATGGCAGCCGCTTCCCGGTCGAAGCCCTGAACCGATTTCCCGTATCTTGCGGAAAACTGCTTCAGAAAGAATTCAGCCAACGGAAGGATATCCTCCCCGCATTCGGAGAGCAGGGGAACCCGGATAGTGAACTCGTTCAGACGGTGGTACAGGTCCTCACGAAAACTCCCTTCCGCAACGGCTTTCTCCAGATCCGCGTTGGTAGCGGCGATAAGGCGGATGTCAAAGGCCCGTTCCCTGACTGTCCCGACCGGCAAGTAACGCTTCTCCTGCAGGGCGCGAAGCAGTTTCATCTGATTTACGGGAGCAAGGTTACCGATTTCATCAAGGAACAACGTACCACCTTCGGCAGCCTGGAAAAGTCCCGCCTTGTCACTGTCCGCACCGGTGAACGCCCCTTTGCAGTACCCGAAAAATTCGGATCTGACAAGGTCATCGGAAACGGCACCGCAGTCCACGGCTACAAAAGGCTTGTGCCTGCGCAGGCTTCGCTCATGAATCTCGGCGGCAATATGTTCCTTACCCGTACCCGATGCTCCACGAAGCAAGACGGACATGTCGGAACGGGCCACAGGACCTATCAGCCGGTACATCTCACGGGCCTTTTCACTTTCACCACGGTAGAATTCCGTGCTGCCATGCTGCGGACGGCTGAACTCTTTTTCTATGACTTCCCAAAACCGGTCCGGATGTACCGGCTTGCAAAGGTAATTGGAAGCCCCAAGCTGCATGGCTTCCACCGCATTCTCCACCTGGCCGTAACTGGTCATAATAAGGAACGGGATGGAATAATGTTTTCCCTTCATCCACTTCAGCAGCTCCATACTGCTACCGTCCGGCAGGCGCAGGTCTGCCAGGACAAGATCGAACTCCTTAGCCTGAAGTTCCTTACGGGCTGCCGAGAGTGTAGCCACATGAGCGGTTGCCATACCCTTTTTCTTCAGCCAGTTACTGATACTGCGACTGAAGACAACATCATCCTCTATAATCAGTATATTTTTCATTTGCTTATTTTATATTCTTCTTCATATTTTCAGCACAGGCAATTAGTTTCCCAGCAGCTTCTCCTACTTTATAGATACACCTTATCTGTTCTTCCGTCCAGAGTTCCGGTTCAGACAGTACAATAGCCTGCAGTTCCTCTATCGGATAATCAAGGCGGACACTTGTCCACAGGGGAAGGTTCTTGTGCAGGATCTCTCGGACTGTCTGACGCTCATCCCTTTCCAGTGCCCCGTGCAACCTGTCAAGGTCCTTGCGGCTTTCCCGGATGAAGATACCGAGCATCTCCCCCTTGTTGTCCTCCCCGGTCAGAATCAAGGAAAAATCCGGTTGCCATACCGTCTGCCTATTCCCTCTGACAATTCGGGAAACGGTTTCCAGCAACTCATTCATCCGGAAGGGTTTACGGATACATCCGGCAAATCCCCGGGAAAGGTACTCCTCTTCCGGATCCATATCGGCAGTCACGGCTATGACCGGAATTGTTCCGGTCCTTTCCATATTGGATGAACGCAACAACTCCAGCAGCCCGAACCCGTCCATGCCAGGCATGCGGATATCCGTCAGCAACGCGTCATAATCCTCATCCCGCAATTTTGCAACCACCTGCCGGAAATCGGTATAACAGTCACATTCAACCCGGTTTCGCCTGAACATCTCACGTGTTGCGGAAAGCTGTCTCGGGTCATCGTCAAGAAGGAGAATACGCAGTCTTTCCGTTTGATAATCAGACGGAGATTGTAACTCCTCCTTCAAGGAACTACTGTCGGCAGGGGAAAGGGGAAGAGATACCCTAAAACAACTGCCTTTCCCCGGGTGACTCTCCACCCCGATGGAACCGCCCAGCTGGGAAACAAGCCGGGAAACGATGGCAAGGCCAAGTCCGAAACCTGAAATGCCGCGGGCATTATCAAGCCTTTCGAACGCATCGAATATCCGTTTCTGCTCCTCATCATTCATTCCCGCTCCCGTGTCCTGCACTTTGATACACAGTTCGCCGACGTTGAATGTCGCTTCCAGTCGGACATATCCTTTCCCGGTAAATTTCAGAGCGTTGGAAAGCAAATTGTTCACAATCTGCTGTAAATGTCCCTTGTCACAACTGACAACAGCGTTCATGCCGGAATACCGGGTCAACAGTTGCAATCCTTTCTTTTGAACGAGCGGCATGTAATTGTTGGTAATCTCCCTGAACAGGGTTTCCAGACAAAAGACGGAAATATTCTCCCGTGCCTGTCCTGTATCAAGCAGATAGAAATTCATCAGTGTGTCAACCAGAGAAAGCATATAGTCCGATGCATGCCGGATATTTTCGGCATATTCCTCCTGTCCGGCCCTTTCCTTTTCACCGGGCAGCAGTTCCGCCGTTGCTCTGATAGTGGCAAGGGGAGAGCGCAGGTCATGGGCGATAGTCAGCATCATACGCTTCCTGGATTGGAGAAGTTCCGTGTTTTCCCAGTTGGAAGCTTCCAGCTGACTCCGGTATCGGTTTCGCCGGTTCAACTCCCGATGTATGATGATATAAAGTAAAATAGTCAGCAATGAAATAAAGACGGCAAAGGTGGAAACCGTATAAAAGGACCGGTCTCGTGCCCAAAGGAACTGCATGTAACGTTCCTCAAGGCGCCGGTCGGTCTCCGATTCAAAATCCCTGATGATACCATACAACCTGCAATTTAATGCCATATTGTTATTGTACAGACGCTCCATTTGTACCAGCAACCGTTCACGCTCAGTCTCCTGCCTGCCGGTCAGTTCCTTGTTTAGAGAATGAAGCATACTTGCAGTTGAGATCTCCCGGTCTTTTTCTGCAGGTTGCAGCCGTTCACGTTTTTCCTTCTGTTCCGAATAAACGGATTTTCTCTTCTTACGTTTGAGGAAGGACCAAAAACTTTTCTTCGAAACTTCCTCTTTGACTTCAACAGACACTTTCTCATCGCGGATATGGGATGCAATCACCGGGATTTTCCGGTTTATGATTTCACCGGCTTCACGAAAACGGCTGAACGTATGCATTACCGTGTCAAGCAACTGTTCCTTTCTCGCCAGAAGCAGACACAGCGAGTCTATATGCACCCGTTGTCCGGATGCATGGACATATTGCTTCAAGGACTGTAATGTGCCGCATACCTCGTTTCTCCTTTTCTGATAAGTACTCCGGTCATTCTCGTCCCACACACTGACCGTCTCTCCATAAGTGGCCAGATCCAGAAGGCCGGCGTAGGCTTCCCCGGTCAGATGCCAGAAATGAAGCAGTTCTTGTTCATCCTGTTGCAAACAGTTTCGCTTCATCTGTTCCTTACGGAAGAGACAAATGGTCAAAACAAGCAGGAATATCAAGATAATATATCCTGAGAATATTTTAATTTTTAAACACATAATAAACTATACTTACATCCTTCATTCCTGCTTGACTTAAGTCACGACACCATTTTACAGTCAGTTCTTTACAAAAAGAATAAAAAAAAATCACAAAGAAGAATTAAGACAACACGACCTTTAATATATCTTAAATTTCTTAACATTAAACCATCAGAACAAATTACACATACAACAAAATACACACAAATATAAATTCCAATTAGTTAATACTCTCTCAAATACAAGAATATTCAACAAAAGACTATTCTAAAGGAGTAATATTTGACATAGTTTTATTACATCACCCAAAGTTGTCTTAAAAACTTGCTTCATACTAAACAAAGAAAATTCTTTCAAGCAAGGATATCTATAAATATCATATTCCATTTAAATTCCCTTTGTTAAATTTCCAGTTTTTTTCAATCAATCTCTTGCAACGTTGGTGCCACAGCTTCATTCGCTTTAACAGCTTTATGGTTATAATCAGTATGTTTACTTACCCTTCTACACCTATGATTTGAATATAAACAGCATAGAAACTTTCCTTTATCAGTTCGAATAACTAATTGGCGTAATTTTGATATTCATTCGTTACCTCTTCTGGAACATTATACTGTATATATCTTCAATTCTTGTCAGGTACCCAAAAATGTCCTTTCAATACCATATCAATAACTACATATTCACCAAACATAGCAGCACACACAATGATTACCACCAACTATCGAATTTACCAAACGACTAGAGTCGTATTTCTTAATCCACGCAGCTATCTCCACAGTCTTGAGATAAAACAAATAGTACATTAAGATAATCGAAATGAAAAACCGGTATGCCAAGAAATGTGTATTCCAGCTATCCTTCCGTATTCTTTTTCCATTTTAAATCGCTATATATCGTGACCAAAAGGTAATAGCAACCTAACCTTTATACAAAATTCATCTTGAAATACTCCCCTACAACTATTTTATTTCATTAGTACATGCTTGGCATAATTTACACTTTCCCGTTTATAAAATCCAACAAGACTGCTCAAACGCTTCAAGAATTCCTGATAGTCTTTCTCCTCCGGCATCATCCATTGCACCTCTGCTAAAGCTGCTATTCGCGGAACCATCATGTATTCTACATGTTCAGGAGTGGCAATATACTCTGTCCACACATTCGCCTGCACACCAAGAATATACTTTTTTTCCTCCTTTTCCAACTCTGTTGCCACCGGCTCAAAACCATATACCTTTTCAACAGTCACTCCGCTGCCCATCGCCAGTGGTTCCTGCGCCTTGTCGTCAGACTGATAATAATCAAAGTACATATAATCATTCGGCGTCATAATCACATCATGTTTCAACTTTGCAGCTTTGATACCTCCCCGTATCCCACGCCATGACATCACCGTAGCATTCGGCGCCACATCACCTTCCAAGATCTCATCCCAGCCAATAATCTGTCGTCCCCTTTCATTGAGATATCGTTCGATACGCTTCATACAATAACTCTGTAACCGGTCTTCGGTAGAATGTTTTCTATCAGTTCTCAAGCCCTCTTTCTTCGCCAATCCCTGACATTTCGGACACATCTCCCAACGAGTTCGGGGAGCTTCATCCCCACCGATATGTATGTACTTGGACGGAAAAAGTTCTATCACCTCTGACAATACACCTTCTAGAAATTCATACGTCTTTTCATTTCCTAAGCAAAGAACATCCGGAAAGACTCCCCAATGACATGCCACTTCATAAGGACCTCCCGTACAACCCAGTTCCGGATAGGCTGCCAGTGCAGCCAACATGTGTCCCGGCAAATCAATCTCGGGGATAACTGTAACATATCGCTCCTGCGCATACTTCACGATCTCCCTTATCTCATCCTGCGTATAAAAACCGCCATAAGGTTTTCCGTCAAACTCTGTCCGGCTAGCGCCAATTCCCGTCTCTTTACGTATAGAACCTATCTCCGTCAACCGGGGATATTTCTTTATTTCAATTCTCCATCCCTGATCTTCCGTCAGATGCCAATGAAAATAATTCATATTGTGCATAGCAAGTAAATCAATATACCGCTTCACAAAGTCGACCGAGAAAAAATGACGTCCCACATCCAGCATCATTCCCCGATAAGCAAATCGGGGAGCGTCTTTAATGACAGCTGCAGGCAAAATGATATCTGAACCATAAGCTATAGCAGGAACAGACTTGCGCAACGTCTGCAAACCATAGAAAACCCCATTGGCAGCCTGCCCTTTTATCGTCACCCTGTCCGGTAGCACAGTCAGTTCATATCCTTCCGGGTTGTCAATCGAAGCATCCAGCCCTAACATAATCACATTCTCGTCATTCCCACCTTGCCCGGGTTCCACTTTCAACCGCCTTCCTGTTGTTTCTTCAATGTATCCGGCAAGGAATTGTGCATTCCTTTCTAAAAGAACATTATCTTCAGGATAAAGAATCCGGGTATCTTTCTCAACAACAAAAGAATTCCCATCTACCATTACTATTTCATGTGGTAAAGGTATTACATTCCTATAGTCCGCCTCCACTCTTTCCGAAATATCGCACGCGGCTATAACAACGAATATCACGCTTATTGTAATCAGTTTCTTCATATCGTTTCTGCTTAGTCGATATTGGGAGTATCCCAGATTTTGTCTTTCTCGCAGTCTATATACAGTATTTCACTGCCACACTTCATGCGGAAACGTCCTTGCTCCAACCGCCATTTCCTATCCTGACCGACAAAAGCCAGATCGCTTCCTTTCAACTTCATAACAACTTTCTTAGTTTCACCCGGTTGTAATTCAACTTTCTCAAAATAACGAAGACGGATCACATCCGGCGAAACACTAGCTGCCAAATCACTGGAATACAACAGGACCGTTTCCTTACCTGCCCTTTCTCCCACGTTCTTTACATCCACTTCAAATATCAGTTCATCATCCGCATTGAAAGTCGTACGATTCACTTTAAAATTACTATACTCATAGGACGTATAACTTAATCCATGTCCAAAGGGCCATTGAATATCCATAACCGCATCATAATTATACTCCCCTTCCATAGTTCCCATCTGTTCACACGGCTTATAATCATACGTAGCAAGCGAATTGATGAATTTCGGATAGGTAAAAGGCAATTTAGCGCTAAAGTTCGCATCTCCGGCAATCAAGTCAGCCAACGCATCTCCACCGTAATTTCCCGGCAACATAATATGAACCACCGCTTTTGCCAAAGGTTCTATCTCATGGATTATACGCGGCCGTCCTTCGTTCAGAACCAATATTACCGGCTTTCCTGTTGCCGCAAGTGCTCTCACCAACTCTTTCTGATTGGAAGAAAGATTCAAGTCATTCAGATTTCCCGGAGTCTCACAATACGTATTCTCTCCTATACAAGCTATTATCACATCCGCCCTACCGGCAGCAGTAACTGCCTTTCCTATTTCCGGACGATTTTCTTTCCACCAGTTATCATTAGGATCAGCAACATACGTCACTCCCGGTTCATAGATAATATTTTCCGTACCAAACTTGTTGCATAATGCTTCATAGATAGTATTATAAGCCTGCGCAAATTCATCCGCCAACTCTCCCTGCCAACTGTAAGACCATCCTCCGTTGAGACAACGCATAGCATTGGCGTTCGGACCTGCCAACAATATCTTCGTTCCCTTACGTAAAGGCAAAAGTTCTCCTTCATTTTTCAACAAGACCTCCGATTCCCTAGCAGCTTGCAATGCCACTTCTGCAAACTCCCGACTTCCAAACTTGTCATATTTCCGAATATCCCAGTATGGATTCTCAAACAATCCCAAGCGGAATTTCAAACGTAATACACGTCGTACGGCATCGTCAATACGTTCCATTGAAACAGCCCCTTCCTCAACCAGTTCTTTCAAGTCGATACAAAACTGTCCCTCCGAAGGAATCATTGCCATATCAATACCCGCATTGACAGCCAGCCTGACGGCATCTTTCTTGCTGCTTGCAATATGGTCGCGAAAATACAGATTATTAATATCATTCCAATCGGTCACAATCATTCCATCCCAGTTCAAGTCCTCCTTCAACCATCCGGTCAATAACTCTTTATTGGCATGAAACGCCACCCCGCTATTATTGGCGGAATTGACCATCAGCGACAAGGCACCCGCACGAATCGCCGCCTTGAAAGGAGCAAAGTATTTCTCACGCATGTCAATATCGGTAATAGAAGAAGGAGTACGGTCTTTACCGGAGACTGGAACCCCATATCCCATAAAATGCTTGATACAGGATGAAATATGATATTCATCCACCTTATTCGGATTATCCCCCTGCAAACCACGTACAGCCTGTACAGCCATTTGTGCATTCACATAGGTATCTTCCCCGAAACTTTCCCACATACGCGGCCAACGAGGATCGCGCCCGAGATCCATTACAGGAGCAAATGTCCACGGTACACAACAAGCGCGAGTCTCGTAAGCCGTAATCTCCGCACAACGCCTGGCCAGTTCCCTGTTGAAAGTAGCCGCCATATTGATACCTTGAGGAAAATAAGTAGCGTCTTGCGTATATGAAGCCCCGTGAATTTGATCCAAACCATAAATGCATGGAATCCCGATTTCTTCCAAAGATTTCTTTTGAATCTGTGTGATCACTTCTGCAAACACTTCCTTTTTCTGGCTGACTCCGAAAGGAATATTCAGTAACGAACCTACCTTATATTTGCCAATCACCGTATCCAGTAACGCCTCGCTCAATTTATTATTGTTTTTATCCGTCACTACCCCAATGGTCAGTTCGCACATCTGGCCAATCTTCTCTTCAAGAGTCATGCCTTTCAGCAGTTTCTCTATTTTTCCTTCTATTTCCGGATCTGACGGAATGGCAGGAACCGGTTGTCTTTCGGCACAAGCCGAAAAAATGCTTCCAAACAATAAAGTTGTTAATAGTTTTTTCATGGTAATTCGTATTTATTTAAATTGTAAATTCTCTATATATGGATTGACAAACAGATATTTTCTACAATCAGCCTTCTTTATCTGTCTTCCGTTAAACACAACATTATCAAATGTCACATTCTGTAAAGGAAACTCACGACTTACTCCCCGTACCTGGGCAGGCAGGTATTTGTCGCCTGTGAAAGTTATATTCCGAAAGACAACTCCGGACAAACTTCCTGTATCTGTACCGTCACTTACTATCTCCACAGCAATTGGTCGTCCGCCATACAAGTTCTCAATCTGTATATTCTCGAATAGAATGTCAGACATCCGTCCACCACCGCCAAGCCCCTCGTATATGCCAACACGTGCATTAATAGCCGCACATCCTCCTCTCCAGCCATCATCCCCCTCCTTGCTATCATACAATGCAGGTGTCTCCAATACGATACAATTTCTAAAAGTCACATTCCGGATATAATTCGTGCGAGGTTCACGAGACGTTCCGCACTCCGGGCCGACCAGAAACACATTGGCGCAATCCGTCCAACCGACACAGTTCTCTACCAAAACATCCTCACACCCCATTTTCGCCAGTTCCTGATTCTTGATAGTGATACAATCATCATAATTCCGGAAAAAGCAATTACGTACCCTAACCTCGCGGCTATTACAAACATCCAGTCCGTCCGAGTTCAATATCCAGCTAATCTGTTTTACATTATCAACCAACAAGTCCTGCGAGTTCTTCAACCGGATCGTCCATGCCGGAGAATCAATTAAAGTAACTCCCGATATCTCCACGTTCCGACAATACTCGAAATTTATTAATTGCGTACGCCTCTCATCGCAATGAGTTTCCTTCGCACCACACAAGATTCCTCTCCCTGCAATCCGGACATTTTCTATCCCCTTTCCGACAACATATCCATACACAAAAGCACCCTCGTCCAAATAAAGCGTCTGGTTACTTTTCATCACGATACGTCCAGCATCATGCTGCCCGGCCCCGTAATAAAGCACGTCCGGAACATCCTGAGCAGGCTTATCCACATCCGGCAAATCGGGAAACAAAAAAAGATTTTCCGCACGGTCACCGTCAAATTCTACGGAGACTTTCTGCGAAGCATCCGTCAGTTCAAACTCAATTCCGCCCTTTACCCTTTTATAATCTATTCCATAAGATACCGGACGTATCTCGACGTTCCGAAACCGGAAACAGGGTTCGACACGCACCTTCACATTCTTTGCAAAATCCCGGACAAAAAGCGCATAGCTCATCGTATCACGCAACAGTTTCTGATTTTCCCAATCATTCCATATCTGCGGATGTTTCGAGAAAGAAGAAACCAACGCATTACGAACCTCTATCGGTTGCCATATTCCTTTCTCATCTTGAATGAAAACCTTATACGAGCGTTTACGGAATTCGGGTAAATGAATCAATGCATTTTGGGGAGTAACGGACAAAGTTCTTCCCGGCACTGTCCTGTCGTCAGCTTTTAAAGCCACTGCAAACAGTGCAAATAATAAAATCAATATATTTTTCATCGGTCCTCTATTGTTTCACGTTCTTCCAGTGTTCCGGTTCTACATACTCAAAATAATTCCTGATTTCCTTCTCTGTTCCCACATTACGTTCCAATATCGGTCCAAGTATTTTCCCTTCCCGGAATATCGCAGCTTTCACCACGACCGAATCATTGATAATAAAAGGCTTGTCATACCTCAAGGAAGTAGCTCCAGGAATCTTTCCATCTAACGTATAGCGTATCTCAACCGGATATTTCTCCGTATCCAACATCACTTCCATTCCCCCGTGTTCCACCTTGCGGGTAGTCAGTTCTATTTCATCAGTCAACGTAAAAGAATTAATTCCCCTTGCAAGCAATTGCGGAATATGTGCATTCATACGCGGCTTGAAATGCTGCCATTCACGTTTCTCTTCCTGTGTCCATGCCATCTCGGCAATAGCAAGCAAACGAGGAAAAATCATATACTCCAGATGTTTCTCGTCATTAATAAACTCCGCCCATGCACAACCTTGCACCCCAATCACCCGTCCGGCATTCTCCGGACGAATCCAGGCTACGCTATTCGGTTCAAGAAACTTTCCCTGAATCATCTGCTCATTGCGGACAGCGCTTTCCGGAGTAGTGGCAACAGGACAAATGCTATACATTTTCTTTATGGGAGAATATCCGGTCATTGCCCGTGGTTGCGTATCCGGAGTAGCCTGATACCAATCGAAATAAAGTGCGGCACCCGGTGTAAAAACAACCTTATATCCCTTGTTCGCCGCATAAGACGCAAACTCCTGCCCCCGATAAGAGACAACCGTAGAAGCAGGCTGCAACTGATTCTTTGATATTTCATCCCAACCTATCATCATTTTTCCTTTCGAAGTAAGAAAGGTTTCCATTCTCCCAATCATGTAACACTGCAATTCATCCCAATCTTTTATCCCTTCCTTCGTCATCAGAGCCCGGCATTTCGGACAATTTTTCCATTCTACTTTGCGGGCTTCATCACCGCCAATATGAACATAAGCCGAAGGAAAAAGGTCGATAACTTCCGTCAGGACATCTTCCATAAAAGTATAGGTCTGCTCATTACCGGCACAAAACTCTCCACCGGCATAAGGTTTGCCCATGCAGCAAAGTTCCGGATAACCGACAAACACTTCATCCGAATGAGCAGGAAACTCAATTTCCGGAATTACCTCAATACATCGTTTTTCCGCATAAGCCACTATCTCCCGTATATCTTCTTTTGTATAATAACCTCCATAAGCGTTGGGGGTTCCTTCAGGTAAATAGGTGCGGTCTTTTTTATCCCACCATTCCACCCACTCACATTGAGTACGGAAAGCGCCCATAGAGGTTAATCGGGGGTATTTGTCTATTTGTATCCGCCACCCGCCGTTATCGGTCAGGTGAAAATGAAATTTATTCAGTTTGTAAAAGGCCATTTCATCCATCAATTTCGTAATTTCCTCTTTAGGGAAGAAATGCCTTGACACATCCACGTGCAACCCGCGATAGCCGAAACGGGGAGTATCTTTAATTTCCACGCAAGGTATTCCACGAGAAGATACCAGTTGCCTTAACGTCTGCTTACCATAAAAAGCCCCTTTCCCGGTAGCCGCATTCAAATGAACAGCCCCGGAAGATACAGACAATTCATATCCTTCATCTCCCAACTCATTATAAGAAGCCGAATCAATATGGCAAGTAATAAACTTATCTGCACCTTCATTTACAAACCTGGTACTATCTATCTCGAAAAAGCCCTCTTTTATCTCCATGTCATTCGGAAGGGGAATCACATTGACTTGCCCCCTGTCCGGAGTACAAGCAACGAGTCCTGCTACCAAACAGTAGCAGTAACCTCCTGCCATTATCCACTTGCCAAATCCTGACAACAATCTGATTTTCATACCTTTCATGTTTTTATTGATGAATAATATCTACATTCTCCGGTTTATCCACCGTCCATTTCCCGGACTGATGAATAGGAGTGCCATTATAAGTCACCTTATCAAATACAAGTCCGCTAATGGTATTGCCATTGGTATAAATCCCCGAAGCCTGACACCTGTCAGCCTCATCAAGAATCTGAATATTCCGGTACGTCACATTCTTTATCAATGCATGGTCCTGATTTGCTTTCTGCCAAATAACCATAGGACGTCCCTTTTGCGAGATATTATCAATCACTATATTCTGAAATGTAATATTCTCGATCGTTCCGGAAGTGGCGCCACCCGAAGGATACTGGGAAATCGAAAGCCCCGCACCGTCACAATTCAACTTGCTACTGCTGGTTTCAAGCAAATTGGTAGGATATTCCATAATCACACAATCCTCTATCGTGCAATCACTTATTCCTGCACGAGTATTTGTCCCGCTCTCGGGACCAATAACAATTCCCCGTGCATAATCCGCCCAAATCAAATTATTCTTTATACGAATATCCCTGGTTGCCGTCACCGAAAGGGAATTCACCTTCAAAGTAATGCAGTCGTCGTATGTACGTATGAAACAATCCTGAATCGTAGCATCCGTCACACTACACAAGTCAATACCGTCTCCATTCAATATCCAACACAGGATATTAATGTTGTCAATCATCACATGGTCGGTGTTATAAACAGACAATGTCCAATTGGGGGAATCAACAACAGTAATGCCGGAAATCGTAAAATAGCCTCTGTTGGACAGCCTGTTGGCATTCGTCTCTATCAACAAGGCACCGTGTGCATAGGTCTCTCCTGTATGAGCCAGTTTGGCACCGGACAAGATTCCGCGTCCCGTAATGGTCACATGGCTGCCGGAGACTGCAACCTTACCATATACAACCGCTCCTTCATCTATATACAGCGTTTCTCCTTCTTTCAATGTAATCCGCTCCGGATTATGTTCACCCGGACCATAATACTTCATACCTGCGGGCAAATTATCCGGGTCGGGACGGTCAGGATCAGGACGATTCGGCAATATCATCAGATTGTAGAACCGGTCACCGTCAAACTCCACAGACACTTTCCGCTTTTCCCACTGCGGCAAAGTAAACTCAATCGTGTTGTCCCCCACATTGTAGTGTACTGAATAAGTTGACACTTCTAACATTAGAAATTCATATGGAAGCATTAAAAAAGAAGTACACTCCTTACACAGAATCTGAACGAATGTCGTATATTCGTGAGTATTTATCGACTTCCGAAACGAAGTCTCAGTTTGCCAAGCGTACGGGTATTTGCCGACGTTTACTGATTCTTTGGCTTGATAAGTATCATATAAATGACAAAGTTATGAGTACAGAGCAACCCTCTTTAAGAAAAGACTCTGGTGAGTCTCTCAATGAACTGGAGAAAGAACTCGCTGCATTGCGTGCCGAAAACCGCAAGCTTCAACGTGCTCTTCAGGAGGAAAGTCTTCGTCATGAAGCTTGTGAGGAATTGATTAATCTTGCGGAGTCAACCTATCACATCAAGGTTCGAAAAAACTCCGATGCCAAGTAATCGACACCTTGTCACAGGGGAACTCAGCCCGTCATATGCGCGGTAGCCTGCAGTTCCTCTGTGATTACTTCGGCATAACCAGACAAGGTTATTATAAGCATGTCAACAGAAAAATGGAAATAGATATCCTCACATCAAGCATTGTACTGTATTGTACTGAGTTACGTAAGCTTATGCCCAAGGCTGGTATGCGTGAACTCTATGCATGCTGTCTCCGCAAGTTTGGTGCCAGAATGATCATTGGGCGTGATCAATGCTATAATATTTTTCGTGCCAATGGCCTGTGCCAACGTGTCAGGCGTGTGAAGCCAAAGACAACAAATTCCAATCATAATTATTACATTTATCCAGACTTGCTGAATGTCACTCCTAAATTTGTAGCGGACACATTCGGTTCAATGGTTGTAGCGGACATAACCTATGTTGCCACGTGCCAGGGATGGGCTTACCTGTCTCTTCTTACTGATGCGGGCAGTCGGGCCATAGTCGGATATGCCCTGTGCAAAACACTTGAAACGGAAGGTCCCTTAAAGGCGCTGAGGATGGCTATGGAGTTTTACAACAGACACAATGTTGATTTGAGTAAGCTGATACACCATTCTGACCGGGGAGTGCAATACTGCTCAAACCTGTATGTGGGGATGCTCAAGAAACATCATATTAATATCAGTATGACTCAGTGCGGAGATCCGCTACATAATGCACTGGCTGAGCGGATGAATAACACGATCAAGAATGGGTGGCTTTTTGACTGTGGAGATGACAGCTTTGAACAGTTGGACAAACGTATAGGCGATGCCATATATGCATATAATTATGTTCGACCGCATCAAGGTATACAAATGAGAACCCCGATGGAATATATTCGTAAGTGCAGCGGAAAGGTGATTGAAGTCCCGCTCGTCGGGACGGGTGCTCCCGCCCCTATTCTTATGGATTACGCAAGCGAATTTTGATAATTTCTCGAAAAAAAAGCATCCGTCCTAATTACAGCGAACATAATCGTAACTAATTTCGCTCTAACTGCATTCAGAACCGACATCTTATTTTTTCCCTCTTCGACCTTTCTGTCATAATATTTCTTCAATGGACTATTTTTCACTTGTGAAACAGATAGTGCCGCCATATGTAGCAAATGCTTGATGCTCTTGTCAGCCCTATTAGATACTCTATTTTTAGAACGTTGGCTACTTCCTGACACATAGACGAACGGAACAACTCCTGCATGACAGCAAAACTTCCTGGGATCAGTAAAAGAAGTGAAAGCATCTGTTTCCATGATCATCTTCAGTGCAACACGTTCCCCAACTCCATCCACAGACATGAGTAAATCCATTTGATGAG
>CDZO01035626.1_pt1 | contig 15241 bp, 10 predicted proteins | sample 480641 | NCBI WGS metagenome assembly CDZO01 (sample SAMEA3182088, study PRJEB8094) | gut metagenome | biome: human; feature: gut; material: Stool; isolation source: human stools | place: Canada | collected 2013-02-05
TAAAGTTAAATTATAGTGTTGCGGAATTAAGGTTAGTCAGGACCTTCCTACATTTGCTTTCGACGCAATTAACAGATTTTGACTATGAAGAATGTAACCACCCACCGGGCGGGGAAGCTGTGCTATGTCACACCCCTGCTCGAACAGATCGACGTGCAGCCCGAAAAGGGATTTGCCAACTCCTTCCCCGGCGGCGGCGTAGAGCCGACCGGCGCAAGCTACGACGATTTCTATTTGGATAACGAATAAAAAACGGCGCAGCTATGAAAAACTTCCATAAAGCTCTGTCAATCCTCGCTGCGGCCGCACTGTTTGCGGGCTGCAGCAGTTACGACGAGACGAACGATCCGGCGCGCGCCGGCAATACGTCCGTAAAGCTCCTTGCCGATGTCGCCGACGACGCCGAAACCCGTGCCGGCATCTCCGTCGGGGAAAGCACATTTACCGGATATTGGGAAGAGAACGACGCCATGGGAATTCTTTTCACCGCCCCCGGCTCAACTCCCGAACTTCGGCCGTTCACCTACAACAACAACGACTTCGCATTCGAAGGAGAGCTGCCGGCGCAGAGCGGTGCGTGGCAATACATGGCTTTCTATCCCCATGCGACCGTAAACGGCACCAAAGCCAGCATTCCGTTCGGCAACCTGCGCACCCAAAGCGGCAACGCTTTCAACTGCGCCTCCGACGCGCTGGCGGCCCCCATCCTGAGCTTCGCCAATGCCGAACCGGGCAAAACCGACGAAGGCGATCCGATCCGATTCACCCTCAGCCGCCTGACCTCGATTCTCAATCTGGAGGTAAAAGGCGGAGACAATGCCGACAAGGTCCGCTACCTGCTGCTGACTTCGGAAAACGAAACCCAAACACTCTCGGCCGCGAGCATCGACTTCGACATTTCAGACATGGGCTCCGGACTCGCATTCAGCCAAACCGCTCCGTCGAACGTCATCGCGCTGGGCTTCGAGCAGGGCACGGCTCCCGACGCCAACGACATCAACGCCTTCTTCAACATCATGCCGGGGAGCTACGACAAACTGACTGTAGACGTGATTACGGCAACCCGGATCGGTACGGTCGCCATCGAACGCGGGGCAGACAAACCGTTTGCCGCAGGCAAGCTCTACAAGCGCGCCGAAACGCCCGTCTTCGCTCCGCTCGAAGTTCCGTCGTTCGACTGGCCGGGACATGAGATCGACCAAGCGCATGAGATCACCGTGGACGACAACAACCAGCTCACCTACTCCGCCGCCATCAACATCCATGTACCGGGAGGCATTGCCGGTCTGGAAGTCGATGTTTCGTCGCCCGTACTGAGCATGCTGGGCATTTCGAAACTCGACCTGTTCAACGATTCCGACGTCATCGAGGGAATCTCCTTCGCAGATCTCGGACTCAGCTGCCAGACCGAAATACAATACAAAAAAGAGTGCGTTTTCGACATCACGTCACTCGTGCCGATGATCCTCCTGCTGGGTCCCGACCCCGGCAGCGAACACGTCTTCGACGTCAAGGTGACCGATCTCGCGGGGCAGGTGACCGAGCAACCGCTGACCTTCACGGCCCCGGCGCTCGTGCGGGTAGATCAAACGGACCTTTGGAAAAACACCGCCTCGCTGACGATCAGCAATCAGTTCGCCGACGCCGGCAGCGTCGTGCTGGAATACCGCATAAAGGGCGAAAGCGCATGGAACGCCGCCAGCGTCTCCGGGCCGAACGACGACGGCAGCCGCACGGCCCTGATCAGTCCGACATGGACCGCCGGCACCAACGAAGCGGGACTGACGATCCATAGCGTCGATCCCAAGACAGGCATCTTCGCCCGCAAGAGCTACGAATACCGACTGCTCGCCGACGGCGCAACGGTCGCTTCGGGCGAATTCACGCCGAAAAACAACAACGGCGATATCATTCCCAATGCAGGCATGGAGAGCTGGAGTACGAAATCGATGAAAAAGATCATAGGTTCGACCAACGTACCCTATCCGAATGCCGTCAAATACGAAGACGCAACAGGGACCGACAAATTCTGGGACAGCGGCAACAACGGCTATATGACCAGTTCGGGAACCGACAAATTATGCACTCAGGCAACATATCCCGGCATGGTCGGTGATTATTGCGCGCAACTCGCCGCGAAGTATGCAGTCATCGCATTCGCTGCGGGCAACCTCTACACCGGAGATTTCGTGATGGACGGCACGGTCGGTTACGCACAATTCGGACAGCCGTACACCTATTCCGCACGTCCCGCCGCCCTCAAACTGAAATACGCCGCCGAGATAGGCGAAATCAACCGGGTCAAGAACGATCCGCCCGTAAGCACCGGCATCGACAAAGGACGCATCTTCGTCTGTATCGTCGAATGGAGCGACCGCCATGCAGTGCAATCGGGCACTTCGGTAGACAAGACGACGTTCTGGGACCCCGAAACCGTATCGAGCCTGAACGAAGGCAAAATCATCGGCTACGGTTCCGCCTACATCACGGAGTCTCACACCGGCAGCATGAAGGATCTGGAGCTTCCGATCGTCTATTACGAAAAGACGGACACGCCTCCGACGGGCAACTACACGCTGGTCATTTCGACCGCGACCAGCTATCTGGGCGACTACCTGACCGGATGCGACGCAAACAAACTCTGGGTAGACGATTTCGAGTGGGTATACTGATCTCCCGATAACAAACCCGAAGGCCCCGCAACCTTCACCCCGACCTCCCTGCGCCTGCAGGGAGGTTTCTTGTTAATTTCCACCGCCTTGTAATATTGCCGCAATCGATTCCGGTTCCACAAGGCAAATATGCCTTTTCGTGATGAAACACTGCCCGTTCGTTGAATTTATTTTCAAAAGAACCAATTCCCGTCTATTTTTGTCATAAAACTTTAAACTATTGCATACCATGGGAATTGTATCAACCACGAAAGGGGGGGGGGAAATACTCCGCCCCGATGATCGAGACGATTGAGGTCGCCGCGGAAAAAGGATTTGCCACGTCCGGAGACGTCCCTTCCTCCGACGGAATCAGCCCCCTGAGCTGCTACGACGATTTTTATTTGGGCGAAAACGAATAAAAAACCGGCAGCCATGAAAAAACAAGTCTCTCTTTTAACGCTGACCGCAGCGCTTCTCCTCGGCGCGTGCAGCACCTACGAGGAAGTTCCCGCAACATCCGGCGACGGAGCAACTGCCGTCGGTTTTCTCGCCGATATCGCTCCCCGCGAACAAAGCCGCGCCGACATCAACGTCGATTTCGGCACCGGTCTTACCGGTACATGGAACGGCGAAGACAACCTCGGCGTTCTCGCCAACGACTTCACGAAGCTCCTGCAATTTACGTACGCCCCAGACAGCAAGGCTTTTACAGGCTCGCTCACCGGCACCGCAGGCACTTGGGCGTACCGCGCCTTCTACCCCCACAACGGAAACGCCGCCGTTTCCGGCACGACCGTAACGGTTCCTTTCAGCGCCCTGCGCACCCAGAACGGAAACAAATACAACAGCGAATTCGACATCATGGCCGCCGACGCCATCACCCACAACGACGCCGAGCCGGGCAAAACGCCGGAAGGGAGTGCCGTAAAGTTCAATCTTCACCGCATCACCTCGATCCTCGCGCTCAAACTGCAAGGCGACGCTGCGTCGGAGAAAATAGCCTCCGTCATGCTGACGTCGGAAAAACCGATCGCCTCCGAGCAGCTGACCTTCACCGTTCCCTCAGACCCGAACGCCACATACGATCCGTCGGCTATCAACCCGACGCTGGTCGCCGAAGGCACCTCCGCAACAGGCTCTCCCATCTCGATCGACTCGGAGCACATCACCGTCACCTACGCCGACGGCACGGCTCCTTCGGCCGATTACAGCGAGACCTTTTTCAACGTGCTCCCTGATGACAGCTACGGCGCTCTGACCTTCTCGGCCTGCACCGACAAAGGCAACGCAGCAAGCTTCACGATCACCCGATCGACGCCCGTCGTCGCCAACTGGGTCTACACGGTGGAGCAGACCGCATCATTCACCAAAGCCGCAGCTCCGACCGTCGAGTGGCTCGGCCACGAAGACCTTACGCCCCCCGTCGAGCTGGCCGAAAGCGGCAACAGCGCCGATATCCGGGTCAGCGCACCGGGCGGCATCAAGTCGATGCAGGTGGATATCGCTTCCGCTCCCTTGGCAACACTGCTTCCCTTGGTCAACCTTGCCGAATCCATGGATTTAACAAGTCCCGCGACGGAAGAGATGGCAAGCATGCTTGCCCAACTCGGCTTTCCGACTCCGGCACAACTGCTCAACCAGCAGCATGTGTATTTCCAGATCGGCGGTCTGATAGACATGCTCGCCATGGTCTGCGCCGAGATGACCGAAACGACGAACTCCGATTTCAAGTTCACCGTCACGGACAATGCAGGGCAGGAAACAGTCATCACGCTGAAATACGTAAAAACAGTCGTTTCCCCCATTACTTACAACAACGACGCAGACCTTTGGGCCAATACAGCATCGTTTACCTTGAACATCCCTGCCGATGCGACATCCGTTTCCGTGCAATATAAGAAATCGACCGCTTCAGATACGGAATGGCAGACCGCCGAAATTACCGGAAACAATACAAAAGCGGAAATAAAACCCGACTGGGGCACGCAATTTACGGCGGCGGACTGGACTACCCCCAACAGCGTACAACCGTTTTGGCGCATTACGGAAGGAACCGGCGTTTTCGCAAATAATACGTACGATTACAAATTGACCGTAGACGGCACAGAATACAAAGGCCAATTCACAACGAAAACAGATCAGATTATTCCAGAAGGGAATATGGAAAATATGGCTCTTCCGTGCTTTATCCTGCAAGACGCAAGCAAAACCTCCGAAACATGGGGCAGTGGTAACAACAAAGTGCTATCGGCTTGCTGGTTGTGCCAACAAGCTGACGGTAATTCCGGGAAATGTGCATACTTAACATCCGGAACCCAAAACACTTATGTCTTCGGAAAATTATTAACTGCCGGAAACTTATTTTTCGGACAATTTACCCAAAATGGCACCGGCGGCGACGTCCGTTTCGGACAAATATATCCTTGGAAATCACGTCCCAGCGCCATGCGGGTCAGCTATAAAGCTGAAGTCGACAATGTAGATTATGTCAACACAACAACAACGGTAAATATCCCTAAAAACAGTCCTGACAAAGCCCGCATATTTGTTGCAGTCGTTGACTGGACCGGTCCTCATACTGTAACCTCAACTCTTGAAGTAAAAAGCGGACTTCCTGCTACTGTCATCGGTTCATGGGATCCGGAAACGACTACCGATCCCGGTGAAGGCAAAATAATAGGCTACGGTTCGCTTTGGATTGAAAAAGGGAAAACCGATTGGCAGACAATCGACATTCCGATCAATTACTACGACAAGACAGCCAAGCCTACCGACGGCAAGTATTCACTTGTAATTTCGTGCGCATGTAATGCTTATGGGGAGTTTTTCAATGGCTGCTCAACCAACAAACTCTGGGTAGACGATTTCGAGTGGGTATACTAATCCTCCGATAACAAACCCGAAGGCCCCGCGGCCTTCACCCCCGACCTCCCTGCGATTGCAGGGAGGTTCTTTTATTCAGGTACCGCCCGCACCGCGAAAGAAGGGCGCGCAAGCCATTTCCCGGCAGCGGAAAGACACCCGAAGAGAGGAGAATCCGGCCCGACGGCATGCGGCGTGTCGGGTGTTCGTGATGAAAAATGCGCCGTTCGTTGAATTTATTTTACAAATCCGCGGCGCATGCCTATTTTTGCACATTGTCAATAAAAGGCATGCATCCATGCGAACAAAAAACCAAACATCCCGACCCAAACAGACGCTTCGGGACGTTTCGTATAAAGGCGCCCCGGCAGGTACAGTCAAAGCGGCAGATGCGGCTGCCGAACCGGCAGCGCCGTCCGCAAACGGCACGACCGACAACACTCACCATTGAACGACCGGAATACCATGAAAAGACAACTCATATACTTAATGGCATCGGCGGCCCTGCTGGCGGCCGGATGCTCCACGGAAAACAAGGCTGAAGGCACGGAATACGGCACGCTGAAGGTCAGCTGCACCGCCGACGGTTCGATCGACGCCGCATCGGACGACACTTCCCGGATGCCGGCCGCGCCCTCCGTCCCCCAAGCCGGCGATTTCACGCTTACGGTCACCGGAGAATCGGGGACGCAAAAATGGGATACGCTCGCGGAATTCGAGCAAAGCGAAACCGTCTTCCGGATGGGCGCCTACACTGTCTCCGTCGCCCACGGCGACCCCGATGCGGAGGGAATCGACAAGCCTTATTATGCCGCGGAGAAGAGCGTCGAGGTGCTGCCCCGCCGCGCTGCAACGGTGGAGATGACCGCTACGATCGCCAACTCGCAGACGGTGGTCCGCGCCACGGAACAGTTCCTCAACTATTTCCACGACGCGCAGTTTACCGTAACGACGGCATCGGGCAACCAGTTCGACTTCACGCCCGGCAGCACGCCCGCCGACGAGCCGGTATTCGTCAAAAGCGCCACGACGCTCAAGGTAACCGGCACGGCACGCCGCCAGAGCCAGACCGGAACCGACGAGGGGCCTAAGGTCACCTTCTCCGAGCAAACGCTCGAAGCCACCTCGCCGCGCACCTGCCACATTTTCACCTTCGACGCCAAGGATGCGGGCAGCGTCACGCTGACCGTCACACTCAGCGACGACTACACCGAAACCCGGCAGATCGACTGCGAAGTCAACGAGGGGGCCATAGACGATACCAAATAAGGAATAAAAAACAGCAAAAGATATGAAGACATTTACCAGACTTTTTACGATGTTGGCGGTTGCAGCGTTCGTTGCGGCAGGCTGTGTGAACGAAGAACCTCCCTACAAGGAGGAACCCAAGCCGACACCGGGCGACGCGACGGGCTTCCTGTCGGTAAGCGGCCTTTCGATGCGGGTGGTCTATGACGAGACGGACGTTCGTCCCGACGACACTTCGGACCAAACGCAAAGCCCGCAGGCCGTATCCGGCACCCGCGCCGAACAACCCGACGTGGACGGTTTTATCGTAGAGATTCTCGACGCCGACAACGCGCAGGTATTCAAAAAAACCTATGCCGAACTCAAACAGCAGCTCGCCGAGCCGATGGAACTTCCGGTGGGCGCCTACCGCATGGAGGTGCGCTCGGAGGAGAGCACTCCGGACGTAGCGTGGGAGCACCCGGTCTACGGCGCGACAAGCAGCTTCACGATTTCAAAGGCGCAGACGACCCAACTCGAAGAGGTGGTCTGCACATTGCAGAATATCAAGGTCACGGTGGATTATTCGTCCGAACTGGCCGGCATGCTGGCCGACACCAGCAAGGCGACCATATCGCTGGGCCAGACCAGTCAGGAGTTTCTCAAAACCGAAACGCGCGCGGCCTACTTCAAATCGCTGGACATCGAGAATACGCTGGATTTCAACTTCGACGGCGTTTTCGCCGACACCGACATCCCCGCGCAGTTCAGCAAGCAGATCACAGGAGTAAAGGCCGGCCAGTGGCGTAAGATTTCGGTCGTAATCAACTATGCCGACAAAGGAACGCTTCTGTTTCAGGTAACGGTGGACAACAACATCATTCAGGACAACTCTTTCGTCGTAGACGGCACCGACAACCTGCTGGAAGAGCTTCTCGAAGACCCCAACGCACCGGCTCTCGCATGGCCCGGACATGACATGTCCAAGCCTTTCACGCTGACGGACGCCATGTTCGACGACAACGGCAACTGCATCGAACCGTTCGTCTTCGACCTCGCATCTCCCAACGGCATCGAATCGCTGCGCGTCAATATCGGCTCGACCAGCAGTCGGTTCATGGCTTCGATGGCGGCAATCCAGCTTCCCGAAACGTTCGACCTCTGCGCGCTCGACGCATCGTCGCCGGCAGGCATCATACTCAAAGGATTCGGCTACCCTGTAGGCGGCGAACTCAAGGGGCAGCAGGCCAAGAGCTTCAACATCGCAGGGCAGATCAAGGCGCTCTACGAATTCGACGGCACGCACACCTTCTCGTTCGACATGACCGACGCCAAAGGCGTCTCGACCGCCGCCGCACTGACGCTCGTCGTGGACAAAAGCGCAGGTCAGACGGGTCCTGCAATCGTCTGGAGAGGCTACGATATCGACAAGCAGTACGAAGTGCAGAAAGACATGGTCATCGACATCGACGTGACCGCGGCCGCAGGCATCAAGTCGTTCTGGGTTACGATCGACTCCGAGGCACTGAAAGATCTGCTTCCGGTCATCAACATGCCGGAGAAATTCGACATCTGCGACATTCCGGCCGATCTGGCCGCGATTCTCCACGACGAATTCGGATTCCCGATCAACGAGCAGGTGAAGAACCAGACCGCCGTAATGTTCTCGATCACCAAATTCGTCGAGATACTGCTGGAGATTCCGGGCGAGCATAACTTCGTCCTCGACGTGACGGACAACAACAACGTATTGACGCACAAGACCGTCAAACTCATCGTTAAAGCCGCCGAATAATGAAAAGACACATCACATATATCGCCATGCTGCTCACGGCACTCACCGGCGCGTCATGCTCGCAGGACGAAACTCCTGCCGGCGACGGGCGCACGGGCGTGATGGCGATGACGATTTCGACCTCGCGGTCGGAAACCAACGGCGAATACGATCCGCTGCAATACCAGAAAGTGTATATCTATAACAGCGAGGGCGGGCTGCTCCGCAAATACGCCGCGAAAGACGACATTCCCGAACGGCTGGAGCTGCTCTCCGGCACTTACCGCGTAGCGGTCGAGGCGGGCGAAGAGGTCCCCGCGGATTTCTCGAAACGCTTCTACAAAGGCGAGGAGACATTCACCGTCAAACCCGGCGAAACGACCAATGCGGAGGTAGTTTGCAAGATCGCGAACACCGTCGTCGAAGTCAAATTCGACGCTTCGATCGTCGAGAATCTCGATCCGGGCTACTTCGTATGGATAGCCGGAACGGACAAATTCGACGAGGCGGAAGCCGAGTCGGGTGCGGTTCCTGCGCTCAAATTCACGGACGAAGGCACGGGCTATTACACCCTGCCCGCAGGTACGACTTCGCTGGCGTGGATGTTCCGCGGCACGCATACGTCGGGCAAGGAGGTCGAGATGGAAAACATGCTGACCGAGGTCAAGGCCGGCGGCAAATACGTCTTCACCTTCCGCTACTCCCCCGACCTGCCGGGTTATATCGACGCCCTGCTGATCCGCGTCGATACCGAGACGGAAGACAAGGACGACGAGATTATTTTCAGTCCCGATCCGGCCCTTCTCACCGAGGGATTCGACAACGACGAACTGCAGAAATATACGTCCGGCGAGAAAAAATACCGGATCATGGCTTTCGCGGAACTGAAAAAATTCACGGTCTCGGTCGGCGACGACAGCTACGACCTGCTCACCGGCACGCACGAAGGCATTTCATTCTCGCCTACCGATAAATACAACACCGAACTGACGTTGTCCGACGCTTTCTTCGGAGGACTACCGGGCGGCGACCACGCCGTGACGATCCATGTGGAAGACGCCAACGGCGGCAGCAACGAGATTTCGACGACCTACCGTCTGCAGGGATTGGTTCCGGTTACGGAAAAAAGCTACGACCTCTGGGCCAATACCGTAACGCTGCAGGTCGTGGATTTCACCCGGTCGGCAAACGTAACGTTCGGTTTATGCGGCAGCGACGGCCAATGGAAATACCAGACCGGCACGTCGCAGGGCGACGATTTCATCTCGGCGACGTTCGCACCGCAGTGGCAGGAATCGACCAATGCCAACGGCCATACGGTCTACACGCGAGAGACTGGCACCGGAGTCGTCGCAACACACGGTTACGACTATAAAGTCACCATCGACGGAACCGAAAAAAGCAGTTCGTTCACGGCCGGAGCGGCGCAAACGATTCCCAATGCCGACATGTCGGGGTGGAGCATGACCAGCGGTTTCGCATTCCCCAATGCGGAGGGAGGGTCGTTCTGGAGCAGCGGCAACAACACCATGACAAAAACGCTCTGCACCTCCACCGACGTAAAATTCGGCAAGGCGGCACCGGCAGCCAAACTCACCAGCACCAATATGCTCGTTCTGGCCGCCGGCAACCTTTTCACGGGAACATTCGCTTACAAAAGCTTCACCGGCACCGTGCAGTTCGGCCAGCCTTATGACTTCACGGTGCGCCCCTCGGCGTTAAAGGTTAAATACCACGCCAAGGTCGGCACGGTAGATAAAGTACGCACCTCCGGCGATATTTGTCCCTACATCAAGAAAGGCGATCCGGACATGGCGCGGATTTTCGTTGCTATCGTCGATTGGAACGCCCCGCATCAGGTAGTATCAGCCATGACCACTACCAAGGGCGCTTGGGACCCGGAGAAAGGCATCGACAACGTATCGGAAGGTAAAATTCTGGGATACGGTTCGCTCTGGATCACGCAGTCGACGGAGGGCGACGATATGCAGGACGCCGAATTGGAGATCGTATGGTACGACCATGAGACGCGTCCCAGCGGGGGGGGGTACTCACTCGTGATCTCATGTGCCTGCAACGCCTACGGCGATTATTTTACGGGCTGTTCGACGAACGTCATGTACGTCGACGATTTTGAATGGGTATATTAACGACTAAACGCACGACAATGCGCAAAATAACCATCAGCACGCTCCTGACCCTGCTGTATCTCGCAGGTACGGCTCAGGCGCTGCGTGCGCAGCAGACAACGGAGGACGCGTCCCTCCCGGCCGACAGCGTCGGACAGGAACGCGCGCTCACAATCAATGAAATGCGCCAGCAGCGCGGTCTGACCGACACGCACAACCTCTTCGTCCCGCGCGGACAGTGGATATTCGGAGGTACGGCTTCCTACTCGACCCATTCGAACGAGACCTACCGGTTTCTGGTCGTCGAAGGCATCGAATCGAAGGGTTACACCTTCAAGGTCAGCCCGATGATCGCCTACGCATTACGCGACAACATGGCCATCGGAGGACGCTTCATCTACTCGCGCTCGCTGCTCAAGCTCGACAAGGCCGACCTCAACCTCGGCGGCGAGGATTCGGACCTCAACTTCGAGGTGAACGACTACTATTCGCTGCGCCACAGCTACTCGGTGGCGGTAATCTGGCGGCAGTACATTCCGCTGGGACGCAACAAACGCTTCGCGCTCTTCAACGAAATGCAGCTGTCCGGAGGCGGCACGCAGGCGCGCTTCGCCAAGGATTCCCCGGTGAAGGGCACCTACGAAACCGGCTATACCTTCTCGCTCGGCATTTCGCCCGGCATCGTGGCCTTCGCGACGAACAACATGGCCGTCGAAGTAAACGTCGGCGTAATGGGTATCACCTATACGCACACCAAGCAGGTACACAATCAGGTTACGGTCGGCAAGCGCGACGCCAGCATGATGAACTTCAAGGTCAACATCTTCTCGATCGGACTCGGTATGGCATTCTATCTCTAAAATCGGCAAGCACATGAAACGAATCATACTTTCCATCTTCTCGGTATTCATTACGCTCGGCGCCGCAGCGGAGACAGAACAAGCCCGTCCCGCAATGCAGCAGTCCGAAACCGCTACCGACGCTGAAACGCCTTCGGTCACGGCCGAATCCGCCGCAGCCCCCGCGGCGCAGACAGCAACGCCCGCCACGGCGCAGACATCCGAAAACCTGCAGATCGCAGAGACATTTGCGACGCCCGTACCGTCGCCCATCGCCGCCGAAAAGCAGAAACGGCCCAAGGAACAGCGCTTCCTGCCGACGCGCAAACGCATAGACCGCGAAATCAACAAGCTCAAATTCGCCTACAAAGGCGAAGTTATGATGGGACTGACGGCATCATACGGCACCCTGTCGAGCGACGATACGGACATCATGCTCATCCTCGACAACATCAACGCGGACGGTACGGTTGCTACGGTCAAACCCTTTGTCGGCTATTTCTACCGCGACAACAACTGCATCGGCGTGCGTTTCGGTTACCGCCACATGAGCGGCACGCTCGACAACACCTATTTCGATGCCGGCGAGGGCAACGACCTGTCGGGGCAGCTCCCCTACATCGACCTTTCGAGCGACAACTACTCGTTCGGCATCTTCCACCGTTCGTATGCCGGACTCGATCCCAAGGGGCGTTTCGGACTCTTCGCCGAATTCGAACTGGCCCTCTCTACGGGTACTTCGAACTTCCTGTACGACCCCGACCGCAAGGAGGGCGGCAACCCCAATCGTACCTACAGTGACAATACGCAGGTAAAACTTTCGTTTAATCCGGGAGCGGCCGTCTACATCTTCCCCAACGTCTGCGCGACGCTTTCGTTCGGGCTGGGTGGCATACAGTACAATTCCGTCACCCAGAAGGATGCCGACGGCAACAAGGTCGGTTCGCGCAAGGCTTCGAACATGCGCTTCCGACTCAACATCGCAGCCATCAATTTCGGCATGACGATCCATTTGTGGGACAAGAAAAAGCAGTAAGACATGAAATATTTCCGCATACTCTTCTCGGCAGCAGCGCTTCTTTTAGCCGCTTCGTGCATCGACAACGACGTGCCTTATCCCGTCGTCGAACTCAGGATCGCAGGCGTCGAAGGCAGCGGCTTCACCGTGTCGGGCATCAGCATCGCCAACCGCACCGTGACGCTTACGCTGGATGAGAAAACCGACATACGCAAAGTCGGCATCGACAAGGTTACGTTCGACGCCGCGACCTCCAATCCGATGATGACCGACACGGAGTCTTTCATCGGCCAGATCAAAACGTCGCGGCCCCTCAGCGGAGAATTCGACCTGCGTTCGCCGCTGTACGTCACCCTCTCGCTCTATCAGGATTACGAATGGACGATCGTGGCCGAACAGCCGATCGAGCGCGCCTTTACGGTCGCAGGCCAGATCGGCGCGACGGTAATAGACGCCCAGAAACGTACGGCGACGGCCTATGTGGCCAAGGGGACGAACCTCGGCGACATTACGGTCACCCGGCTCAAACTTGGTCCTGCCGACATCACGACCTACTCTCCCACGGCGGAAGAACTCTCGGCTTCGGGCTTCGAAACGATGCGTTTCGTCGATGCGACCTATCACGGAGCTACCGAACGCTGGACGCTCCATGTCGAGCACACCGACCAGAAAATCGCCTTCCGGGAGACGGACCTCTGGAACAACACGGGCGTCATAACCGCCATGGCAACGGAAGAGGAGTATCCCGACGCCGTGATCCAATACCGTGTGAAAGGCACCGACGAGTGGCAGGCGACACAAAAGGGCGAGCGGGACGAAACCGGACTCTTCACGGCCGCCGTCACCCCCGAATGGACGAGTTCGACCAACGCCGCCGGGCTCCCCGTCAAACGTCTGGTGCGGACCAAGGGCGTCTATGCGGGTCAGACCTACGAGTTGCGGCTGCTCGTCAACGGAGAAGCGACCGAAACGTCCGAATACACCGTCCCCGCGGGCGACGTCATACCCGACGGCAACATGGAAAATCCGGGGCTTTCGTGCTTCACACAAGAGAATCAGAATGCGGAATTCTGGGCCAGCGGCAACAACGGCTTCGCTAAGGAACTCTGCACATCGGCCGCTTTCGACGGAATGGGCGGCAGCCGCTGCGCCCTGCTGAAAGCCTCGGCTCCCCCGATCGTGGGACTGGCCGCGGGCAACCTGATGTCCGGCATCTTCTACAAAGACGGTCTGACGACCGGCGTCGTGGAATTCGGGCAGCCCTACACATGGACGGCACGCCCCTCCGGCATGAAAGTAAAATACCATGCGACGGTCGGCATCGTCAATCAGGCAAAACACAGCGGAGCGCCGATCGGCAAGGGCGATCAGGACAAGGCCCGGATCTTCGTGGCAATCGTAGACTGGAATGCCCGTCACCGGGTAGCTTCGGGAACGGGCGCCCCGACCGGCACTTGGGACCCGACGGAAACCACGGCAACGGACGAGGGCAAGATCATCGCCTGCGGTTCGCTGTTCATCGACCGTTCGACCGCCGGCGACCGGATGACCGAAATCACGCTGCCGCTCGATTTCTACGACACGCAGGCCCGTCCCACGGGCAAATACAGCATCGTCATCTCCTGCTCGACCAGCGCCTACGGCGACTTCATGGTCGGCTGCACGACGAACACGATGTACGTCGACGACTTCGAATGGGTTTATTAAGCCGGGAGCGTTAAAACCGGAAAACACAACGAAAAAGGATGGGACGCGTCGGCATCCCATCCTTTTTCATTACGGGCACTCAGGTCCCAGTTCCGCACCGCTGCCCCCCCACCGCAGTCTCAATCGCTCGCTGCTGTTCCCACTCCTTCGCCGCCGCCCCCTCTCAGAACAAAAAACAGAAGCGGCAGAACCGATGGTTCTGCCGCTTCGTTATCGCACTCAGGCTTACGTTCCGCCGGGCGGAAATCACCTCACGGCGACCCGGCAATATTTGTCATAACGGCCTATCACGTCGTTCACGTAAGCCAGCGTCTGCCGGCTGCCGGTGAAACGGCCGCACTTGACCACTTCGTTCTCGTAGTATTCGGGCTGCGCCTTGAGCTGCAGGTACCGGGCTACCACCTCCCACGAATTGGGATCCTCCCCGTTGACACGCGCCAGACGCCGTGCATCGTTCACATGGCCTATACCGCTGTTGTAGCAGGCCAGTATAATGCTCATCCGGTCCTTGTCCGAAGTTCCCGCAGGAAAACGGAGCGTACTCTTTATTTTCGACATCAGCTTGTTGGCCAGCCATATGTTGGTCTCAGGATTGGCCATATCGCCTGCCGGAACGTCGAACTGACGCGCTACCGAAGGCATGATCTGCATCAGTCCCTTGGCTCCGCTGCGCGAGGTGATATCGGGCGTAAAACGCGACTCGTGGTACGCAATGGCGCTCATCAGGCGCCAGTCGTGGCCCTCTTTTTCGCTGATGTTGCGAATGATGTTGTCGTAGGCCGAAATCACGTAATCGCCGTCGCTGAGCAGCGAATTGCCGAAATCGGCCTCTTCGTTCAGCATGTCGTCCGTCACGGGTGTGCTGAACTTGGCGTTAAAGCCGTAAAATGTCGTAAGAATTGTTAAGAACGCAAACGTTAAAACTGTCTTTTTTAACATAAAAGGTTGTTTTGCGGGCAGTTCACACCGCGCAGAACAATACGCTAATCATAGAAACCCCATGAGATACCGATTTTGAACATGCCCGGATT
>CDZO01032088.1_pt1 | contig 15240 bp, 22 predicted proteins | sample 480641 | NCBI WGS metagenome assembly CDZO01 (sample SAMEA3182088, study PRJEB8094) | gut metagenome | biome: human; feature: gut; material: Stool; isolation source: human stools | place: Canada | collected 2013-02-05
CGGAATGCGCCATTCATTGATGCCTTAACGGATGACCGACGACATATATTTATGCGAGGTTGCCGCTATACAGCCCCGCCACTCACCTCCACGTGTTCTGTAGTGTGTCGGTTTTATAAAAGAAATTTTATCAGAAGGGGAATAGAATTGAAAAGCGAAAAGTAGTGACAGGGTTTCATAACCCCATCGGTGCCTTTCGCAGAAAGGTGGTTTATATTTATGATTGTTAATGCGGAGCAAGCGCTTATTGGTGCCTTGATGATGGAACCGCGGGCAATCAAGGATTGTGGGAGCATTCGCTCTGATATGTTTGCTGATGCGCTGTTAGGACGGATATATCTGGAATTTTTGAGGGCGCATGATTTTGGATATCAGGCCAATCTTGTTACCCTTGCAGCAAACATTGCTGATGTTTCCCAATCTGAATTGCTGAGTAAATTAAAAGCGTGCAGTGATTCAAGCGTAACAAGTACGGCAACTGGGGAATATGCAGAAGTGATTAAAAACGCATATAAGGCCCGTACAGCCACGCAAATTATCAATGTAGTACAATTCCACCCCTCTGCCGTAGAAAAGCAAATAGGGGAGACTGTGAACGCTCTGGAGGCATTGCAAGAGGATGATAGACCAAAGGCAAAATGCTTAAGTGAGATTGTTGACGAAATGGCCCCAGGATGTTTCGTAGACAGGGAACGGGATTTTCTTTACACGGGATTCCCACGATTGGATGATTGTCTTGGAGGTCTGGAGGGTGGTGATATCATTGTCATTGGAGCGCGCCCGGCAGTTGGAAAATCTGCTTTTGTTACGCAAATACTGACAAATATGGGAATCCAGGGCAAGCGGGTGCTGCTGTATAATCTGGAAATGACAAATAAGCAGATGTATGAACGACTGGTGTCGCGGCAATCTGGTATTATGATGAACCGTATCCGGCAGGGCAAGGCTTTCCTGGGGTATGAAAAAGAACGGTTCCAAAAGGCCAATACGGAACTGAAAAGGCTGGATGTGTGGATATCAAGCGGGGTTAAATCCGTGGGTGAGATACGCAGAGAATGCCAGCACATGGGTGCTGATTGCATCATCATTGATTATTTGCAGCTTATAAAGGCCGAACGTCATTACGCTAACCGGGCGTCAGAAGTGGGCGATATTTCAAAGGCAATTAAATCATTAGCAATGGAGTTGAACCGGCCTATCATAGTCTTATCGCAATTAAACAGGGCATCAGAAGGACGGCAGACAAAAGAACCCACTATGTCGGAACTGAGGGAATCAGGTGATATTGAGCAGGATGCATCAGTTGTTATGCTGCTTTGGAATCTTTCAGAAGAAAATGAAAGATACAAAGGGGTGAAGGTAGAGAAAAACCGACAAGGGAAAACAGCAAAATTTCAAATGGAGTTTGTTGGTGAGGAAATGAGTTTCAAAGAAGTAGAGGGTAAAGATTTTGATTTCAAGCCAGCAAAGGAGAAAACACCATTTGATTAACAGGGGGCCGATGTGGTAAAAAATTCAGAGGTACAACAGGAATTTGAAATGTTCGCAGACGTTTGGAAGCTATTTAAACAGCGGCTTCCAGTAGGCAAACCGGATGATGATGAATACTGGGAGGAAACCGTAAATGCAGTTAAGTGTTTCATGATAAAATATCCAGATTCATTCAGCAAGGATATAGCAATGGCGGTGTTGACAGAAATCGAAAGGAGGGGTAAGCGGTGAAGATAAGAACCCAGGACGCAAGACAATACCTTGAATATGGCGAAATATATGCAGAATACAGCCACGATGGTAAAGGGGCAACGGTATATGCCAGAAGCAGGTTTCATAACGGAGCATTGTTTGCGGGAGCCTATGAGGATATGACGAGGGCTAAAGGTGTTCTTTATGAGGTGGATTTAGCATATCAAGCCGGGCAGAGGGTCTTTTATATGCCGGCAGAATGAAAATTACATAGCAGTATGATTGTATAGAGCCAGACGCTAAGACGCAGAGCCGTTTAAAGGAGGGCTTTATTTTTTATGTAGTTATTGAAATCATGGTTATTGTAACCACGGAGGAGAATAGTAAATGTTTTGCGTGATACAGGAAATAGAAGTAAAGAAGGTTCATGCCGGGGAACCGAAGGAAATAGAAGTTTATGAAACCACCTGGACTACCAACGATAAGAAGGAGTCAACCTGGGGGTGGCGCTACAGTGATGAACACTTTGACCGCCCTGTTAGAAAAGCATACCGAATTAGTATACATGAGAGTTACCGGGAGTCCGGGAAGGTCAAGAAAAAGCAGACTGTAATCTGTACTATCGAGTACTATTCTATTGTGGACTGTGGGAGCTGGATAGGGGACTATATCACTGGCTCCCGATGGAAGGATAAAGTGGAATCCATCGGGCTTCCAGAGGATGAACTTGTGGACCTGATTTATAAGAAATTCCAGCCTATCATAGACAGGGTAGAAGCAGAGTTCCAGCAGACAGAGGAATACAGGGCCAGGGAGGAGCACAGGCGCATCCTAATGGAACACAACCAGAGGGTGGAGGCTTTCAAAGAAAAGTATGATACCAGCGAGAGTGAATATAAGCACTGCTATGATGTGTTCGGGAACCTGCGCAACCTGGATGCCCTTAAGAAGGTCAAGGCAGATTATAAGGCAAAGAGAGACTATGAGCGCCGGAGCCAGAAAGAGAGCCGTAGTTATTATGAAAGATTCTTTAATAACTACAGCGGGAATAGTGGGAGTAGTTACGGTGGAAATATTTCTAATAACTACAATGAGGATAATAAGGCCATGCTTAAGAAGTTCTATCGCACCTTGTCAAAGGCATATCACCCGGACAGTAACCCAGGAATGGACACATCCGAAGAAATGAAGCTACTGAACCAGCTTAAAAGTGATTGGGGTGTGTAAATGTTGAAAAAATAGTTAATGTGACTACAAAATTTGGTCAGCATGGGGCGAATGTGCTGTTTGTTGATAAACAATACATTTCAATATTACACAAGAGAAGCATTGAAATAATAAAGACAAGGAGAATCAGAATGACTTATTACGAAAAAATTGTGACAGCAATTAAGACCAGGGAGGTGCTTGAAATGCCGCTTTTAAGCCTTGGGCTTATCCTGAAAACTGGCGGCATTGAGGCAGCGGGATATTTGGGGATGTGTTCTGACCGGATAGCAGAAGCAGAATTGATAGACGGGGAAGATGTGAGAATTGATTTTATAAATTTCCCTGATTTGTTGCTATCTGCTGATGGTGTGCGGACGTGCCGAGGAATACTAGAAAATTATGTGTCAGATGACATTATTTCGGACGCTTTTGAGGCATTATGCCATGAGGAAAGCATAAGGGCGGAAATAAGCATGTTTTCCGGGACATTACGGGAATTAGGAACGGCGGGCCTGGTAAAGATGTATGCCAGATGTAAAGATAATCAGATACGGAAACTTATAGCGGCAGAGGCTTACCATCGTTCCATTTTATCAAGTATTATAAGGCGGCTACGAAGCTTATTTTATGATGTGCTTGTCCATGTGAAATATCATAGACTGATTTCTGTGGTAGATATGGCGGTGAAAAATATTCGTAGTGAAACAAAATAGCCCCGCTGCCGAAGGTTGTTTCTCCTTTATCCACTATGAAACTAACCCGGTAATGGATACATCTTAGGAAATGAAACTGCTGAATCAGCTTAAGAATGATTGGGAGCTGTAGTTATTGAAAAAAACAATTTCCATAACTACAAAGGGAGGCAATGTTTTTAGCTAATATGATTTCTATAACACAAAGAAAGTGGGTGAAAATATGGTTGTTATTGGAATAATGATTTTTGTGATAATTTGTGAACTGGCGGCAATTTATGAAAAGATGGAGGGAAAAAATAATGGATGAAATTAAAATGGTTGAAATGTGTTTGAACGGCTGCATGAAGGTTCTGGGAGAAACGCAAAAGGATATGCCGGGTATTGCGGTAGGATGTATAGAAAAGGGTACGGAGTCAATATCCGGGTTTATGCAGAACACGGTGACGGAGGATAAAGAAAGATTAAAGAAAATGATAAGCGGAGGTTATGCAGATGGCGAATATTAATTTTAATGATGGGTTTGAAACATTTACAATCAATGGGGATTCCAACCGGGTCATAAAGATAAACCCTAAGGATGCAAACATCTTAATTCGATTTGATGAAGCTATGCGAGATTTAAAAAACGAATCGGAACGATTTTCAAGTATCAAAGTAAATGCAGATGGAAGTCCCGTAGAACAGGCAGGAATTTCCCTGGAGGAAAGTACTTCCAGGCTGGAGGAGTTTAATCAGCTCATTAACGATAAGATGGATTATATTTTTAATGCTGATGTAAGACAAGCTGCTTTTGGGAGACAGTCCCCGCTTTCCATTGTTGGCCCGGATAACCGATTTCTATTTGAGGTATTTTTAGAGGCGGCATTAGAAGCAGTCCGCGAGAAGATAGAGGCCGCAACAAAAGAAATGGAATCCCATGCAGGAAAGTATACAGGCCAGTACAAACAGGCAGCAGACAACGGGAGCAAGTACCCATTCCCTGTAAAGTAGGTGTTATATGAGTTCTGATAAAGAAATGATTGAATCAATAAAGAAGATTTTATCCAGGGGAAACACAGCAGAAATAAAAAAGCGGAAAAACGATGTGATTATCCTGGAAGTAGAAAAGAAAATTACATATCAAACGAATAGATAGAGTGGTATCTGTTAAAGGCTAAATGGAGCCGGAAATTTTGCGATATATGCAAGGTTTCCGGCTTTTTCTGTCTCTTAGGAAGTGAGGAACCGGGACATTGAAAGCAGATGGAAATATTGTTATTGATACAAAAATCAATTCAGATGGAATGCAGCGTGGTATATCAGAAATTAAAGGCTCCATGACAAAGCTGGGGGGCATAGTAAAAGGCATTGGGAAAACAATCATTGCCGCCTTTGCAATAAAGCAGATTGTCCAGTTCGGTAAGGAATGTTTGGAACTGGGGTCCGATTTGGCAGAGGTTCAAAACGTTGTAGATGTGACTTTTCCCAGCATGACAAAACAGGTGGATGAGTTTGCAAAGACGGCGGCGGATTCCTTTGGGCTTTCTGAGACGATGGCTAAAAAATATGTCGGTACATTCGGAGCAATGTCTAAATCCTTTGGCTATTCAGAAAGCGCGGCCTATGATATGGCTACAGCATTAACCGGGTTAACAGGTGATGTCGCAAGTTTCTATAATTTGTCGCAGGAAGAAGCATATACAAAATTGAAATCCGTGTTTACGGGGGAGACGGAATCGCTTAAGGAATTAGGCGTTGTCATGACACAAAGTGCATTAGACCAATATGCCCTTGCAAATGGTTTCGGAAAAACCACCAATAAAATGACGGAGCAGGAAAAGGTTGCCTTACGCCTACAATTTGTACAGAACCAGCTTTCAGCGGCAAGCGGTGATTTTGCCCGTACATCGGATTCATGGGCCAATCAGGTAAGGATTTTTCAGTTAAGGTTACAGTCTTTAAAGGCTACGATTGGACAAGGGCTTATAAACCTGTTCACGCCTATTATAAAGGCAATAAATGTATTCCTTGAACGGTTGTCAACAGCAACCACGGCATTTAAAAATTTTACAGAAACGGTAATGGGTAAGAAGTCTGTAAATAGCGGAGCTGCACAAGCAGCTGGTGAAATGGCAGAGGTACAGGCTGGATATGAGGGCGCGGCTGATGGTGCGGAGGACTTTGCAGATGGAGTAAAAGACGCGGGAAAACAGGTAAAGAAATCATTGGCGCCCTTTGATAATTTGATACAGATTCAGCGTGATGCAGAGGAAGGTTCAGAAAATACGGGAGATAGCAGTATAATGCCACCGGGATTGTCTCCTGATGAACAGCAGACAGAATCACCGTTTTTAAAGAATGTCATGGAAACCCTGGAGGCAATCAAACAAAGGCTGATTGAGATAGGGGGAATCTTTCAATCCGGGTTCTGGCAAGGTCTGGGGGATTATAAGCCTGTCCTGGATTCAATAAAAACAAACATAGCAAGCATTGGCAATAGTCTGAAAGATATTTTTACGGACCAGGGCGTTATGTCGGCCTTTAATACCATGTTGGATACCATTTCCTACAACTTGGGAAGAACTGCCGGGTCGTTTGCCAGTGTTGGACTGACAATAGCTGATAATCTGACTGGAGGAATAGCATTATATCTTGAAAGTGCAAAGGACAGAATCAAGGGTTATCTGATAAGTATGTTTGATATCACATCAGAAATCAGTACCATAGGCGCCGATTTTGCGGTGGCTGTAGCGGATATTTTTTCAGTATTTAGAAGCGATACGGCAAAGCAAATCACGGCTGATATTATAGCAATCTTTGCAGATATATTCATGGGGATTACAGAACTGTCAGCAAAGTTGTTCAGGGATGTGTTGGACACGATTCTTACCCCATTTGTAGAGAACAAAGATAAGATAAAAGAAGCCCTTACAAATACGATGGAGCCAATAAAAACCGTCCTTGATTCTATTTCACAGGGCATAACTGAGACATTCGAGAATTTAAACAAGATGTATGACGAGCATATTGCTCCGCTGTTTGAATCTATTAAGAATGGGCTGTCTGAAATCCTGGGGAATCTGCTGGATGGTTATAACAAGTACATTGCCCCAACCCTTCAAAAACTGGCAGATAAATTCTCAGAAGTATATGAAGGTACGATACAGCCGCTTATCAATAAAATCATTGAATTGATGGGTAAAGTTGCAGATTTAATCAAGGTAATATGGGATGAATATTTAAAGCCTTTACTTAGTTGGATATCTTCCAACATACTGCCCGTTGTTGCCCCTATACTGGAGACAATAGGCACGTACCTGCTTAACCTGATTGACACGGCGGCATCTGTTTTGGATGGGCTGATAACGGCCTTTTCTGGAATTATAGATTTCCTGACAGGTGTATTTTCTGGAGATTGGGAAAAAGCATGGGAAGGTATCAAGGAAATATTTGGAGGCGTTATTGATGCCATAATGGGCCTTGTGGAAGGTCTGATAACGTCACTAGGCGATTTTATTAGTGGAGGGCTAGAAAGTATTGGCGCAATCATAGAAACGGCGCTAAACGGCCTTTTAGGGGCGGTAGAGGAAGTATGGAAGCGTATTTCCAGTACCGTCAAGGGATTATGGGATGCTTTAAAGGGGGATGCACAGAACATATTTGAAGGAATCGGACAGGCGATAGAATCAGTGTGGGATTCTGTAATGAATAAGACTACTGAAATATGGAACAGTATTGTGACGGTAATAAAGAATACGATAGCGAAGATTGTTTCAGGTATCGAGGGCATGGTAAATTCGGTGATATCCGGGATAAACAAAATTATTGAGGCAATCAATAGGGTAATGGATAAGGTGGGAATTGCAATCCCTACCATCCCTAATTTGAACCTATCAGGCAAAACCAGTTATCCGGCCTCTGCCTATGCAGCAGTACCATTTAGAATGCCAATGCTTGCAACTGGTACAGTAGTGCCACCACGGGCCGGAATGTTTGCGGCTATCCTGGGTGATAACAACCGTGAAACAGAGGTGGTATCCCCGCTATCAACTATGAAGCAAGCCCTTAAAGAAGCACTGGCAGAAAGCAATATTGCTCTTGGGAATCAGATTGCTACAGCTGAATTAGTCCTTGATGGTACAAAATTTGGTCAGCTTGTGGTTAAGTTCGGGAATAACGAAAAGAATCGCGTTGGTGTAAGAATGGTAACGGAAGGAAGTGTATAAATAATCCCGCTGTCGTTTTTAAATGGGTGATGGCAGCGGGAAAGTCACATTGCTTTTATTATATCAGAAGGATGGTGTATAAGCAATGAGGACAAGGTGCAAGAGTTTAAGCGATTACGGAATAGATTGTAGCCGGGCGGCTGAATTAGTGGAACTTGCCAGACTGGAAGAAAATAAAGGCTTAATATGCAAGGCGGCTGATTTAAGTAATCCAGGGCTATCTACATTTATTATTGAATCTCTCACACAAAAAAGGGGGTATGACCGTATTTATATTAAATCGTATATTCCCGCTAAACGTGATGATTTTTACGCATACCGCAGAAAGACATTAGCATTGTTTAGTCTGCTGCTGGAAGGAAAAGCGCCTATAATACCGAGGGATAGGAGGATACGGAGAAATTCCCGCATAGCTAGTTAAAATGGCAGGAAAGGGCATTCTGGTTCGTTGTATAGGGGAATTCTTATATTATGAATAGATACTTTGATATTCTTATCGGCATTGACAGGGGGTCCTTCAATGGGAATACCTTATTATGTGCGGATAAGAGAGAAAACTATATAGCAAAATTTGAGGTGATAACATGCAAAATAATTTGATAAAGGCCGGGAAAACAGTACAATATTTTACTATACTGGCAACAGTCACCCGCTTAGAAGGGCAAGATAAATATGAGGGCATGTTGCTCTTAAGACAGAAAGGAAAGGAGTGTGCAAGGTATGAAGCAAGCGATATTCGGATACTTTCAAGGAGTAAGGAAACGGTATATAAGCAATTGAAACAAATTGAAGAGTTGTACCCACCAAAAGAGGATATACATATTTTAGACCTGGAGGAAAAGGTATGAGTAATCTTACAGAGAGATATCGGCTCTCGCAGCTTATGAAACAGCAGGAGACGGGAGCCAAGAAGAAAAAGTTACGATGGAATACCCCGGCAGAGGTGCGGCGCTCACTGGCCCGCGTCAATAATTGGGTGGTCAATGGAGAAATAACGGCAAAGGAGGCGAATGCTATATTTTATTCGGCTAATCTTATTCTTAAAGCATTAGAGCAAGAAAAACAGTGATATCACCAACTTATCGTAACGTGTCGGTGAGACAGGCACGTTGGAAATGCTCTTGTCGCTGGGGTACGCAAAGCAGTCCATCACCCAGGCAGAGCACATCTGCATATTATCGGAACGCGGCTATGCGAAGCTGATTAAGATAATGAATACTGGCCTGGGGCGGTGAAATACCAGGTCAGTGATAGCATAGTTTCAAATTGCGCAAAAGTGCGCACAAAAAAAACAGGGAGTAGACTTAACTTTGTCCCTCTGCCGGCATCAGCTTTAAACAAAAATACGTTGGCGAATGCACTAAAATGCATACAAAAAAACCAGGTCAAAAACGTAATGTCATTAAGCTAAGATATTAGAGGCATAGCAAAAAACACAGAGTGTAAGTTAAAGTCGTAGCCTGTGTTTTTTTGTAATATTTTAGTTTAATCATTACATGATTCTAAATATTTATCCCAATAATTTTCCGTGTCCCCTTCAAGCTTGTGAAGCCATAAATACATCATTACTATCTCAATTTGTTTTTTATGACCTTTAATAAAAGGTTTATGAGCATACCTAAGATAAAAACTGTTAATATTAAAAATATTATTTGAGGTTCTAAAGTTATATTTAAAACCATCGGGATAAACACATTCATCTGTTTTTATTCGGCATTGTTTAGGCCATGACTCAGGGGTATCCCAAAAATAAGATAGATAGCCTGCAAGTCCCATAACAAGATTAACATGATATTGTTCGAGTGTACTATTTAACCAATCGGTTATTTGCTGCGAAAAATTTGGTATATGAATAGGATATCGCTCTGACTCTCTCCGGTGATATTCTTTTATAAATTGACAAAGCAATTCAGTTTCATTTTTAAGATATGCGTGGTCCTTAATGATTTTTGCATAACAGTCATAAGATAATGCGCGAAATTCTGATTCCTCATACATAAAAGGGAAAGCTTCGGACTGAATTAAATGATATCCGATAGTTCTATTTATCTGGCAACCATAAGCATCGTATATGGACACTAGCCAATTTTGAACGGCGTGGCTATAATTTCTTAAAGACTTTTCATATTTTCTTATTTTTTCATTTTCGGTTATGGTATGTCGTTCCGCACCTTGAATAGAGAGGTATTGGTCGAAATACTCAAATATATAGTTTATGCATGTACGAATATTATTTATTTTTTGGCTAACATCAAATTCATTAATACCATCTTCGGTTTTCCTTTTCTCTATATATTCTTCTAAACTCAACATTTGCTTATCTCCAATGAAATTAATAACGCACCTCTAAGATGGTCAGTCCTCCATCAGTTCGTTTATAAGGTCCCCAGTGCTTCCGGTAAAAAGATGGCCTCCCCCCTTCTCTAGCTCTGAAAATGCTTCCAATGTTTCAGCGTTGGGTATTTCATCTGGGATAGCAGCTCCTTGGAGATATGGGATTATGAAAACAAGCTTACCTTCGGGAATCTGGTCAATTAAGCTTTTGGCTAAGTCTCTATTACTCATGGTTTTACGCTCCTTTCTGCAATGATATCAAAGTTTTAATTGGCTAAAGTCAATGGAGAATCCTGGATAAATCCTTACGGGGATTGAATCATTAAAGGAATGGATAACCGGGCTGTCCCCATGCTCCATATCATACACAAGGATTATCTGTCGTAGTGGGTCTACAATCCAATATTCACGGACACCAGCGTCACGGTATAAGGATAACTTGGTGTAATAGTCCATAGGCTTGCTACTGGGGGATACAATCTCAATAATCCAATCAGGCGCACCGCTACAGCCTTTGTCATTTAGCTTGTTTGGGTCACAAATGACACTGATATCAGGTTCAACATAGGTTTTATCATTTTCATGTAAATAGACAGCAAACGGAGCGATATAAGGTTTACAGGGACCACCATTAGAATGGATATAGTTGTTGATTGATGTAAAAAGTTCACCAGCTATTTCCTGGTGTTTCCTGCTGGGTGGTGCCATGTAATAAATTTGGCCGTTAATCAATTCGGCCCGTTCTCCATCCGGCAGACTGTAGATATCATCAATGGTATAGATTCTTTCTTTGGGTAATGGCATGGATTACGCTCCTTCCTGTAGAAATGGTATCAAAGTTTTAATTGGCTAAAGTCAATGGAAAAATCCTCATATATGTTGACCTTAACAGAATCGTTGAATCGGTAAATGGTAGGCGGTGTTTCATTCGGAAAATCATAGACCACAATAATTTCTCTGGATGGGTCTACAATCCAGTATTCCCGTACCCCCGCGCCCTGATAGAGGGCCAGTTTTTTATAATAGTCCATCTGGCGGCTGGAAGGGGAAACAATTTCTATAATCCAATCCGGCGCACCATTGCAGCCCTTACTGTTCAATTTGTCTTTGTCGCAAATAACGGATATATCCGGCTCCAGGTAGTTTGTATTACTCTTTTCATCCTCTGCCTGGAGGAACACGGCAAACGGAGCCGGGAATACCTCGCAGGAACCATCATTGTTGCGGATATGGTTTCCTATCTCCAGATGCAGGAATGACAATGTTCTTTGATGGTCTGTGCTGGGCGGGGCCATGTAATAAATTTGTCCGTTAATTAGTTCAGCCCGTTCACCTTCTGGCAGATTGTAAATGTCGTCAATGGTATGGATGCTTTCTTGTGGTAATGGCATAGGGTCACACTCCTTCCTGTGGATGTGGTTGTTCTGGTATATACTCCATTAGGTCCCCGGGCTGACAACATAGAAGCTGACATAGCTTTTCAAGGGATTCTGTTCCTAAGTTTCCTTTACCGTTTTTTAAATTGTAGTAAGTTTGTTGGCCGATTATCTTATTTTGACGTAGATAATAGGTTGTTATGTTTTTATCTTCTAATAGTTTGAATAGTTTTTCATAGCTTATGGGCATTTTGTACCTTCTTTCATTGTCTAATAAGTGTGTCCAAATAATTTAACTCTTTTCATTATATTAATATTATATCAAACGATATACACTTTTACAAGTGCACAAAATACACAAATAGCAGCATGAAATATGGTCAAATATTTGTGTATATAGTCAATAGAATATGGTCAAGAAATAGTGTATAATGTAGTTACAAGGTTAAGAAAAACAAGAGCAACCGGGGCAGACAATTCCCCACAAACCTATCAATCGTACCTGTGAGCCGAAAGCAATAGACACGCAAGACTGATAGGGGTTGCGGATTCAATTCCGGTGAGGATGTACCAAGGATGGCGAACAATAGCCCGGTGAGAATCCACCACTTATTATGAAAAGGAGATAATGATATGAGTACAATGGAATACATTGATATTCAGTGTCCAACTGCAGCGGAAATGTTTGGACTGATGCCAAAAGGCAGTAGCAGGCCATTAAGATTTGAAATATTGGGGTATGCAGAGTTAGAAGATGGACAGCGCTTCCCGATTTTGGGGAAAATCGTTCCGATTAATAAAACGATTCCTGTCAAGTTGGGAGAAATAGAGAAATAATCAAAATCAAAATAAAGCTGATGGAAAAAGATATTAAGATAGGTTAAATTATTGAGAACACTGATTTTAAAACAAGATTAGTGTTCTTTTCTATATATCCAAAAACCCATTCGCATACTTTACGAAAGTAGTGAACGGGCCTTTGGATATATATCATATTTAAGTAAAGGTATTATTTCTTTATATAGTGACCGGAGCTGTATATTTTGTGCAAGTATTGGGTTTTGTTTAATCCGTATTCCATAATTAGATTTCCTTCCGCGCCTGCATCGTGTCACGATTCATTGTTTCGTCTATGGCACGATTAATAAAGGAATTTAATGTTTCTCCGCTTAATTCAGCATGAGCTTTTATTTCTTCTTTTTTCCCTTTGGGTTTTACGGTTAATTCGATGCGGTCATAATTTCGTTTCACATATTCATGCACTGCCTTTTGCTGCGCTTTGCTGATTTTGCTATCCTCTGGCATTTTAACACCTTCTTTCATTTTTAGGTAAATAGAGTGGCGAATAATAAATACACCTTCTCTACCATACCAATATTATAGCAAAAAAGTCTATTCACGTAAATATACAAAATTCACAAATATATTCACGTAAATATATAAATGATGCCAATAGACTATTCACGTGAATAGATATATAATGTAGTTATAAGGATGAAACAAACGAACAACCCGAAAAGTTGTGAAGCTGAAAACCATATACCTGTGAGTGAGCAATAGAGCAAAACCAATAGCCAGGAAGATGATTCAGCCGGACAAGGAAGGAGACAGAAATCATGAAGTACAATCTTCAAAAAATCATGCTGAGAGCATGGAGGTTTTACCGGGAGAAAAAAGAACTTTCTTTTGCAGAGTGTTTACACCGGGCATGGTTATCTGCAAAGGCAGAGGCAATCAACGCAAAGAGAATTGAAGAAGCAAAGGCCACGGCAGGGGTTAAGGAAGAAACAAATACCTGGAACGGCTGGAAGCAGTTAGGATATGAAGTCATTCATGGAAGCAAGGCCCTGTTTGGTACTGAACTGATATGGGGAAGCCGGGGAGATGGGAAAGCTTATAAGGCCACATTCTTTGGGCGCTCACAGGTACAGGAAATTGTAATAGCATAAGAAAAAGCCTCTGTCAGTGCTACCAACACTGACAGGGGCCAACGAAACAGCCGGGGCCGTTCCTAATCACATAGGTATATTAGCATGGCCCCTAATAAAAAGAAAGAGGTAAATTGAAAATGTATCAATTAATTGATGAAAAAAGAAGATTGTACGCTTGTAACGTGGCAGAAATCACGCTGGAGGATGCATATTGTATATTACAGTCATGGGGCGGTAAGCATTCGCTATCAGAGGTATTGGTATTCTATTCCGTGACACAGAACGCAGTTGTTATAAATGAGAATTGCAAGGATTTTAATAGTATTGTTAAGTTATGCCGGGGCTTTTTGGATGCAGATGCAGAAACATTGGAAGATGTTGAAGCGGGCAACCTTGAAGGAAACACATGGGAGCCGGTTTGTCGTGTGCTGCTGGAAGCAAGAGGGATGATGGACTTTAAAGACAATATGGAGATGCTTTCCCATCAGAAGTCTGGGAAGGAATATAACTTAATGGACTGGCGTACATATAATCACTTGATGCAGGAGCAGCAGTTTTTTAAGATATTCCAGTATGGCGTTATCATGGGTAAAAGGACTGAACGGGCAAGGAGGGCAAAGTAAATGCACTATCCAATTAATATAGAGATGCTTATGGGAATGGCCCAGACCGCCGGAATAAGCGACCTGTCAAAGAAGCTTTTAGGGCAGATGGCAAGGGTGTTAAACAATATATATAAGATGGGGATGGAGTATTCAACCGAGGATTTTGTTTTCACGCCCGAAATCGTAAGGGAAGCGCATCAGAGGGTATATGGTAAGCTTTTAGCGAATGAAGAAGTAAACCAGCGATTCTATGAACTGCTGTCTGAATGGGGAAACGATGCGTTTCAGGCAGGTGCAGCTAATGATAAACATACTGTCAGGTTATCCAGTATATCTATTTCCAGAAGAAATTCCGGTTCAAGGCCGACAAAAAAGAAGATGGAACAGGCTAGGCGGTTCTTTGAGAAATATGGCGCATATAAAAGGGAAATTGTGATTGATGAACATGGGGTATTGATGGATGGATACACCACATATCTACTTATGTGTGAACAAGGTAAGAATATGGTTCCAGCAAGACGAATAAAGCGGCAAGGAATTACAGCGGTGTTCAATGAAGGGGGTAAAGCATATCAGTGGGAAATTCCCTTGAAATTGATAGATAAGATAGCTCCGGGGTATAGGGTGGTAGTGGAAACATTTTATGGCCCACAGCGGGTGACGGTTAAAGAGATTATCCCTCTTGCAAAAAGGACGGGTCGAAAGGTGAGGCGAATAGGAGAAAAACCGAACTAACCAAAGTCCCAGGATGTCATTTATATATGGCAGACTGGGGCATTTTTTTGACTAACATTTGACTAACAAAGTTGTATTAAGAAAAATTGGGAGAAAATAGAATATAGCCTTGAAATGGCCTAAATACGTACTTTTTTGAATATCGTAACTCAAGAAAACGTGTTAAAAATACCGATTTTTAAAATTCGTAATGCGTGGGTCGCCGGTTCGAGTCCGGCCAGTGGCTTGACTGAAAAAACCCTGTGTCCGCAGGGTTTTTTCTTTTTGTTTGCGCGCCATGGGCGCGCTCTAACGGGTGAAAGTCCCGAACACGCCTAGGCAACGAGGAAGTGTATAGCTGAACAGCAAGGGTGTCCATCGTGAGGTGGAATCGGAAGGAAGCTGTAGGCAAACCTTTGGTCCGACGAACAGGAATCACATATAAGGCTCTGAAATACGGATAAGTCTGCAAAAGAAGATAAAGTCCG
>CDZO01010361.1_pt1 | contig 14619 bp, 17 predicted proteins | sample 480641 | NCBI WGS metagenome assembly CDZO01 (sample SAMEA3182088, study PRJEB8094) | gut metagenome | biome: human; feature: gut; material: Stool; isolation source: human stools | place: Canada | collected 2013-02-05
GATATCGATTAAAGAAGGTTATTACAAACGCTTTGTGGATGCGGCTGCATCGTTTGATTACGTTGCATATGGTTCCTTGGATACCTACGATTTATCTTTTAGAATCGTACGGTTTCCGATATCGGATGATTCTTATGAATGCATCGTCACTAATCTGCCTTCAGATGAATTCCCGTCGGAACAAATAAAACTTCTATACTATGCCAGATGGGCCATTGAGGGGTCTTTCCGTAAGCTGAAATATACGGTCGGATTGAGTAACTTCCATGCCTACAAACCAGAATATATCAAACAGGAAATTTGGGCAAAGTTAATCGCTTACAACATAACAGAAACACTAACCAATCATGCAATTATAGAAAAGGGAAACACGAAATATGAATACAAAGTAAATTTCAGTATGGCTGCTCATATTTGTAGAGTCTTTCTCCGTCCGAACACAGGGAAAGACTCCATAGATGTGATGTCCCTGCTGACAAAAGAGCTGATTCCGATACGGAATGATCGACAGTATCCACGACTCCAAACGGCACACTTCCGAAAACCTCGATATTTTATATATCGAGCAGCATAAGTAACAGTTTCATCAATATCTATAATACCCTTTTTTGAAGCAGATGTAAATCTGCTTGTTTGCCTTGCGGTAAAATATTTACAAAACTACTTCTGATAAATAATCCCTATATCCTTCTCTTCAATCTATCCGTTTGGAACGTCAGATCTCTATTTTAAAAAAACATTCTTTCTTTTACAAAAAGTTAACTAAATGACATTGACCTGTGAACTATAACTAAAATGGCTTCCATTGTACGTTCCAGGTTCTCACTGCTCTTGTCCCTGCTAACTGCAAAGTCAACGGCCAGACTGTTAATTGAAAAAATTCCATATACCCCTGTACAATAAGCAGCGTCCGCGCTGTCATCCACAGAACCGGCAACCACCACTACCGGGGCTCCAGCCCTCCGGGCCCTGGCGGTTATTCCAGAGAGTACCTTCCCGTCGAAGCTCTGCGAATCGATCCTTCCCTCTCCGGTAAAAATCAGCTGCGTATCACAAAGCTCCTCATCAAAATTCGCCACATCCAGAACAGTCTCTATTCCTGATTTCAGTTCTCCTCCCAGGAAAGCAATGATCCCTGCTCCCATTGCGCCTGTAGCACCTGCTCCCGGAATCTGTGAGGCATCCATGCCCAGGTCCTTTTTTATCACCTCAGAAAGAGCGCGCAGATTCTGATCCAGCAATTCCACCGTCGGCGACCGGAAAGCATTTCACCTAGCATTCCGGAAAAACCTTCCGTATCGTTTTTTCCATCACCTGGCAGACCTGGATGGAAGAGAGCGTTCCCTCAAACGAATCTGGCGCCACAATACATTTTTTCAACTTCGCCATACATTCCTCCTCATGCTTCAACCTAAATGCCTGCGTACAAGCTCAACAGCCTCTTTCTCATTATGCTTTGCTATCGCTTCAACTATAAGAGTATGATACTTTATCGCACTTTCATATCCACGCACTTCGATAAAATCAACCATGGACGATCTTAATATCTCCTGCAGGATCGCATTAGTCTTAATCAGCAGCGGGTTTTTCGATATTTCGCCGATTTTAAAATGAAATTCCGAATCCTTGCGGGCAAATCCCTTCAAATCGCCTGCTTCATATTCTTGTATCATGTCGCTGTTGATCTGGCGCAGCACGCCGACCTCTTCCTCCGTAGCTCTGCGCGCTGCCAGTCCGGCACTTTCTGAATCAATAATTCGCCTGAATTCCATGATTTGATCCAGTGAACTGGATAAATATGCTGTAGGAAGCAGTTCCTGCATGGTACTGCCCGCATCAATCTCCTTTACAAATGTCCCTGAACCCAACCGGGTCTCTACAAGCCCCATCGTATTCAGCTTCTGCAGCGCCTGGCGGACAGTGACACGGCTGACACCAAACCTATTGGCAAGCTCGCTCTCTGACGGAAGCTTATCTGCAGGCTTCCATTCACCGTCCAGTATCAGCTGCTTCATTCGCTCAAAGACCTGTTCTCCTACATTTACCTTTTGAATCTTCTCTATTGTCATGCTTACTTTAGATTCCTTTCCAAATAAATCTATTATAAGCTTACACTATCTGCTGATTGGATGTCAAATAAAACCCGCCAAATATTTCTGTCACATTATTACTATTCACAGACCATATTTTGAATCAGAATCGGCTGTAAACAGTAACCTCAAATCAGCAAATTGGGAAGAAGCATACTGATAACTGGTATAAATGTGATAACAAGAACATCTATTACCATAACAATTATAAACCGTATAATCCCCGAGCAGACGTCCTCTAACGATGTATTTCCCACGCGGGCTGCAACGAAGAGGTTTACTCCCAGCGGCGGAGTGATGAAGCCGACCGCAAGCGTTACCACCATAATGATTCCGAAATGAACCGGGTCTACCCCGAAGGACTTTGCAATCGGCAGGAAAATCGGTGCCAGGATCATCATGGCAGGCGTTGTGTCCATAAAACAGCCTACGATCAGAAGAATGATGATGATAAACAGAATAACTACCGTTTTACTGTCCGTCATTCCCATAATAGCCTGTGTAAGCATATTGGGAATCTTTTCGATCGTCAGTATTTTGGCAAAAGCAGTTGCACAGCCCACAATAATCAGGATCGTACCCGTAGTAAGACACGCATTCGCAATAATTTCAAACAGCTGTTTAAAATTCAGCTCCCTGTAAATAAACATTCCGCACAGCAACGCATAAATACATGCTACGGCTGCAGCCTCTGTCGGTGTGAAAATGCCTTCATAAATACCGCCCAGAATAATAATCGGATTAATCAGTGCCCATTTTGCCTCCCAGAGCGCATTTAGCTTTTTCTTTGCAGAATACTTCCTTTCATCACCTTTCCAGCCGTTCTTCTTGCAGACGAAATAGCAGAGAACAATCAGCGTAATGCCGATCCAGATACCCGGAAGAAATCCGGCCATAAACAAGGAGCTGATGGATGTGCCCGTGGACACACCGTAAATTACCATCGGTATGCTAGGTGGAATAATAACGCCTATACTTCCGGCACAGGCCACAAGCGCCAGGGCAAATTTCTTATCATAGCCCTTTCTCAGCATTTCCGGAACCACCATAGTTCCAATTGCCGCCACTGTTGCAGGACCGGAGCCGGACACAGCGGCAAAAAACATACATAGCACAACCGTCACAATCGCAATGCCGCCTGTCACTCTGCCGATAAATACATTGCAGACATTCAGCAGGCGCTTGGATACGCCCCCGGCTCCCATCAGTTCCCCCGCAAGAATAAACAGCGGAATCGCCATCAGAGGAAAGGAGTCCGTACCCGAAATGATCTGCTCTACGATGTACTGTGAGCTGAGTCTGCCGTCTGCAAGAACCGCAACGACAGAGGAAAGCCCGATTCCGAATCCTACCGGAATGTTCAATATTAATACAACAACCAGCGCCAAAAACGCGGAAAACGCCACAACCATTTACTTCTCCCCCTTTCCATTTTTATCCGTTTGATTCAGCGCGGATACCTGCGCCAGAATTACCTGGATTTCACGAATTATAATTAATCCAAATCCAACCACCGGCGCCATGTACACGACCCACATAGGCAATCCTATGGCCGGCGATACCTTATGATACACAATCTGAAAGCGTACCAGAGAAATCCCGCTGCAAAAAAGATAGCCCGCCAGAATCAGAACCAGCAGATCTCCCACTATAATTACATAGGAACGCGCTTTTTTCGGAAAAAGCTTCAGCGCCGCCTCAATTTTGATCTGAGCCCGCTTTTTGCAGCCATAGCTCGCCGCAATAAAAATCAGCCAGATAAAGCAGTATCTTGCAAGCTCCTCAGACCACACAAGAGAATTTTTAAATACGTAGCGCATGATCACCTGAATGAAGATCACGACCGTACTGACGGACATCAGAAGGACGCTTATATATTTTTCAAAGTTTTCATCAAGCCATTTCAGTACTTTTCTCATTCCTTCTCCCTCCTGTATCGCTCCAGTTCCTCCATCATCTGGTCAAAATACTCCGGATGCTCCATTTCTGTCTTTACCGAATCGTAGACTCCTGCATTCAGAATTTTCTGCTGAAACTCCAGTTTCTGGTAATCGGTCAGAGCAAGCACCTCACAGCCCGCTTCCTCCATAATGCCGATGGCCTCTGTCTCATATTTCTGAGAGGCCGCCAGCATTTTCTCGGTAGCCTCCTCCATGGCACGCTGCACAATTTCCTGCTGCTCTTTAGTCAGCGCATTCCACTTTTTCAGGTTCATAACCACACAGTAGGGCGTATAAATATGATCGGTCAGAGAGATATATTTCTGCACCTCATGTAGCTTATTGCTGACAATCTGGCCAATGGAATTCTCCTGCCCGTCGATTGTCCCCTGCTGCAAAGCGGTAAAAACCTCCGTAAATGCCATCGGTGTGGGATTTGCCCCCAATGCCTTCCAGGCCTTTATATGCAACTTATTTTCCATCGTACGCAGCTTCATGCCCTTCAGCTGGTCGGGACTTGTGACCGCCACAATGCTGTTTCCAAGAACGCGGAATCCATTTTCCCACCAGGAAAGCCCCTTCAGGCCGAGCTTGTCCAGCCCCGCCAGAATACTCCGTCCGGTTTCCCCGTCGAAGCCTACGTCATAGACCTCATCCGTATTCAGGAAAAGATACGCCGCATCAAAGAGATAAAAGTCCTGATACATATTTGCGATCGGGCTTGTGGAGGAAACCGCTATATCAATGTCTCCGACCTGGGCTCCTGATATAACAACCTTGTCATCTCCAAGAAGATTGTTTCCGAAAATATCGATGGTAATCGTCCCGTCTGAATACGCTTCGCAAAGCTCTTTAAAGGTTTGTGTCCCTGTCTCCACTGCATCACCTGCAGGTACCGCAATAATCAGGTTTACCTTTTCTTTGTTGGTAAATTTACTGGAATCTGTGGCAAAAGTCAGCCTGACGCCTACTGCAAGTGAAATCAGAATCAGGCAAACTGCAATGATTGTTTTTTTCTGTTTCATTTCATACCCTCTCTTACGCTTACCCCATGTTACGTTACATTGCAAATTTCCTCAATAGCTCCAGCGCCCTTCCGGCATCCTGTTTAAAGTCACCGGAATACGCCTCGCAACTGATCCGGTTATCGTAGCCCGCACGTCTTAATGCATCGAAAAAATTCCCGTATTCCGACTCATGCTCCGTTTTAGGATAAACTCTTCCGTCAGGATTTGCGAAGTGAACGTGTCTCAGATATTCCTTTCCTTCCTTCACAATATGCTCTGTCGGTTCCCGTTCCACGGAAAGATGATAATAGTCTACCAGAACCTTTATATTTTCTTCGCCTACTTTTCTTGTAAGCTCACAGCCCTCTTTGAAAGAATTGATCAGGTTACACTCTGCCTTTCTCAGAGGTTCAATTACAATCGTAATTCCGTATCTGCCTGCAACAGGAGCCACCCGCTTCAGCAGCCCGGCAACTTGCTCATAGCCCTGCTCCATTGGAAATCCCTCCGGTACATTTTTAGCGGGTCCGCTTCCGAATACCACATATTCGACGCCGAGACTCTGTGCACGTCTCAAAGCCCTGTCCACATACGCCATAATTTCCGTATAATCTACTGACGCCCCTGTAAGGCGCATCGTTTTTGGGAAAAAGTTGTTGCATACTTCACATTTAATCCCCGTCCGGTCAATCCGTCTTTTCAGGGAGAGAAATTCTTCTTCAGACAGAGCTGCCATTTCAGCCAATGGCAGCTCCACGTAATCATACCCAATCTCCGATAATGTCTCGATGAAATCGATGCCCGTACCTTTATCCGCTTCTGAAGAAACCATATTCAAGCAACATCCAAATCTCATAGGCTCCCTCCTAGATTTCCCAGGGCTGGCCGCCTGCCAGGCAGCCGCCGTCAACGATGCAGAGCTGTCCAGACATATAAGCAGATGCATCCGAAGCAATCAGGACTGCCATGCCCAGCATATCGCTCGGATATCCCGGACGTGCCATGGCAATACGATCCAGCATATATTTGCTGTAGTACGGATCATCCCAGAGCTGGCTTGTCAGCCTGGTGCTGATATGTCCCGGCGTCAATGCGTTAGAGCGGAAGCCGTATTTTGCCCACTCAATGGCCTGGCTTCTTGTCATTGCAGCCACACCGCTCTTGCTCATTCCGTATACGGAATTTCCTCCCAGCATCATTACGGAATTGTAGGACGCAACGTTCATGATAGAAAGACGTACCTTTTTATCCTCCGGAAGCGTTTCATTTAAATTGATCATTTCCTTTGCGACCTTAATCGATATGAGATATGCTCCCTTCAGATTCACTCCGATAATCCGGTCGAAGGTTTCCTCTGAGCCATCTGTCATCAGGGTCCGTTTATTGATACCGGCAATGTTGGCCAGTACGTCAATCCGTCCGTATTTTTCAAGCGTCGCGCTGACAACAGAATCGATGGATTCCTCATCCGGAAGGTTCAGCTTCAGCGTAAGGCACTCCCCGCCAGCCTCACGAATCTCTCCCTTTACAGCTTCCATAGCTGTTTCGTTGAAATCAGCGATAACCACCTTAGCGCCAAGATTGGCATAGCATTTTGCTATTTCACTGCCGATTTCGCCGGCAGCGCCGGTCATCAGGATTACTTTGTTTTCCAGTGAAAACATTTTATTTAACGTATCATTAACTGTTTCCCTCGTCATGATTATGCATCCTTTCTGTTAAGCGCTGTACCGTTGATTCTCTCATAGTATTTCAAAATACCGCTGTGATCGTTGCTGCCGCAGTCATTGTTGTGCAGCCACTGCAACATCTCCTGAACCGCGCTTGTCAGAATCATTGCGGAACCAAGACTGTGTCCGGTTTCCAGTGCATTGTTCAGATCTTTAATATGCAGGTCTACCCGGAAGCCCGGCTTGAAATTACGGTCCAGCATCATCGGAACCTTAGCGTCCATCACGGTGGAGCCTGCCAGTCCACCCCGGATCGCCTGGAATACCTTCTCTGGATCAACGCCTGCCATCTGCGCCAGCTCAAAAGCCTCCGCACATGCGGCAATATTCACTGCTACAATCACCTGGTTGGCCAGCTTCGTTGTATTTCCTGCGCCGTTTACGTCTCCGCAGTGTACGACAGATGCCCCCATAACGCCCAGCATCTCTTCATATTTATCAAACAAATCCTTCGGACCGCCGCACATGATAGAAAGCGTCCCGTCGATAGCCTTCGGCTCTCCACCGGATACGGGGGCGTCCATCATGCGGATTCCCTTTTTCGCGCATTCTTCCGCAATTGCCTTCGATGCCAGCGGTGCAATGGAACTCATATCAATAATATCCAGCCCTTCCTTAGCGCCTTCAGCAATTCCCGCAGTGCCAAATACGGCTTCCTTTACATTTGGAGAGTTGGGAACCATCGTAATAACTACGTCGCTCTTGGATGCCACATCTGCGTTGCTCTCTCCTCTGGCTGCACCAGCCTCTACTACCTCATCCAGATTTGCTTTTGCAAATGGATCATACGCAATTACCTCATAACCTGCCTTAAGAAGATTCTTTGCCATCGGCTTTCCCATGATACCTAATCCAACAAATCCTACCTTCATTTTTCATTCTCCTATATTTTTCTTATTTTATTTACTGATCTTTCTGACTGCGTCCGCGATATGCTCTGTTGTAAGTCCAAGATAATTGAGAATATCGTTATAATTATGGGCGGAAGCTCCAAATCTGTCTTCTACACCAACCATCTCAATGGGCTTGCAGGCCTTGCAGAGTGCCTCTGCAACTGCTCCTCCCAGGCCGCCGATTACACTGTGCTCTTCTGCTGTGACAACGCCCTTTACATCCTTCGCGTATTCATTAATCTTTTCTTTATTCAGCGGTTTAATTGTGCTCACATTCACAACACGGACGGAAACCTCATCCTTCAGGGCTTCTGCCGCCTCAAGGGCCTTTCCTACCATAACTCCGCAGGCGAATACCGTTACGCCCTTTCCATCTCTTAAAACGACCGGCTCGCCAAACTGAAACGGCTGTGCTTCCTCAGTGATATTTCCATAATCATTTCTGTTTAGCCGCATGTACATCGGCCCCTGATGCTCCGCCATATATCTGGTTGCCGCAACGGTCTCATTCGCGTCAGCCGGAACGATAACGGTCATATTCGGAATGACTCTCATATAAGCAATATCGTCGATGGACTGATGTGTGGCTCCGTCGCCAAAGTCTGAGCAGCCGGCAGAAGACCCGCAGATCTTCACGTTCATATTCCCGATTGCAATGGACTGTCTGATCTGGTCATAGGCGCGTCCGGCTGTAAATACCGCAAAGGAATTGATAAAGGGGATTTTTCCGACTCTGGAAAGTCCGCCTGCCACAGAAGCCATATTAGCCTCCGCAATTCCCATTTCAATGTGTCTCTCAGGCATAGCCTGCTCTACCATTTTCCCCATAGTCGAACCGCCCAGATCCGCATCAAGCACCACGATATCCGGATTTTCTCTGCAAAGCTCTACAAGGGTTTCACCATATGCTGTTCTTTGATTTGTTCCTGCCATTTTTCTCCCTCCGATCTATTTTGATTAACAATTACCTAATCTATTTTGAAAGTTCTTCTAATGCCTGCTCGTATAACTCTTTTGTCAGCGCCTTATTGTGGTAGCCTGTCTGGTTTTCCGCGAAGCTGATGCCTTTTCCTTTTACTGTATGGGCGATGATCACCGTAGGCCTGCCTTTACATTCTTCCGCTGCATCCAGCGCCGTCAGTATTTCTTCCATATTGTGGCCGTTAATTTGCAGTACATTCCAACCAAAGGCTCTCCATTTTTCCGCAATATCAAATGTATTTAAGCGATCCTCGATGGTTCCCTGGGCCTGAAGTCCATTGTTATCCACAATCGCACAAAGGTTATCCGCGCCTTTAGCGCTGGCTGCCATGGCTGCCTCCCAAATCTGGCCCTCATTCTGCTCACCATCTCCTACGAGAACATAAACCCGGTTTGGCTTCTGATCCAGCTTCAGGCCGATCGCCATCCCCAGTCCGAGGCTGAGTCCCTGTCCAAGCGAACCTGTTCCCGCCTCAACACCCGGCGTTCCAAGATGCGGATGTCCCTGCAGGTAAAATCCAATGTCCTTGCAGTGGAGCAGATCCTCTACAGGGAAAAATCCGGCCTCAGCAAGCGCAGAATACTGAAGAATCGCCACATGCCCCTTTGATAAAAGAAAATAGTCTCTTCCATCCCACTCAGGATTTTTGCAGTCGTACTTCATTTTATAGAAATACAGAGCAGCCATAATATCTGCACTGGAGCAGCTACCTCCCACATGGCCTGCAACACCAACGCCGATGCATTTGATGCAATCTTTTCTTAATAACTGACCTTTTGCTTCCAGAGAAGCGATTAACTCTTTGCTGTAACTCATGCTTTCCTCCTTCTTTCCTGTCTGTGCATTTTTTGGGTTTCGTTTCTTTTTTGTTGTCTGCTGTTTGCTGTCTGTTGTTTGCCGTTAGTTGTCCTACAGCTTTGATTGCATTATAGTCTGCAGTTGGAAATTTGTCAATATAGAAATGGCAAGGTTTCCACCTCAATAAGATATTTCGTAAAAACCTCCAATTTACGTCAATCGGTTTTGTGTATTTCTCCTATAAATGCTTTTGTATAAAAATAGTTGCGTCCGCTACTATTTTTCACTAAACTATCTTACGGAAAGCAGGTGCAGTATAATATGAACGATAATTTTCCCAATTTAGGACGCTGTATCTCCCTTCTGGATCGTCTGATGCGGATGTACTATGATCGCGGCCTGGCAGATTTTGAGATCGGCTGGGGGCAGCAATTTTATGCAGAATATATCTATGATCATCCGGGTGCAACCGCGCAGGAAATGGTGGAATACATTCGGGTCGATAAGGCCACCCTGACTAAAATCATAAAAAAACTGTCAGAAATCGGCTATATCGAAATCGTCAGTGACCAAACGGATAAGCGGGTGAAGCATCTCTATCTTACGCCCAGGGCCATTCCGGCAGTAAAACGCATCAAGGAAATCCACCAGGACTTCCAGAGCACCTTATGCTCCGGTATTTCCCCGCAGGATATGCAGCTGACGGAGCAGACCATGGAGTACATGATGGAAAACATCAATAAAAAGGTATGGCACAGAATGGAGGAATAAAATTGGAAAACGGCGAAAACACACGGACTAAAAATCCGCCGGAGGCGGAATCCATCAACAAACTGATTCTAAAATATTCGCTTCCGGCGATCACGAGCAGCCTGGTCAGCTCTGTCTATAATATCGTAGACCAGATTTTCGTCGGCAATAAAATAGGAGAATTAGGAAATGCTGCGACGAATGTGGCCTTTCCCCTGGTCATGGTCGTCACGACACTGGCTATGACCTTCGGCGCCGGCAGCTCGGCCGCCTTCAGTCTGTATCTCGGCCAGAAAAAAGGGGATAAAGCAAAATCCATCGTCGGAAACGGAATGACACTGATGCTCTCCTGCAGCATTCTGGCGCTGTTGCTCGTCAGTCGTGAGATGGGGCGATGGTAAATCCCTCCATTTTGATCATTTGGTCGGACTGGATTCGTTTACAGACTCATTTAAAAAGGTACAATATATGGCCCATAAAACCATATACTGTACCTTTTTTATCACCCTTTTCAGTTCAGCCCCGCTGTTCTAAGCCACTTTCTGATCATTGGCCCTGCAATGAGGGCAATGATAATCTTTGCCAGGTCTCCCGGGATAAATGGGATGATGCCGGCTCCAAGCGCGGCATAAAAGCCCATATTTGCCTGATAAGCAAGCCATACTGTTCCGAACAGATAGCAGACCGCCGTTCCCAGCACCATGCCGATAAAATGCATGTACAGCTTTCCGCTCCACTGCTCGATAAAATATCCGCAGATAACCACCATGAAAATGAAACCAATATATGTAACCGCCGATAGGTCCGAACAGCTTTGCCGTGTCTTCGGAGAATCCGGAAAATACGGGCAGTCCCACCAGACCCAGCAGCATATAAATCAGATAGCTGACCGTTCCAAGCTTCATTCCCAGCACATATACCGTAAAATAGACGGCCAGGTTGGTAAGGGAAATCGGTACCGGACTAACCGGAATACTCAGAGAAAGCGGACCTAAAATGCAGGTCACTGCCGCCATCATTGCAATCAATACCATTGTTCACGTTTTACTCGCCGCGCTAATACCCATTTCCTTTTATGCCTCCTGTACCTTTGCTTCTTTCAGATGATACCCCATGTTTGCCATCATCTCCCGATCCTGCTTTGTGTTATTTACCACGGTTGTCAGCATATCCCCTGTCAGGGTGGCGTTTGCGCCTGCCCGAAACAGAATTTCCCCGCTGTTCTCAAAATAACTTCTTCCTGCCACCATTCGAATATCCGCCGTCGGATTTATGTACCGGAAAATCGCCACAATCCGCACGATCTCATCCGGCTTCAGCTTTTCGCGGTGCTCAAGCGGTGTGCTCGGAATCGGAATCAGGAAATTCAGCGGGATAGAATCCACCTTCAGCTCTGCCAGCAGCAGCGCCATGTCCAGGCGGTCCTGCCACGTCTCGCCCATACCGAGAATTCCTCCGCTACAGACCTCCAGCCTCGCTTCCTTGACCAGGCGGATCTCCGTCTTCTTATCCTCACAGGTGTGCGTGGTACAAATTTCCGGAAAGAACCGCTCCGAGGTTTCCACATTGGTATGATACATGCGAACCCGCCTCATGCATTCTTTTTAAATCCCCCAGCTTCACCAGACCGTGTGAGGCACACAAAATCATATCCGGGTAAGCGTCGTGCATGGCCTGATAGCTGGCAATTTCTTTTTCCAGATCCCGGCCCTCCAGGGTGCGCCCCGCCGTCACAATCGAATAGCGGTTTACGCCCTGTCTGGTAGCGTGCCCGCAGCCCTCCACGAAACGCTCCGTATCCAAAAAACCATATTCCTCACAGTTGGTGTGATTATGTGCGGACTGTACACAGAACTTGCAGTTTTCACTACAACGTCCGCCTCTGCCATTAATAATGCTGCACAGATCCATCCGATCTCCGCAAAGCTCCCTGCGGATCATATCTGCCCCATGGCCAGCTCCTCCAGATCAGCCTCTAACAGGACCGTCAGATCATCCTCCTGTGTCAGCCGTCTGCCATTCATGATTTCCTTTGCCAACGAAATCATATCTCTCCTCCTATTCCGGCTCTTTCCTGCCATTTTACCACGGCCAGGAAAAGCATCTTCTGAAACTATTTCGTACGCTTCCCGATTCAGAGAAGCACATGTCAACCAATCAACGAATAAGAGTTTACAATATAGTCTTTGAATTGTCAGCCTTTTTATATTTTTACACGACTTTACAACTTTTATAAATGCCAGCACTGTTGCCGAATTAACTGTTTTAAAGCTTTCATAACAACACTGGATTTTATGCTGGTTTCGATATTTCTCACGAAAGTGGCATAAAAACTCTCATTCCTTTCGCTTCGCTTTGGCACAAAACAGTTATGAAATAGCAAGTTTGTGCTTCCGCTATTTTATTTTTGATGTTAAACTCTCCTCAGACAGATACACTACAGAGCACGGAGGAGGAAGTAGAATCGGTTCCTCCATTTGGGATCAAGTCCGCATAAAAACATGTGTCGGCTGTCTTCTCAAGCACAAACCAGTGACGCCTTGAGCTCGTAACCTAATCATTGTCAAAGCAATTCCTTAGGTCTTTCTTTGCTGGACAGCCAGTCAATGTCTGTCTATTTTACTTAGGAGGGCTGTTTTATGTTATCTATCAAACACTTTGTCTGCTGTGGCATGGACGTTCACAAGAAATTTGTTGTCGCTACCATTGCTCTGACAGACTACAGGGGCGTTACTTCTTATGTTAAAAAGCGGTTCGCCACCTTCAATTCCGATCTTAATTCTTTGAAAAAATGGCTTCTTTCTTTCAATTGCACTGAGATCTGCCTCGAATCCACTGGTAAATACTGGATTCCAATTTTTAATATCCTGGAGGATTCCTGTCACGTTGTCGTTGCTAACCCCAAGTATGTCAGGGCTATCAAAGGACAGAAAACCGATGACAAAGACTCCGCCTGGATTGCGGATCTGTTTAAATTTGATATTGTTCCTTCCAGTTATATCCCCTGTAAGGAAATTCGCATGCTTCGGGAATTGTTCCGATACCGGCAGAAACTGATTGGCCACCGCAGCAGTGAGAAAAACCGGTTACAGAATGCTCTTACGGTTTCCAACATTGCCCTTGCATCCGTCCTCTCAGATACCTTTGGAAAATCAGCGACCGCCATCGTTGACTATATCCTGACCTGTGAGGTATTTGACCCCGAATACTGTAAATCCCTGCTTCTTAAAAAAGCAAAGGACAAGGCAGATGATGTTGTAACCTCCATAATCGGTTATGAACTGCGCCGTGACCAATCCGTTAAGATTAAGGTCTGCAGAAAGCATTTCGATGAAATCAATGAGTGCGTCTCCACTCTCGAAGAAACGATTTCCGACCTGGCTAAACCTTACCATAAATTTATCGAATTGGCTACTACAATTCCTGGAATTACAGAGCAGTCTGCCACCTTTATCATTGCTGAAATCGGGGTGGATATGGCGGTATTCAAATCCTCAAAACGTTTGTGCTCCTGGGCTGGGCTGGCTCCTGAAAATAACGAAAGTGCCGGTAAAAAGAAGAGCGTCCATGTTTCAAGAGCCGGGGTGTACTTAAAGCCTCTGCTGGTTCAGTGTGCAAATGCTGCCATCAAGAGTAAAAACCCTTACTTCAGATACAAATATGACCGTATAAAAAAACGTCGTGGTCATAAACGGGCAATCATTGCCATTGCACGCATGGTGTTGACTTGCATTTACCACATGTTCCAAAAGCAGGAGGTATTTAATCCTGCCGATACGGATTATTCCGCTATTCCTGAAGAAATGTACCGGAAAATTCAGGAACAGTATGACAGAAATGCCATCAAACGTTTAGAGAAACGAGGCTATGTGATTACTCCTCCTGCTATGGCCTGATACCCTTTATTCCATAGGATCCTTTGGGGCGGCAGTTTACTGGTGCTCTTGTTAAGTTACGATTTTTTTTGATTTTTTCTTTCAACCTATACCTGCTGCCGGATTTGCTCACTAAGGGCAAACCGAAATTCCTGCACACTTTCTGTACGGTACTTTGAAAATGATTCTTCCTGATATGGCAGTATCTTCATGGCACAATACGAGATGTTGATCAGATTAACCAACATTTCGATTCCCTTCCGACTGCGTAACATATAGCTGCATAACGACCAGAACGTTTTCTGTTCATAATAACTCACCTCGATATTCCAGCGAAATGTGTAACACAATAATGGGATGAACTGCATACGCTCACTCCCGGTCTGGTTTAGCGGCGCCTTTTCCTGCCATGCGCAGAATATCTGCATCTGCTCTGGAATAATCGTACTGAAAAACAGACGTCTGGAGCCGCCGGTTTTCTCTGTAGAAGTTACATAGGCGGGAACCTCCCTTTGCCCGAAGATATTGGTAAGGACCCGGCGTACACCCATGTA